>MWVW01000148.1_pt1 | contig 16985 bp, 13 predicted proteins | sample 1047191 | NCBI WGS metagenome assembly MWVW01 (sample SAMN06349985, study PRJNA376086) | soil metagenome | isolation source: MtG22-5 sample Antarctic (ecotone) | place: Antarctica
CATGCAGGCAAACATTAAAAAAATATGTATTAAAGAAAAGAAAAAGAACATGTTACCATTTTAACCATGGAAAATTTATAAAATGAAAACAGGAAATAAATTAACGATTGGGCTTTTTGGGTTCGGCGTGGTAGGTCAGGGTATTTACGAAGTGTTGCAACAACCGCTTACCTTACAAGCTACCATCAAAAAGATATGCATAAAAGAGCCGGGTAAAAAAAGAGAAGCGCCTGCTGAGCTGTTTACCACTGATTATGAAGCATTACTGTCAGACCCTGAAATTAATGTAATAGTGGAACTGATAAACGATGCCGATGAAGCGTATAAAATTGTAACAGCGGCTTTACGGAATGGCAAAGCAGTGGTAACTGCCAATAAAAAAATGGTTGCTGAAAACCTGGCCCAACTTCTTCAATTGCAAAAGCAATATGCCACACCTTTTCTTTATGAAGCTGCAGTATGTGGCAGTATACCCATCATCCGCAACCTTGAGGAATATTATGATAACGACCTGCTCAAAAGTATATGTGGTATTGTAAATGGTTCTACCAATTATATACTTACAAAAATGATTGATGAAAAATTGTCTTATCAAAAAGCGCTGCAGGGGGCACAAAATTTAGGTTTCGCCGAAACCGATCCCAGCCTTGATGTGCTGGGTATCGATGCCGTAAACAAGCTTACCATTTTATTGGCTCATGCTTATGGCGTTGTTACGCATCCCGCAAATCTTTTACATATAGGCATAAATAAATTAGATCCCTATGATGCAAAAAATGCAGAAGAAAAGGGTTATGTGATCAAGCTGGTGGCGCAGGCAGTCAAATTATCCAATGGCAAAATTGCCGCTTTTGTATTACCTTATTATATAGATAAGAGCAGCCAGTTGTATGCTGTAAAAAATGAATTTAACGGCGTTGTCATCCAAAGCACATTTGCTGATAAGCAATTCATATATGGAAAAGGGGCAGGCCGTTATCCCACATCATCGGCAGTATTAAGCGATATTTCAGCATTGCGCTATGGGTATCGCTACGAGTACCGTAAGATGAACAGCAGCACTGAAATAACCGACGATTTCTACCTGCGTATTTATTGCAGCTTTGAAACTATTGATGATATAATATTAAAAGACTTTGAATGGCTGGAAGAATTTTATTCGCAGGAAGCCCGCCAGTACCTGACAGGTGTTATTCATTTTAAAAAGCTCATTGAAGCTGGTTGGTTAAAAAAAGAATCTGTTTCGATTATTGTATGCCCCGATGGAGTAATTGAAGATGTGGGTTTCAGGAAGGCCAAGAAGTTAAGCCTGCAACTGGCAGGATCTCATTTTACCGAAAAGACATCAGAGACTGTTTCTAATTTGCCCAAAGAATTATTAAGTATTTGATCCGCATTCTAATTTAAACTTACTTGTCAATTGTGAATAGGCTGCATGTCAATACGCAACTGCTAATTTTTTTTACTAGCATAAAATTATCCTTGAATTTCTACGAGCATTTCAAAAAGAACTGGGCACGCTATTTCTAATTTGATTTATTTCTTTGCTTATTGCAATAAAAAACTTTGAATGAAAAGCATCTTAATTTTTTTATTCCTTCCTTTTCAGCTTTATGCACAATCATTTACAAGAACAGAAATAGCAAGATGGAAGCAACAATCTCAAAAAGTGACCATCATCCGAGACAACTGGGGCATACCCCATGTGTATGGAAAAACAGACGCGGATGCTGTTTTCGGATTGCTTTATGCCCAATGCGAAGATGATTTCAAACGTGTGGAGATAAATTATATTGAAAAACTTGGCAGGCTTGCGGAGATAAAGGGTGAAGGTGAACTATATAACGACCTGCTTATCCGTTTGCTGATTGACTCCACCGAAGCCATCAATGATTATAACAATGCAGAACCCTGGTTGAAAAAGTTATTGAATGCTTATGCTGATGGCATCAATTATTATTTATTTAAGCATCCTCAGATAAATCCTGTCTTGCTTACCCGGTTTCAGCCATGGTATCCATTATTGTGGACAGACGGAAGTATAGGAGCCATCAATACGGCGGCAATCACTGCAGCCGATCTCAGAAAATTTTATTCCGGTGATAGTGCTTCCTTTTCATGGGTACCCAGGGCGACTGATCAGCAAAGCGGTTCCAATGGTTTTGCCATCGCACCATCTAAAACAGAATCCGGAAATACACTTTTATATATTAACCCGCATACAACTTTTTATTTCAGACCCGAAGTGCAAATGGTGAGTGATGAAGGGTTGAATGCATACGGCGCCGTCACCTGGGGGCAATTTTTTATATACCAGGGATTTAATGAACATTGCGGTTGGATGCACACTTCTGCCAATGTGGATGTATCCGATATGTATGAAGAAAAAATAATAAAAAAAGGGGGCAGGCATTTCTATGAGTACAACCGATCACTACGACCGGTAAAGGAGAAAAAGCTTTCTATTAAATACCGCAAAGCTGGTTTGCTCAAAACAAAAATTTTCAATGCCTACTTTACACATCATGGCCCTGTGATGGCTATCAGCAATGGCAAATGGATCAGCCTTCGGTCCTATAATCGCTCTGTGACAAGCCTGAAGCAAAGCTGGCTACGTACCAAAGCAAAAGGATTTGAAGACTTTAAAAAACTGATGGACCTCAGGGCCAATACTTCCAACAGTACAGTATTTGCCGACAGCAAAGGAAATATTGCTTTATGGCATGGCAACTTTATTCCCATTCGTGATAAAAAATGGAACTGGTCAAAACCGGTAGATGGATCTATAGCGGCTACAGAATGGAAAGGTTTGCACAAGGTGGAAGAGACTGTTCACATTTATAATCCATCAAACGGCTGGATACAAAATTGTAATTCCACTCCTTTCTCCGGCGCCGGCAGCCACAGTCCAAAAAAAGAAAATTATCCATCATACATGGCGCCTGATGGCGAAAACTTTCGCGGCATCAATGCTGTACGGGTATTGGGCAAGCAACAAAAATTCAACCTCGACAAGCTAATTGCTGCAGGTTATGACCGCTATCTTTCTGCATTTGAAATACTGATTCCTTCCCTGATTAATGCCTTTGAAAAACTCAGCAGTAAAGACACTTTATATGAGCTTCTTAAAAAACCTGTTGCCTTATTAAAAGCCTGGGATTATCGTGTTAGTGAAGAATCCATAGCCACCACACTGGCAATAGAATGGGCCGAAAAATTAAATCCATTGCTCCAGCGTGTATATATAAACGAAAGGGAAATGGACCAGGTGCAAATAACAAAGCAATTTGCTGACACTGCTGGTTTGCAGCAATTATTACAACCCTTGCAGCATGTAATAACTGTCCTAATCTCAAAATGGGGTAAATGGCAAATGCCCTGGGGAGAGATCAATCGTTTTCAACGCCTTTCAGGAGATATTGTATTGAAGTTTGATGACAGACAACCAAATTTGCCTGTGGCTTTTGCAAATTCATTATGGGGTATGTTGCCTTCCTATAAAAGTCTTTATTATCCTGGTACCAATAAACGTTATGGCAATAGTGGCAACAGTTTTGTTTGTGCGGTTGAATTTGGAAAAAGGATCAAAGCCAAATCTTTATTGGCAGGTGGTGAAAGCGGAAACCCCTCCTCAAAACATTTCAATGACCAGGCAGAGCGATATACAAAAGGCTTGTTTAAGGATGTACTTTTTTATAAGGAAGATATAATAAAAAACCAGGAGCGAAGTTATAATCCGGGTGAATGATCGCTTTTAAAAATATTATAGATTACTGAAAGCGGACCCAGCGGGGTAAAAGCTGCAGGCTTCTTTTTGCAGGCTGATGTAGCCCATGTAAATAAGATACCAGTTGCTTGTATAATTTTTTCTCGAGCTGCCCCGTGTATTTGATAATAGTAAATAAAGCAAAAAAACTATATAATATTACTATGCCTGGTATCGTACAAATACGAAAAACCAGGTATAATAAACCACCAATTATGTCAAGAAAGCTGTTCATTGTAGGGTAATTTGTTAGCGGCTTTCAAAGGAAAAAGGAAAATGTAGTTTTCAAAAGATAGAAGGAGTATTAATAAGACACACAAGTCATACCAATTGTTGCATGAACTAAAAAAATTTTATTATTTTCATTCCGTTAAACTATCTTAAATAAATATAGTCCACACGTAAGCATTATTAAAAAATCGATTGACCTGTATTCAACAGAAACTTCTTATACCTGATCTCTACCCTTAGTTACGTTATTTGTACCCTTTCAGATTTCAATCACCCAATGAAAAAAATTGATTCTTAATTTATAAAATAGGGAAATAAAAAGAGTATCTTATACTTCACAAAACACCACCACTCACAACATGGATCGCCGTGATTTTTTTCAACTCAAAAAAACAGCGCCGAAAAAAAAGGCCCACGTTTCTTTTCGTTCACAGTCAGGACTTAATCCTTATACCGGTGCCTGGACCCGAAATGAAGTGCAGCATTTATTGAAACGAACCATGTTTGGTTCTGCTAAAACAGATATAGATTATTTCAAATCAAAAACACTTATACAAACAGTTGATGAATTGCTGAATCCCGCAGTTCCTTTGCCTTTACCGCCTGTAAATGATTACAACACCTTTGCACCCGATCCTGCAGTGCCTGCCGGGCAGACCTGGGTGAACAATCCAACAAATGACGGAAATATAAACAGTACGCGAAGGGCTTCATTTAAAAAATGGTGGACAGGGCTCATGATCAACCAGGATCGCAGCATCCGGGAAAAAATGACGCTTTTCTGGGCCAATCATTTCAGCACTGAAGCCAACGACATTGGCAACGCACATTATGTATATCACCACCATGCTTTGTTGCGCCAGAATGCATTGGGTAATTTCAGGCAACTGGTAAAAAGCTTAACCGTAGATGCAGGAATGCTGCGTTACCTCAATGGTTATCTCAATACAGCAAGCGCTCCGGATGAAAATTATGCACGTGAGCTCCAGGAATTATTTACCATAGGTAAAGGCCCATCTGCCCAATTTACGGAAGATGATATAAAGCAAGCCGCCAGGGTATTGACCGGGTGGCGGATAAACGGAACTACCTATACCAGTTTTTTTGATCCTGCGAGGCACGACACGGGCGCCAAAAAATTTTCTTCTTTTTACAACAGCACTACCATTGCAGGCAAAACAGGTGCTGCAGGCGCTACTGAAACGGATGACCTCATCAGCATGATCTTTAATAACAATGAAGTGGCAAAATTTATTTGCCGCAGATTATACATCTGGTTTGTGTATTATAAGATAGATGCAGGTGTAGAAGCCAATGTCATTGAACCATTATCCATTATTTTCCGCAACAGCAATTATGATATTAAACCTGTATTAAGTGCTTTATTAAAGAGTGAACATTTTTTTGATGTACTGAACCAGGGATGCCATATCAAAAGTCCTGCAGACCAGGTGATCAGTTGCCTGAGAGAATATAAAGTAATCTTCCCCAATAGCACTAACGAATACGTTGATGCCTATGCCATGTGGAATTATATACGTGGCTGGATGACATCTATGACACAGGACCTGGCCGATCCACCCAGTGTGGCGGGCTGGCCGGCTTATTACCAGCAACCCCAGTTTCATGAAATATGGATTAACTCTGATACACTACCCAAGCGCAACCGATTTACAGATACCATGATTACATCGGGCTATACAAGGGCAGGTAAAAAAATAATCATTGATGCTGTGGCCTTTACTAAAACCTTTTTTAATCCATCCAATCCCGTTGCTCTGATTGATGAAGCACTAAGTATACTGTTCCGGGTGCCGCTTACTGATACTCATAAGGTCACCATCAAGCAGCAGATTTTATTAAGCAATCAAATTTCAGACTACTACTGGACCGATGCGTGGAATGCTTACCTGCAAAATCCAACGAACGTCATGGATTATAATACAGTAAACACACGCCTGAAAGCACTTTACCAACACCTGATGAACCTGCCTGAATACCAGCTTGCCTAAACCCACCACCATGAAAAGAAGAGATTTTTTAAAAACTACTATACCGGCAGCAACGCTGCTTTCCTCAATTGATGGGTACTCGGTGCAGGGTTTTTTAGGAAACAGCCTGCTGCAATCCAGGCTGCTCGATCCTTCGATAGATACAGATCATGTGCTGGTTATTGTGCAACTGAATGGAGGCAATGACGGGTTGAATATGCTGATCCCGCTTTCTAACTACAGCAATTACTATAATGCCCGTACCAATATTGCCATTGCAGAAAACAAAGTGCTTAAGCTTAATGGTTTTGCAGGCACAGGCCTTCACCCTTCCATGACAGGGATGCAAACATTGTTTAATGAAAACAAATTAGCGATCATACAGTCAGTAGGTTACCCTTCGCCCAATTTTTCACATTTCCGTGCCACTGATATCTGGATGAGTGCATCTGACAGCAATGTGAATGTACCGTCGGGCTGGGCTGGCCGTTATTTGAATAATGAATATCCAAATTTTCCCAATGGTTATCCCAATAGTTCTATGCCCGATCCACTGGCTATCCAGATCGGTTCTATCACTTCATTAACCTGCCAGGGCCCTGTAGTCAATATGGGTATGAGCATTACTGACCCAACAAGCTTTTATAACCTGCTGAATGGGGTAGAAGATCCGGCACCAAACAATTACATGGGCTATGAATTATCCTATATCAGGCAGGTAGCAAAGCAAACCAATAAGTATGCATTACGCATCAGGGATTCGGCGCTTGCAGTGACACAGCAGTCTACTTATCCTGCTGGCAACTCACTGGCCGACCAGTTAAAGATCGTAGCCCGACTGGTAAAAGGAGGTTTACGAACACGCATCTATATGGTAAGTTATGGCGGTTTTGATACACATGCCTCGCAAGCTGTAGCTACTGACACTGCTACGGGCACGCATGCCAACCTCTTAAGGAATGTATCATCAGCCATCAAAGCTTTTATGGACGATGTACAGTTTTTGGGTATCGAATCCAGAGTGATGGGCATGACCTATTCTGAATTTGGAAGAAGAATAAAATCAAATGCCAGTGGTGGTACAGACCATGGCGCGGCCGCACCTTTATTTTTATTTGGCAATAAAGTCACGAATACGATGTTGGGCACTAACCCGGCCATTCCTGCCGGCGCTACGGTGAATGATAACATACCTTTTCAATACGACTTTAGAAGTGTATATGCTTCCGTACTGGAAAAATGGTTCTGTGTACCACAAGCCGATCTGCAAACCATACTGCTGAAGAATTTTCAATCACTGGAGGTGATAAGCAATTCCGTCTGCAATATCACTCCACCTGATACCAGCGGAGAAAATCTTATTTCCAATTACCCCAATCCTTTTGTACAGAGCACTACTATTAAGTTTACAACCAAAGGCGGTCACACGTTGATACAAGTCATCGACAGCACCGGGAGGATGGTAAAAACTGTTTTGGAAAAAGATTACACAGGTGCAGGTAGTTATACTGCTTCTTTTGATAGCTACAACCTGCCACCTGGTGTGTATTATGCACGCCTGCAAAACGGGCCTATTCAGCAGGTGAGGGCTATGTTGAAAGTGAGGTAGGTAAGACAGCTATCACATTATTTCCTATTCTGAGGCCGAATCGGCCACTGAATTATTTTGTTGCTAGTGGACAAAACAATAACCAGGTTTATTGACTATTCAATTAAAGTGCCCCATCCATCGAATTTACAGTCATTGTCATAACCAGGCTTACACCTTTCTTCACTCCAGCCAGTCAACGACTCATTATCCATTTTTATTGGAGGTGTGCAGCCAATTATAGAATAGGTGTTTTCGTATGTAGATTCACTAACAGAATAAATTTCATCACCTGCCAGGGAAAGTTGAATAGCGAGATTATTAGCTTTATCTAAAGTATTGGTGTAAAAGAAAAATTCTACTGACTGAAGTTTTTTTGCAATGCCATAACTATGAAAAAGCTTCAGTAGTTTTTTATTCAGTGCTTTTTGTATGATAATAGTTTCTTCGTAATCAGGTTTGCTGAAAAAGCGATATAAATGCTGCCTGAATGAATTAAAAAGCGGCATTAATAATTTAATAATTTTTGTATTGATTCATCCAACCTCGCCTTTGCCAAAAAATTATTCTCCAATTCAATATTAAACGGCACCGGTGTGTCCAGCGAAGCGCAACGAATAACTGGTGCATCCAGTAATTCAAAACAATTCTCTGTGATCCAGGCAGAGATCTCGCCTCCTATACCACCAATATATGTATCCTCATGCAGTAACAGAATTTTGCCGGTTCGCTTTACAGAAGCAGCAATGGCCTCATAATCCAGCGGAAGTAAGGTGCGCAGATCAAGTATGTCTATTGATACATCATGATGCACTGATGCATAATCCTCCGCCCAGTGCACACCTGCCCCGTAAGTTATAATGCTGAGGTCATCCCCCGTTTGGACATGGCGGGCTTTACCAATCTCAGTTTCATAATAGGTCTCAGGAACAGCGCCTGTAACACTCCGGTATAATGCTTTGTGCTCAAAATACATTACTGGGTTGGGATCGCTGATTGCTGCAATCAATAAACCCTTGGCATCCGCAGGTGTGGAAGGATAAACCACTTTCAAACCCGGGGTGTGCACAAACCAGGCTTCATTGCTTTGCGAGTGAAAAGGTCCGGCCCCCACACCACCACCAGTAGGCATCCTTATCACCACATCCGCATTTTGTCCCCACCTGTAGTGGATCTTAGAAAGGTTATTTATGATCTGGTTGAACCCTACAGACACAAAATCGGCAAACTGCATTTCCATTACTGTTTTATAACCTTCCAGCGACATACCCAGGCAGGCACCTACGATAGCACTTTCGCAGAGCGGTGTATTGCGAACCCTGGCCTTTCCAAATTCCTTAATAAAACCTTCCGTGATTTTAAAAGCACCTCCATACTCTGCGATGTCCTGACCCATCAATACCAGGTTATCATGCTGTTGCATGGATTGAAACAGCCCTTCCCTGACAGCATCTATGAACCGTTTTTGAGTTGAAGGATGATGGTTGGCTGATGTATGTAAATTGCCAACTGACAATTTCTCCCGATATATATCTTTTGATTCCGCTCGTGTATCAACTATAATCTCTTTACTGGCAAAGCCAATTTTCAATTCATCTTCAATCTGTAATTTTTGTGCAGTGTGAATTTCATCCTGTTCTTTTTGCGTAAGTACGCCTTCATCCAACAACCAATTTTCATAGTTTGTAATTGGGTCTTTAGCGCTCCAAACATCAAACAACTCCTGAGGCACATATTTGGTTCCGCTGGCTTCCTCATGACCCCGCATACGAAAAGTCATACATTCAACCAGGTAAGGCTGCTGTTCTTTGATACAATAGTCGCGTATGCCTTTTATCGTATCATATACCGTAAGGATATTATTTCCATCAATTACAACGGATTCCATTCCATACCCTTTGGCTCGGTCGGCAAGCTGCGCACAACGATACTGTTCATTCACAGGAGTGCTGAGTCCATAGCCGTTATTTTCAATAATAAAAATAACAGGCAGGTCCCAAACGGCAGCTACATTGAGGGCTTCATGAAAATCGCCCTCGCTGGTACCTCCATCACCCGTAAATGCAAGTGAAACTTTTTGCTGTTGCTTTAATTTATATGCCAGCGCCACACCATCAGCAATTGCGAGCTGTGGGCCCAGGTGAGAGATCATGCCACAGATATGATGTTCCCTGCTGCCAAAATGAAAACTACGTTCCCTCCCCTTACTATATCCATCCTGTGCACCCTGCCATTGCCTGATCAATTTGCCCAGAGGCATTTTCCGGCAAGTGAATACACCAAGATTTCTATGCAATGGCATAATCCATTCATCTTCCAGCATTGCCAAGGTAGCTCCTACTGAAATGGCTTCCTGCCCGATGCCGCTAAACCATTTAGATATTCGCCCCTGCCTTAACAAGAGCAACATTTTTTCTTCGATAAGCCTGGGCCATAAGAGTTGCTTATAAATATCTATTAGTTCTCCATCTGTTAAGTCGTTCCTCAAAAATTGCATGAATTCAAATTAAATTAATCGGTTTTGATGAACCGGATAGATTATTAGCATACTATTTTGGCAACCGGTTTATACTTCCTAGTTCAAAACAAAAATAGCTGTGTTTATCCAGTTTAATTTTCACCGGTCAATATTAGAATGCACTACTATCTTCATTAAATTTTAGTACTCACCAATTATTTTGTAAATTAGCTGTGGCATTTTTTACGTTTTTATTAAAAACCAAAACGAAATTTATGAAAAAGCACATTGCTACTTACGCATTATTAATTTGCCTCGCTTTTCCTGCAATAATTCTGGCTCAACATGCTGAAATGCCCGGTACTTCAGGAACAGATGGCCATAAAATGCTTAATGAAAACAACCTGGCGTGGAAAGCAGGACCTGCATCATTACCTCCCGGAGCACAAATGGCTATGCTGGAAGGCGATCCTGCAAAAGCCGGCCCCTTCACTATGCGTTTAATATTACCATCAAATTACCGCGTAGGGCCACACTTTCATCCGGCAGTAGAACATGTTAGTGTTATCAAGGGAAATTTTTATATGGGAACAGGAAAGGAGTTTAAAGAAGATGCTGCTACACGCATCAAAGCAAACGGATTTGCCGTGATGCCTGTTGGGTATGCCCACTATGCATTTACACGTGGTAAAACAATTATTCAGCTTCATGGTGTAGGCCCATGGGGCATTACTTATATAAATGATGCTGATGATCCCCGGAAAAAATAAAATCAATTTTTAGTATTTTCTTTTTTATCAAAGAAACATATCAAGCAGATAGCTTACAACTGATATTATAAGACTGAATAAAAGAGCTGTTAACCAACCATCAACCGTAAAACCCGGTACCAGATAATCAGTTAGCATCACCATAGCGGCATTGATGATGAGTAGGAAGAGACCCAGCGTAATAATGGTTATGGGAATCGTGAGAAAAACCAATATCGGTTTTATAAATGTATTAAGCAAAGCCAGTACCAGGGCTACAATAATCGTGGTTTTAATATCTGCTATATCCACTCCTGGAAGTATTCTGGAAGCTATAAATGCTGCCGCAGCTACAACCAGTATCCTGATGATAAATCCCATTCTAACATATTTTATACAAATCTAACAGGCTGGTAATTATTTTAGCTAAACCGGTTTATCAATCTTCACCACTATAATCATTACACAACTACCAACTCAAAAAAATTTTCAGGAACGAGGTATTTATTTGATAATTCTTTGAGTTCTTTAGCTGTGATTTGTTTTATGGTATTGATCTGCCTGTAGAAATAACTTTCATCCAAACCATTAAGTATAATGTTTTTCCAGCGGTTAATGATTTGAAAAGGGCCGTCAAGATCGCCCAACAGGCTTCCCATCATAAAGTTTTGGACAAGCAATAACTCTTCCTTATTCACGGGTTCATTACGCAGCCGTTCCATTTCTTTGTAAACCTCTGTAATCGTTGCTTCGCATACATCACGACCTGCTTCAGTGGAGATGACCCACGCTGTTTGTTGTATATGATTTTCAAGGTAACTATATATACCATAGGTGTACCCTTTGTCTTCACGTATATTGCTCATCAGTCTTGAACCAAAAAAGCCGCCGAACAAATTATTCAGCACCATGGTTTTCATAAAGTCGGGATGATGGCGGTTTGGAAAAGGCTGACCCATCCTGATCGCTCCCTGCACGCCATTAGGATCATTGGTAACCCTGTATTTTTTTTCAGAAGCAGAATGAGAAGTCATGTTCGTCACGGCTACATTATTATTTTTCAAATCCCCGAAAGAGGCGTCCAGAAGAGCCTCTAGGTCAGGAGGCAATTTGCCCGCAACAAATATGACAAGCTTTCCGTTTTGGTAATAGTCCCTGTAAAAATCCTGTAGTTCGCTGCGTGATAGAACATCAAAATCCTCAAACCGGGTATAGCGTCCATATGGATGATCCTCTCCATAGAGATAAGCATCGATCAGGCGGGTAGCAACAAAATCACATTTTTTTAAGTTGACATTGAGCCGTTGCTTCATATTTTGCTTGTATGTAGCAATTTCTTCTTCACGAAAAACAGCATCTACCAGCAACTCTTTAATAACAGGTAAAAGCTCAGGCAGGTGTTTTGTCAAACTATGAAGTGTGACGGTGGCCGTTTCATTATAGCAGGATCTGTTCAGGTAAGATCCGTAATATTCAAAATGCTCATTAATCTGGAATGCATTTTTTGTACTGGTGCCATTCTTTAATAAATAATTAGTGCTGGCAGCTACCAGGTTGCGCTTTTCGAACCAGTTGCCTGCATAGAAAACAAGATCCAGCATCACCACCTCTTCGGCTCCTGCATCAATAGCATATACTTCCACACCATTGCGCAGTATATATTTTTCATATGGCTTAAGCTTCAAATCAAATTCCACTGCATCTTTGATAAGAGGCGGTTGTTTACGGTTTATAGATAAGGTTTTAGCCTCCATTATTTTAAAAATTGATCATTAAAACCCTTTTTTTGTACAATATTTTCCTTTTACATTTTTACTTCTGCTATTAATTCTTAGCTAAGTAATATAGCGTGTTACTATTGCCTTCCCGAAAAATTTTATTGCATTCTTCCCTTACATCTTCTGCTGTCACCCGGTTATAGCGCTCCAGTTCTATATTCATCAGCTGTGCATCGCCAAGCAATTCGTAGAAAGCAAGACTATTGGCACGGTTCATTACACTCATATCTTCAAAAGCAATCATGCTTTCTGTTTTGTTCTTTACTTTTTGCAATTCACTGTAGGTTATCAATTCATTTTTTAACCTGGTAAGCTCATCTTCCACTGCTTTTTCAGCATCATCAATCTTTACTCCCTTCACCAGTTTCCCTTCAATCGCCAGCAGCCCTGCATCTACTGTTCCGAAATGATGACATTCAATATTGCTGAATAACTTTTGCTCTTTCACAAGTGCCTGAAACAATCTTGATGATCCGCCACCGCTTAATATTTCTGTAATAAGGTCAGATACATAATATCTGGAATCGAGACGGGGATATATATGCCAGCATTTATAAAGGGCATCAAGTGGTACATCGGCATGCACTTCCAGTTTGCGGGCTACAGTTTGTTCAGGTTCTGGCGGCAACTGCCTTATATACCGCTCCCCGCTTTCTATAGGGCTAAACCATGCTTCTGCCAATAATTTTACCTGCTCAGTAGTAACATTGCCGGCTACTACCATTATGGCATTCACCGGGCGGTAATGCTTGAAGAAAAAATCCTTTACATCCTGCAGGGAGGCATTTTCAATATGAGACAATTCTTTACCAATGGTCATCCACCTGTAAGGATGTACCTGGTAAGCCAGCTCCCGCATCTTCAGCCATACATCTCCATAGGGTTTATTGAGATAATGTTCTTTGAATTCTTCACATACCACTTTGCGTTGTACATCCAGGCTCTTTTCAGTAAAGGCCAGCGACAGCATACGGTCACTCTCCAGCCAGAATGCTGTTTCTAAATTTTCAGCAGGTAATTGTATATAATAATTGGTAAGGTCATTGGTTGTATATGCATTGTTTTCACCACCTGCCATCTGCAATGGGTCGTCATATTCCGGAATATGAAGTGAACCCCCAAACATCAGGTGTTCAAAAAGATGGGCAAAACCAGTGCGGGAAGGATCTTCGTCCCTGGCGCCTACATCGTACATCACATTCACTACTGCCATGGGAGTTGATGTATCCTGGTGTACGATCACACGAAGTCCATTGGGTAACGTGAAGCGTTCAAAATTTACCATAAAGGTTGCAAAAGTAGTAAAAGCTTACTTTATACCATTCTGCTTACTGCATCAAATTCCTGACTTTGAACTGAATCTCTTTCAGCTCTTCATTGCGGCGAATGATCATCTTGATAGGACTGCCTGTATGCTGCAGGGCATTTTTGAACTGGTGTATGTTTTGAGAAAAATTTTTATTTATGGCAATGACGATATCCCCTTCCAACAAACCCGCTTTTTCAGCAGGTGAGCCTTTAGCCACATCGCCCAGAATAATCTCTCCATTTATAAAATACAATTCTATACCACTATAGGAATAATCAAATGGTGAGTCAAAATGTGAATTTGGCGTGAGATAAAAATCTCTTTTTTCGTAGTTCATAATACAGTTAAACCGACGCAGCAGGTCATTGCCAATAAGCCCGCCCAGATAAGGATAAGAAGTAACATTATAAGTGTCTTCAAATACATATATGGGTACATTCCGGAAGCGATAAGGCCCCAGCTTAATCTCTTTGATGATTGTCATGTGCATATCAATTTTTCCGCCCAATCCTTCAGCCTGCTTGGCATAGAGTTTTCGTTTTTTTCCTATAAAAGCGCTGTCTTTTACAAAATCGGTACTAAGCATCATGTTAAGGCCCGCTCCAATGTCATATAAAAAACGAGCATTGATTATTTTTTCATCCCGTACCCGGGCTTGCTGAACAGGGAGTGTGGTAATGAGGGGCCGAAAAAGAAATCCACCTCTTGGATATTTTATAGAGCCCTTGGTCCAAAACTCAATATCAAGGCTATCATAATCCAGTTTTACAATGAACCTGCTCAACACAGAATAACCGATAATGCCATCTATTTTTTCTCCATATACACTGGTGAGCATCGAATAATCGTTCACATGAAAGTTAAGACTGTCTATTCTAAGTTGGGGGAAATGGAGTTGTTGATTATTGACAAAGCTAACAGCTTTGATACCTGCAATGCCACGAATGGTGCGGTTAGAAGGCTGGGGCTTAAGATCAAAATACTTAACGGTAGCAGAGTCAAGTGAAATGCCGCCACTGCCGGTATCCAGAATAAAATTGAGTGTATCAGGAAATGGGGCAAGCAGAGCTTCTAATACAACGACCCCGCCAGTATACATTTTTATGGGAAACCGGGTAATAAACCTGGAAGGCGTAATAAATTCTTCCTGAGCAATGATGCCACAATGCATGAGAAGAAAAAATAAAAACAAAAGCAATTTCCTCATAACGAATACTTTGCTCTTTTAAGAGACAACACTCCAAATTGAAACGTTGCAATAGTGAACGAGCCTCTAAAATAGAGTAGAAAGAGGTGGCCCCCAAACCTTTGATCCTATTTTCATAAGTGAGCATACCTTTGGCCGTATGAACCTGGGTAAGCTGTATGACAAGTCATTACATACCGAATTTTTAACGGCTGAGGAAGGTGTTTTTCTTTTCCGAGAAGCGCCGCTTACTGAGTTGATGACTGTGGCAGATAGCCTGCGAAAGAAGGCAGTGCCGCATAATAAGGTAACATGGCAGATAGACCGAAATGTCAATACCACGAATGTTTGTATAGCCAATTGTAAATTCTGCAACTTTTACCGTGTGCCGGGTCATGCAGAAGCTTATATCACGGATATGCCGGTATACAGGCAAAAAATTGAGGAGACACTAAAATATGGCGGTGACCAATTGCTGTTGCAGGGTGGGCACCATCCCGAGCTGGGACTTGATTTTTATACCAATACTTTCCGTCAGATCAAGCAGGAATATCCCCATATAAAATTGCATGCATTAGGACCTCCTGAAATAGCACATATCTGCAAAGTGAGCAAGGTCAGTCATCATGCCGCACTCAAAGCTTTAAAGGAAGCAGGCATGGATTCCTTGCCTGGCGCAGGCGCAGAGATATTGGTTGACCGTGTGCGGCGTTTAATTTCAAAAGGAAAATGCGGGGCTGATGAATGGCTGGCTATAATGCAGGAAGCACATAAGCTACATATTACTACTTCTGCCACCATGATGTTTGGTCATGTGGAAACTATAGAAGAACGGTTTGAGCACCTGGTGAAGATCCGTGATGTGCAGGCGAAAAAACCTGCAGCGGCCAAAGGGTTTCTTGCATTTATTCCGTGGACTTTTCAGGATGTGGACACCCTGCTTACAAGGATACGTGGCGTGCACAACCTTACCACTCCGGAAGAATATATTCGTATGATAGCTATCAGCCGCATCATGCTGCCGAATGTAAAGAACTTACAAGCTTCATGGCTTACTGTGGGTAAGCAGACCGCACAGATCTGCCTGCATGCCGGTGCCAACGATTTTGGCTCTATCATGATAGAGGAAAATGTGGTAAGTGCTGCCGGAGCACCCCATAGATTTACCTATAAAACAATCCAGGAAGCTATCCGGGAGGCGGGTTTTGAACCACAACTGCGCAACCAGCAATATGAGTGGAGAGAAATACCTGAAATGATAGAAGAACAGGTGGTGAATTATTGAGAAAAAAAATTCGCAACATCTTTAGATAAGTTTAAATATTGGCGACATCATTAAATCTTAAAGACGAAGTTCCAAATCAGGAATTTGCAAAGCAATTAAAGTAACTCCAAAATCATTAATCAGATAATTCCTCAAATAACTGAACAATCATCCAGTAATTAATTCTATACTTTTAGTATTCTTCTTCAATTCATCTCCCATGCATTGTAAATTGATTATTCTTTTTCTGTTATTTGCGCCTTCCTTAATAAGTACCGGACAGTCAACGCATCTCATACTTCCATTGAAAGATAGAGCTGCTGTACAGGACGACCTGCTGAGAGACAGGCTTGATAATTTGTTGCCGGGGTTAATGCGCCAGCAAAATATTGATATGTGGCTGATCATCGGCCGGGAATATAATGAAGACCCGGTACTTACCACCATGTTGCCCGCTACATGGTTGCATGCCCGCAGACGCACGATCCTGGTTTTTACTGATAAAGAGTCAGAAAAAGATGTGGAAAGATTAGCGGTTTCACGTTATAATATAGGTAATCTTTTCACCGGCGCATGGGATCCTGAAAAAGAGCCTAATCAATGGAAGCGCCTGGCGGCATTGATCATTGAAAGAAAACCAAAAAAAATCGGGCTAAACTACTCAT
>MWVW01000149.1_pt1 | contig 16866 bp, 16 predicted proteins | sample 1047191 | NCBI WGS metagenome assembly MWVW01 (sample SAMN06349985, study PRJNA376086) | soil metagenome | isolation source: MtG22-5 sample Antarctic (ecotone) | place: Antarctica
ACGAAGCACAAAGTAAGAAATACAAAACGACATTATTTCTAAAATAACATAACTCCCCTTAAAAGGGATGAAGACGGGCATGGCTGGGCAACTTACTATAGAATTAAAAGGCTTACGATTTTTTGCAGAGCATGGTATGTATGTTGAAGAAATAAAAATCGGTAATGAATTTGAAGTTGATTTATGCATTGGTTATAAAGCTCCAAAAAAAACAATCGTTTCTATTGAACAGACAATTAATTATGTAGAAGCTTATCGCATTGTTAAAGAAGAAATGGCTGAACCTAGGCACCTGCTTGAAACCTGTGCTATGAAAATCGTAGAGCGGTTGCATGAACAATTTAAAGAAATAGAAAAAATTGAAATCACCGTTAAAAAATTAGCGCCGCCTATTACCAATTTTACAGGTAGCGTTGGGGTCACAGTTTGTAAAGAATTTGAATAATTAGGGCATACCCGAAAGGTATAAGGGTACAAGAATATTGAACAGGTAAACAGAAAGTAATCACATGTTAGAAAGGAAAAATGAGTGATGGGCAGAAGCAACCTTAAACCTTAAACCCTCAACCTTACAAGCTTAAACAACTATTTTCTTCCACTTACCACTACGCATGTATAAATAAGATAACAGGAAAAGTATAGACCAATAAATAAGTTCTGACATCCATCCCCAAAAAATAGAAAGCTGGTAAACTTCCAGTACTAAAAAAACGTAAAAGCAATAAAAAATAATAGCAGCCAATTCAATAAGGAAAGTCCTTCGGCTATTACCGGTACCGGTTACTGCATTTAGCCATACTGTAGCCACAGACATCAGAACCATGGCAAAGGCAACCAGCCTGATAACAGGAATACCGGCATTTACAAAATTATTATCCAACCCATAAATTGATAGATAAGTCGAAGGAAAACTGTTTAAAACTATAAAAACGATTACTGCTATTCCGGCGTTAAGCCGAATTATTTTTTTGATCAAACCAAAAACTTCTTCTTTTTTATTTTGACCAATTACATTACTCACCATGCTGTTGGTGGTTGACGCAAAGGCCCAGATGAACACACCAAAAAAACCAAAAATATTCCGCATGGTATTAGAAACAGCCAAACCGGTTTGGCCGTTGTTGCGTTCAACCAGAATAAAAAATATAAACCAGCTGACAATGCTTATGGCGTGTTGAAAAACCAAAGGACCCGATAACCTAAGAATTGATTTACTGATAGCATTTTCCCATTTTGATCTTTTTAAAAGTGAAAATTGATTGTCAATCCCCTTTTGCCTAATGACTAAATAAATAACAAACATACCCATGAACTCGGCGATAATGGAAGCATAAGCCGCACCATTAAATCCTAATGCCGGAAAGCCAAGCTTGCCAAAGATCAAGGTATAATCAAAAAAAATATTGCTCAATGCTTCTGCTAATGTGCCTGCCACCAGGTATTTGCTTTGATTGGTACCTACCAATAAAGCGTTGCGCATTTGATAGACATATAAAAATGGTAATCCCCATATACGGATATATAAAAATGAAATTGCTTTTTCATATGTAGATGGTGATTGCAAAGTGGCTTTTAATATCAGAGGAGCCACGAAGTAGGTAATTAATATACCAGCCGCTGCAATAAGCATTGCAATTACAATGCCCTGGTGAAAGATCTTTCCTATTTCTCCCGGACGATTTTCACCGGCTCTTCTGGAAATTAATGCCTGTAAACCATTGTTCAAACCATAACCAATGCCTGCAAAAATCAGGTAATATACCCCGGTAATACTGGCAATCGCTAATGCCTCTTCACTGAGATGACCAAGAAATACATTGTTGATAATGAAGTTGAACTGAGGCACCAATAAGGCAAGACTGATTGGCAAGGCAATCTTTAAAATTTGTGCATACGAAATATCAACCTGTAGCTTTTGGTTCATTAAAAAAGCTGCAAGCTAACGCAAACTCACTTTGCCGGCAACTGAATTGCCTGAAATACGTATTTTGCAACAAAGTCAACAAAATTGAAAATATTGTTTCACATTGGAGATGCAGAAGAAGTAAAACACGGCAGCACTTTACTGTGTGAATGGGGCGATGACTATTGCTGTTTTTCAGCTTACGACCGGCAAAAGAAAACATTGCAAAATTTACAGTACGTTACGTTTGATCGCTTAACCGATAGCGTTATTGATAATATTTTAGAAGAGATCAAAAAAGAAACTGAATATGATAAAATACTTTTCTGTTCCTGTTTTTCTCAGGCAATCTTAACGCCAGCTAAAATCTATCAGAAGGATAGTTCTTTTTTACCACATTTATATGATGATGAAAAAAACGCTGTTGCAATCTGTGATGTTATCTCTGAATGGCAAATGGTAAATAGTTACAATTTCCCTGCAAGCCTTTATAAAAAAATTTTAGTTGCTTTTCCTCTTGCTTGTTTTTTGCATGCCTATACACCATCTATAAAAATATATAATGGGTATGTGGCAGAAAGCCAGGTAGCTGTACATTTTACACCTGCTAATTTCAGAGTTATTGTTAAAAAAGAAGGAAAACTTCAGCTAGTTCAAATGTATAGTTACAAGGCTCCACTCGATGTTGTTTATTACCTGTTGAAGATTGTTCAGGAAATTGGTTTATTAAAAGATGATACCTGCATTATCTTATCAGGTTTAATAGAAGAAGATTCTGCTTTGTACAAAGAATTGCATCAATACTTTTTAAATGTTCATTTTGCTTTGCCTGGAAATATTTCATTGCAAAACAATGAATTACCGCAACATTTCTTTACCTCCATGTATAACCTGGCAGCATGCGAATAATAAGCGGAACTTTGGGTGGAAGACGAATTAATCCACCCGCAAGCATGCCCTATACCCGACCAACCACAGATATAGCGAAAGAGGGTTTATTCAATATTTTACAAAACAATTTAGATTTTGAAAAATTAAAAACCTTGGATCTATTCGGAGGTACAGGAAATATTACTTATGAATTAGCGTCACGCGGTGTAAATGATTTAACTATTGTTGAAAAGGATTCAAAAATGTACGACTTTATAAAAAATACGATCACTGATTTAAAAATCATGAACGTCAAACAGGTAAAATCGGAAGTTTTTAAGTTTATTAAAGAATGCAATGAACAATTCGATCTGATTTTTGCCGGCCCGCCATATGCTTTACAAACGATAGATGATTTGCCACGACTTATTTTTGAAAAAGGCTTACTTAACCTGGATGGATGGTTCGTATTAGAACATACGCCGCGTAATAATTATGAAGCGTTTCCATATTTCAAATTTTCCAGAAATTACGGCACCACAATATTTTCTTTTTTTGTAAATCAATTTGCCACGACAGAGTAGCCATGTTAAAAAAGGAAGCAAGAAGATTATATCGAAAACGAAGAGATTCATTATCTATAAGTGATAGAAGGAAATATGATGATCTCATTTTAATTCAGTTACAGACGGTTGATCTTCCGTTTCTTTCCTCAGTGCTAAGCTTTTATCCTATTGAAGAAAAAGCCGAGGTCAATACATTCAGCATTTCGGATTATTTGCATTTTAAAAATCCCGCTTTACAAATATGTTATCCAAAAACAGATATGCAAACACATACCATGCAAGCAATTGCCTGTTATGCGGATACCGTTTTTATTGCAAATCAATATAATATTCCGGAGCCTGTAGGAGATGAGGTAATACATCCAAAAGATATTGATCTTGTACTGGTACCCGTGTTAGCATTTGATAAAAATGGGCATAGAGTTGGTTATGGCAAAGGATTTTATGATCGTTTTTTAAAAGAGTGTGCGCCTGATTGTTTGAAAATCGGCTTGTCGTATTTTGAGCCGATTGATTACATAAATGACGCCGGTGATTTTGATGTAACTTTAGATTTTTGTATTACACCGCAACAGGTTTATGTTTTCTAACTGGTTCTTAAAGTCATTTCGTATATTATTAATTCCTTTCGCTTTATTATATGGCCTGATTATCTGGATACGTAATTGGTTATATGATAAAAACTTTTTTAAGTCAACAGCCTTTGGTTTACCACTCATTTGTATAGGTAATCTTTCAGTAGGCGGCACCGGTAAATCGCCAATGACCGAATACCTGGTGCGGCATTTAAAAAATAGTTTCAGAGTGGCCACTTTAAGCCGTGGTTACAAACGAAAAACAAAGGGCTATGCACTGGCCACAGCATTTACGACAGCCATAGATATTGGCGATGAGCCCATGCAATTCCATCGCAAATTTCCTGATGTGCCGGTGGCGGTAGGAGAGGAAAGGATGGTTGCCATTCCCCAGCTATTACATGATAAGCCGGAAACGCAGGTAATTATTTTAGATGATGCTTTCCAGCACAGGGCCATTAAAGCCGGGTTTAATATTTTGCTTACAGAATGCCACAATCTTTATACCCGGGATTTCTTTTTGCCAACAGGCGACTTGCGTGACCTGCGTAAAAGCAGCAAGAGAGCCGATGTAATTTTAGTTACCAAGTGCAATGCAGATCTAAGCAAGGAAGAGAAGAATAAATTGATTGAAGAAATTGATCCTTTACCAGGTCAGCAAATCTTTTTTACCACAATAGTTTACGGGACTCCCTTCCATATTACACAACAAAACTTTACATTTATAGATGATCAAACTGAAGTTCTTTTAATAACAGGTGTGGCTAATCCACGGCCCTTAAAGAAATTCTTAGAAGAAAGAATTCATGCCTACCACATGATGCATTATAATGACCATCATATTTTTTCAATTGACGACTGGAGAGAAATTACTAAGCATTTTGAACAAATTCAGGCTCAAAAAAAAATCATTTTGACAACAGAAAAAGATGCGATGCGTTTATTAAAGTTCGATAATGAACTCGATAATTTACCGCTTTATGTAATTCCTATTGAGCACCGTTTTTTATTTAATGAAGGAAGAATGTTTGATGATATAGTTATTAATTTCATTCAAAATTTTAAACAACCGGTATAAGCCATGGGGAAAAAGCACGAAAAAAAATCAAAGCAAAAAGGGCATCAAAACGATACATATAAAGGAGTAATAGAAGTGACTCGTTCAGGAATGGGCTTTGTAGTAGTACCCGATCTGCAAATAGATATTTTGGTAAGGCCGAATGATTTTAATACTGCCATGCATGGCGACACCGTACGTGTGGTTGCTAAACCACAACGCGAAGGTAAACGTATGCAGGGAGCGGTTGTGCAGGTTATTGAACGAAAGCAATCGGAGTTTATCGGGCAATTGCAAATGAATAAAGGTTTTGCTTTTTTCACTACTGATAAAGAACGCCGCATCCCTGATATTTATATACCTCAGCAAAATATTCATGATGCTAAAGATGGGGATAGGGTAGTGGTAAAAATTACAGAATGGGAACAGGGGAGTGGCAAACGGCCTGTTGGAGAGGTTGTAAATATTTTGAAGGCAGAAGATGCCAATGATGCTGCTATGAAAGAAATATTATTGGAAAATGGCTTCCCACTTGAGTTTTCTGATGATGTGTTGGAAGCAGCAGCACGGATGCCAGAGAACATTTCGCAAAAAGAAATAGATAAGCGAAAAGATTTCAGAAAAACGCTAACCTTCACTATTGACCCTGTAGATGCAAAAGATTTTGATGATGCATTATCGTTCAGGGTTTTAAAAAATGGCAATTATGAAATAGGTGTGCACATTGCAGATGTAGGTCATTATGTGGAACCTGATACCCCCCTTGATGAAATAGCTTATGCAAAAGCAACTTCTGTTTATTTACCTGATCGTGTTAACCCCATGCTGCCGGAACATATTTCTAATATGCTATGTTCATTACGACCGCACGAGGATAGGCTTACTTTTTCTGCTGTTTTTCAAATGACACCAAAAGGGCAGGTAAAAGAATACAGGTTAGATAAGACAGTCATCCACTCTGATCACCGTTTTACTTACGAAGAAGTGCAGGAGATCATTGAATTGCAAACTGGACAATATTCTGATGAAATACTTTTATTAAACATCGTTGCACAACGCTTGCGTAAAAAACGTTTTGATGCAGGCGCAATAAATTTCTCATCACAAGAGGTTCGTTTTAAGTTAGATGAAAATGCAAAACCGATTGGCATTATAGTAAAGGAAAGCAAAGAATCTCATCAATTAATCGAAGAGTTTATGTTGCTTGCCAATCGTACGGTGGCAGAAAATGTTTCTAAAATTAAGATAGATAAAAAGCCTGTGCCTTTTGCCTATCGTGTGCATGATCTGCCAACAGAAGAAAAGCTTACACCTTTCATGGCTTTTGCCAAAAAGTTTGGGCATGGCTTCGATACTTCTACTCCCGAAAAGGTAGCAGAATCATTTAACCAAATGTTGCAGGACGCACATGGTAAACCCGAGCAGCATGTATTAGAACAACTCGGCATCCGTACGATGGCTAAAGCTATTTATACAACAGAAAATATTGGACATTATGGTTTAGGTTTTGAACATTATTGTCATTTTACTTCTCCCATTCGCCGTTACCCGGATATTTTGGTACATAGGGTGTTGCACCAGGTATTAATGAAAAACCTGAAGCCTGATAAAAAGATGGAACAAAAATGTAAACACTCCAGCGAACGCGAAAGAGCCGCCATGGAAGCCGAACGTGCCGCTAATAAATACAAACAGGTGGAATATATGCAGGAATTTATAGGTGAGGAGTTTGAAGGAATCATCAGCGGAGTGGCTTCTTTTGGATTTTGGGTAGAAACCATCGATCATAAATGTGAAGGCATAGTGAGTATTGTAAGTCTTGCGGAGTATGATGAATTCCGTTTGATACAGGAAGATTATTGCCTTGTGGGTGCCCGTAGCGGACGTAAATTCAGAATGGGAGATAAGGTTCGTATAAAAGTAGTGTCAGCTAATTTAAGCAGGCGCCAGCTTGACTATGAATGGATACTGGCAACTAACCATGACAAATTGGAGAATGCAAAAGAAGAACATCATAAAATAAAAAAGAAAAAGAAAAAAGGCACGCCGGAATTTTAAATTATGCACAAGTTTGAAGAACTGTCTGCGCAGTTTATAGAAAAATTCAGCACAGAACATTTTCCTTTACAGCCTGAAACCTTATATGGCCCTAATCGTTATTTTTTGCAATTGGGCGGTAAGAGAATTCGGCCGGTTCTATGTTTAATGGGCAATGAATTGTTTGATGAAATTAATGCTGATGCCTGGAATGTGGCAAATGCCGTTGAGTTATTTCACAATTTTACATTGATACATGATGATATAATGGACAAAGCTCCCTTACGCAGGAGTATGCAGACCGTGCATGAAAAGTTTGGCGAAAGCACTGCTCTTTTAGCAGGAGATGTAATGCTGGTTACTGCTTATGATTATTTAAATAAAATTTCAAATAAGTATATTTTTTCAGTTATCAACCTGTTTAATAAAACAGCAAAAGAAGTGTGTGAAGGGCAGCAACTTGATATGGATTTTTCCCAAAGCGATCCATTAGGAGAAAAAAATGAAAAAGTAAGCTTTGATGATTATTTGCAAATGATCAATTTAAAAACATCAGTGTTATTAGCAGCCAGTTTGAAAATGGGCGCCATTTTAGGTGGAGCAGGCGAAAGAAATCAAAACCTTATTTATGAATTTGGCAGAAAATTAGGCTTGGCTTTCCAGGTACAGGATGATTACCTTGATGCATTTGGCGATCCGGAAAAATTTGGTAAACAATTAGGAGGTGATATTATGACCAACAAAAAAACCTTTCTGTTAATACATGCTTTGGAAACAGCATCAGCGCAACAAAAGCAGCATTTGCAACTGCTATTAAACAATGAAGCCACAAATAAAGTACAGGATGTAATACATATATTCAAAGAATGTAAATTAGATGAATGGGCCAAAGAATTGAAAGAAAAATATTTAAGTGAAGCATTTACTCATTTGGAAGATATTGCGGTTTTATCTAAGCGAAAAGAACCACTAAAACAATTTGCATCATTTCTTGTGCAAAGAGAATCTTAATAAGCTTTATTTATTTTTATTTATTTTCAAAATAAATTAACTGCTGATGGCACACCCACTCTTTAGAAGAAAGCCGATTTCGGAGATAATGCATGATAAGGAAGATGCCGAAGCGCACCAACACGGTTTGCGAAGAGTGTTGACTGCAAGGGATCTAACTTTTTTTGGTATTGCCGCTATTATTGGTGCTGGTAGTTTTAGCAGTTTGGGTGGAGCTGTTTATTCCGGCGGTCCAGGTGTAGTTCTTTTATTTATTATTTGCGGTATTGCCTGCGCCTTTACAGCTTTCTGTTATGCAGAATTTGCCAGCCGCATTCCTGTTGCCGGTAGTGCCTACACTTATGCTTATGCTTCTTTCGGTGAATTGATCGCCTGGATTATTGGCTGGGCCCTCTTAATGGAATATTCTATTGGCAACATTTATGTTGCATTTTCCTGGAGTGATTATTTTACTTCTTTTTTACAAAAACTAAATGTTCATATACCGGATTACCTGACAACAAGTTACCTGGAAGCAAAAAAAGCAGTGAGCGAAGGCAGCGGTAACCAGGAGTTAACAAATGCATGGAATACCGCGCCTTTATTCGGGAATTTAAAAATGATTTTTGATCTCCCCGCCCTCGTAATAAATGTATTGATCACGGCCCTGGTTTATCGAGGTATAAAAGAATCCAGGAATTTCAGTAATGTAATGGTAATACTGAAACTGGCGGCAGTAACTCTGGTGATTTTGGTAGGAGGGGCGCTCATTTTTTCCAATGACCTTACTGCCAACTGGATGCCAGCCATTGATACCGGGGAGAGGTCATTTATGCCCAATGGATTTGGGGGAGTGATGGCAGCCGTAAGTGGTGTTTTCTTTGCTTACATTGGGTTTGACACTGTGAGTGTACTCGCAGAAGAAAGTAAAAACCCGCAACGCGATCTTCCAAGAGGTATGATAATATCACTTGTTATTTGCACTATCATTTATATATTATTATCCTTAGTATTAACCGGTGCAGTGCACTACACTAAATTTGAAGGCATCGGAGATCCTTTAGCTTTTATTTTTGAACCACAGAATTTAAACATTGGCTGGATGCAGTTTTTGATAGCCATTGTTGCTGTAATTGCTATGACGAGTGTATTGCTTGTATTCCAAATGGGACAACCAAGAATTTGGATGAGTATGAGCCGCGACGGTTTGCTGCCGGATAAATTTCAGAAAATCCATCCAAAATATAAAACGCCATCTTTCTCAACAATTGTTACAGGTTTATTAGTTGGTGTGCCAATTTTATTTACCGATAAAACTTTTGTACTTGATTTCACTTCAATTGCCACTTTGTTTGCCTTTGTATTGGTTTGCGGCGGTGTATTACTTATCCCAAGAAAAGAAAAAGTAGCGGGAAAATTTCATCTGCCTTATATCAATGCAAAATTTATTTTCCCGTCTATCATTATAGGAGCCGTCCTTATTGTTTTATTATTTAGTAATAAATATTTCCAGGAATTGTTTAATGGTGATTTCTCTGATTACAGCAATGTAACAAATAGTAATGATTATCTTTTTCAAACGGTTGCGGTTAAAATCTCTACCATCATTTTTTGGATCACTTGTTTACTTCTATCAATCTATGCGTTCTTAAAGAGCTTTTCATTAATACCTCTTTTAGGACTCACATCTTGCCTGTATTTATTAACCGGTATGTCTGGCTCTAATTGGAAATGGTTTTTCATTTGGTTTGCACTCGGCCTGGTTGTTTATTTCATGTATGGTTATCGTAAAAGTAAGCTTGTTGTGAGCGAGGGGTTGAAGAGTTAATAGTTGATTAGTTGCAAGGTTGACACGTTTATTAATTTCAATTTTCCATTCTCAGTTCTCCATTTCCCAATGGCTAACTTTGCTTGTATGAAGTTCCAGGTAGGAGACAAGGTGTTGGTATTGCTTTCAAATGAAGAAGGAGAGATCATCGAGATATTAAACAGTAAAATGGTGATAGTAGATGTGCGTGGCGTAAAATTCCCTGCATACATTGACCAGCTTGACTTTCCATATTTCAAGCGATTTACAGAAAAGAAACTTTTTCCTAAAAAAAAAGAAAAGCAACATATTGATGATGTAAAAAAAGAAAAGGAGCCTCCTCATAAAACTGTTGATGGTGTATGGCTTTCTTTTTTGCCTGTTATAGATATTGATGAATTTGGTGATGATATAGTGGAAGTATTGAAAGTCCATTTGATAAATCGTACCTACCATTCATATAATTTTATTTATCGTTTACAGTTTTTCGGAAAAACAGATTTTGAATTAAAAAATACAGTAGCACCTTTTGCTGATTTCTATATTCACAATGTGCCTTTTGCCGATATGAGCGACAGTCCAAACTTTACGTTTGAATTTTCCTTGCTGCAACCGGAAAAAGGGAAAGCAGAATTTTACGAGACATCTGTTAAGCTAAAACCAAAACAATTATTTACCAAAATAGAGGAGGTAAAACATAAGGGACAGGCAACCTTTTCTTATCGACTGTTTGAACATTACCCGGATAAATTGAAAGAAGAAAAAAGGGATTTTGATTTATTAACAGCAAAAGGAATAAATATCTATAATGTCAAAGAAGCCCGTAAGCATTTGCCACCAGCCCGCACAGTTGTTGACCTTCATATAGAAAAATTGATTGATAATTGGAAGCATTTAACTAACGCAGAAATTTTAAGTATTCAGTTAAAAGAATTTGAAAAATGGTATGAGCTGGCAATTGCTCACTACCAATCGCAGTTAATTGTTATTCATGGTGTGGGCAAGGGAAAACTGCGTGATGAAATTCATGATATACTTCGCTTAAAACGTGAAGTAAAATCTTTTGTGAACCAGTACCATCCTTCGTTTGGCTATGGTGCGACAGAGATTTATTTTCAATTCTAACTTTTAGAATTGCCTGAATTGCCATATTTAAGTCAGTGGGAGAATAAATTTATTATTTAAAAATGACAAGGAAATAATTGATAGCACATACCTATATTTTAAATTACTTTTCAATTACAATTTTTTCAATGATTTTTTTTGAGCTCAGATTAAAATAAAGAAAATAAATTCCGCTCTGCAGACCTGACAAATAAATTGACGGTTGATAAGTGATGGAGCTATAAACTTTTTTACCTGCTATATTGTAAATTTCAATTGATTGAATTTGGCTCTTATCTCCTTTAAAAAGCAAATTGATCATTCCGTTCGATGGATTAGGAAAAATATTTAGTTCGCTTATTTCAGTCCTGCAACTTTCTACTGCAATTATTTTTGAGTAGGTAAACCTGTTGTCAAGATCGGTTTGCTTCAAGCGATAAAAAGAAACTTTTTTATAAGGTTCCTTATCTGAAAAAGAATAGTTGCGAACAACTGATGAATTACCGGCACCATTGATCGTACCTAGTGACCGCCAGTTTATGCCATCTGGGCTTCGCTCAATCGTAAAATAAGCATTGTTGGTTTCAGTCGCTGTACTCCAATTTATATCTACGATCCCATTGTTACATTTACCGGTATACGATAAAAGCTTTACAGGCAAAGGGTTCTGTCCAGTTGCCGAGGCAAGAGTAAAGGGACTGAAGGAAGTTATCAATGTAGAACTAATAACGGTGCCCGAGGTTGTATTGCCTGTAGTGCCACCATTACCTTCCCACTTCCACTGCGTGCCATTCCAGCGGGCAACCGTTAGGTCAGTAAGCAGGCTTATTCCACAGCTTCTTGTATCCCAACTCAGCGTTACATAAGCATTGGATGTTCCCCCTGTTCTGTCAAGCATCCAATACTCGCAATTGCTGACATGGTCAATTATGACCTCTTTCTGGCTCCTGTCGTAAATAGCATTAGGGGTTGTCATAATATACCGGGCAGTAAAATGATCGGTTGTTAGCGATGGGGCAGAAATCGAAACCGGAGCATATACTCCGCCTGCACCTGTTGGAAAAGTAAAAGCCGCATTCCCGATTTTGCGAACGTATCCGTTTACATAACTGCTGTTGTCAGCGGCATTACTAATGGTAATTCCATTATTAAGTATCACCAATCCGGAAGCAGTGGAGCTTACTGCTGTTGTATTTATTATTCCTGAAGTAAAAGCAATATCAGAAGAAACAGTAGCATTTACATTCAAGTTCAATGAGCCGCTTCCGCTTGTTGCCATTGTCAAATTGATAATTGTGGGCGGGTAAGCAATATCACCGTTCAGGTACTGTGTACCGGTACCGAAAAAATTACTCTTCAATCTCAACGATCAGCTCAATTTCAACAGCCATATTATTTGGTAATGAGCACATGCCTACCGCGGACCTTGCATGTTTTCCTTTTTCACCAAAAACTTCAACAAACAGATCTGAAAAGCCATTGATCACTTTGGGATGATCTTTAAAATCAGCTTCGCAGTTTACCATACCGAGCACTTTTACGATGCGTTTTACTTTGTTCAGATTGCCAAGTTCGGTTTTCAACACAGCTAATTGATTGATGGCGGTTAAACGGGCCGCTTCCCTGCCTTGCTCTATTGTCAAATCTTTTCCTACTTTGCCAGTGATGTATGCACCATCTGGTTTGGAAGGCCCTTTGCCTGCAAGAAATAAAAGATTGCCTGAACGTACCACATGCACATAATTTGCCAGAGGTTTACCAATGGCTGGTAATTCAATATTTATTGCTTTCAATTTAGTTTCCGCATCCTGGGTATGGGAAAGCAGAGAAAGATTTAATAGAAAGCTTAGAAAAAATATTTGTCGCATAAGAATTGTTTTTTAAATATCTGCCTTTTCCTGTTTAGATTTTTTAAACCTTCATAGTGTAATCTTGTTCAAAATTCAATTCCCTAAAAACCTTTCTTCTCCAATTGCGGATATTGAATACCCAATTGTTCGAGGTAGGTTTTATATTTTGATGGATCGTAATAATATTTTTTTAGCTGAGGCCTGAATTCGTCCATGATCTTTTTATTGAGATGGGTTGCAGGCACAGTGGTTGAAGTTATAAAAGGAATATATTTTACTTCTTTGGTTTGAACATTATTATGATAATCCCATGCATTTGCAATGATCTTTGGATTGGTAAGCATATCAAATAGGGTAGCAGCCACTACCTTGCTTCCTGCCACCACACCTTTGTGTGCGATGGGTGTAGCCATGGCAATAGCATCGGCCCAGTTATGACCCGGTGTGCCGGGGATATTAGAAGGATAACGAAATACTACGGTGGGTACATTCCATGCAATATCAGCAATGTCATCGCTGCCTGATCCCCAGGAAAATTGAACAGGGCCATTTAATGTATCGAGTTTTGTTGCCAGTCCATCAATGGGCTCACCACGTTGTGTTTTTTTTGGCGCATTCACGAGTTTCTGAACAGCTCTTGCCAATTGTTGGTCGGAGGAATCCCAGGTAGGCAGGCCAACTTTTTTAATATTTTCATGAACAGCTTCAGCTATTGATTTATTAAAATGCCCTGGCCAGGCAGTACCCAATAAACGGTGAGAAACCTTAGTGCCTGTCATTGCTGCCACAGAGTTTGCATATAAAATGGCATCATCATACATACTCTTAATATCCTCATAGGTTCTTTCTCTTAAATAATACCATACGGCTGCTTTGGATGGAACAACATTTGGCTGATCGCCACCATCCGTTATTACATAGTGCGAACGTTGTGTTGGCTTGAGGTGCTCTCGTTTAAAATTCCATGCTATGTCCATTAGTTCTACCGCATCCAGTGCACTTTTGCCACGCCAGGGTGCACCGGCAGAGTGTGCGGAGCTTCCTTCAAATTTGAATTCTACTGATACCAAACCGTTATTGCCTGCATCTCCCCAACTTACACCCAAATTATTACCAACATGTGTAAAAATGCAGGCATCAACATTTTTAAAATAACCATCACGGATGTACCATGCTTTGGTACCCACTAACTCTTCTGCCACACCGGGCCATATTATCAGGGTGCCTGGTATTTTTTCCCGCTGCATTATTTTTTTTACCTCGATAGCTGATAATATCACTAACGGTAATCCTGAATTGTGTCCTTCGCCATGGCCGGGAGCATCTTCCACAATAGGTTCTTTATATGCAACCCCGGGCCTTTGAGAAGCTTTTGGAATACAATCTATGTCACTTCCCAATGCAATGACCGGTTTGCCTTTTCCCCATTTAGCCATCCATGCAGTGGGAATTCCGCCAATTCCTTTTTCTATAGCAAAACCATTTTTTTGCAAGATGTTGGTGAGATAAGCAGAAGTTTCTGTTTCCTGGAAACCGAGTTCAGAAAAGCTGAAAACCATATCAACCATTTCCTGTGCGGTTTTCTTTTTTTCATCCAACAATTTCATTACTTCTGTTTTCCAGGTTTCGACTTTAGGATTGATTGCTGTTTCATTTTTTTGTGCTGTGCTGTGTTTTGAAAAGGCAAGTATAAGCAGCAGCGTATACATTCTTGAGTAAAGCATTATCATTATTTTTGAGTGTCTAAATTAAATGAAATAAGTTTTGGGAAATTGATTTTAGTCAATTGTAAAACTATTTTTTTTGTAAGATGCCGGGGAGGTAACAGCAGTTTTTAAGCCGTTGTTGGTATTCCTAATAGTCTTGTGCTTTAGCTACGGCAAAAACCTCATCTAGCTTTATTCTAATATGTTGTGTAAATACTCAAAGCTTACTCTTTCTTTCTGCTCTTTGCTCATCTGTCTGCGGTGTCCAAAAGATTTGATAATTATCACCCAATTGAATTCTTGTAAGTATAATTATTTGCCCGATGTGCCCTTCTAAATGTGTTAATGCACGAAAGATTGCACCCATCAGTGTTACATCAAATCCTTGTATGCGTCTTTGTTCAGTCAGTCTGGAAATGTCAGGATTTTGTATGGCTGTTACAAAATCCGATTTAAGTTTTGCTGTAAGTTGAATTAATTCTTCTTTGGTGATTGTGCTTTCATTCAAAAATTCCTTCGGTCTATCTCTTACATCTTCCTCGTTGTTTATGTTTGTAATTGTCCATTGTCGAAAACTGCCAGAAATGTGCGTAATTAGTACCCCGATAGAATTCATTTTGTCATTAGGTCGCCACCAAATTTTTTCCTCATCAAGTTGATCAAGGCAATGATAAAGTCGTTGGAGGGAACTCTCAATCCTGATTTTGCACTCGTTTATAAATTCTTTGCCTAATGTACTTTCCATATTTCAAATTCTTTGCCGCTCATTTATTTTTGAACTGCGCTCCTTTGTTGATATGCGATCAATGCACTCAAAAGTATTTTTTTGAGATCGGCTGATTTTATTTGATCGGCAGAATTGATTTGGATATGCCTGGAAATTTTTCCACTTCCCTGAAGCAACTGATTTGGGTCAGGAAGTTCGTTGCCTTTGTAGAATCCTAACTTTAGTCCCTTCTTAGATGGAATAACAGTGCAGATCATATCGGAATATTTTTGTCCGTAACAATAAGCAATCATTTTCGCTGGTATGTCTATTTGTTCAATTATGCCGGGAAGATTTTCCAAAAGCATTTCACGAAGTTTTAATACATAGTCAATGACCTGATCGTCGTATTGTGATAAGAATGCTGTTATGGAATTGTTTGTTATCAAAACCGGGAATCTTTAATTATTTATTTTTTTAGGTATTATATGAGACATAACGAAAGAACTAAGTTATGGTTTTCTTCTAGTCCATATTGTTGGGTGTTTTGCTATGCCTAACTGCCCATCCACTACACACAACAACGGCGCGTTGATATTTTTGCAGAAGACCAACAGAGCTAAAGAAATGGAACACAAACAACGGCAAAAAAGATAGGCTTAGCTTCTATTTTTTGCCGGGGTCATATAATTTAGAATACATCCGGAATAAAGGTCTGATCCGTCATTGGCGGACGTACATAACCCTTGTCCTCCTGTCGTGGAGGAAGTTCCATGTGTTGCGGCGTCAGATCTTCATAGGGGATCATACTTAGCAGATGATGAATACAATTCAGGTGAGAGCGTCTTTTATCATCGGAATTAACAACATACCAGGGCGCCTGTTTAATGTCTGTATGGGCAAACATTTCATCTTTGGCACGTGAATACTCCACCCATCTTTTACGTGATTCCAAATCAAGCGGACTAAGCTTCCACCGCTTTGTAGGTTTAGCAATACGATCCTGAAACCGGCGTTCCTGTTCTGAATCGCTCACTGAAAACCAGTATTTGATCAAAATAATCCCCGAACGGATAAGCATACGCTCAAATTCCGGGCATGACCGCATAAATTCATGATATTCCTCATCGGTGCAAAAACTCATTACCCGCTCTACCCCAGCGCGGTTATACCAACTGCGATCAAAGAGAACAATCTCACCTGCTGCCGGCAGTTGGGCAACATAACGCTGAAAATACCACTGGGTTTTCTCACGATCTGTTGCTGTGCCGAGTGCCACTACCCGGCAAACACGGGGGTTAAGGGGCTGGGTAATCCGCTTAATAACGCCTCCCTTACCAGCCGCATCACGACCTTCAAATATCACTACAACTTTTAATCCGTGGTGTTTAACCCATTCCTGTAATTTGACTAACTCTATATTGCATTTAGCCAATTCTTCTTCATAGATTTTGGCTTTGAGTTTGGGCTTCTCTTCGCCATTTTCCTTCTCCAACAGTGACTGGTCGTTTTGGTTGTTACCTGTTAATTTATTCCCCTTCTTTTTGTCTTTTCCTTCTTTAATCTTTTTTTCATTTTTCTTTTTAAGCATGGCAGTTTTCTTTTTAGAATTTAGTGATATTATTATTTCCTACTTAGAAATCCCGGTTTTCATAAGTTGAAGATTTAATATATTGTTAGCGGCTTTGCTTATTG
>MWVW01000151.1_pt1 | contig 16684 bp, 16 predicted proteins | sample 1047191 | NCBI WGS metagenome assembly MWVW01 (sample SAMN06349985, study PRJNA376086) | soil metagenome | isolation source: MtG22-5 sample Antarctic (ecotone) | place: Antarctica
ATCACTTAGGTATTCCTGGGGAACAAATATTTTTAGCATTTGATTCGTCCAGTCTGATTGCCTGGGGTGTGGCATAGCTTTATCTTCTTATAAAGTTACTCCTAGCACATCAAAATATTAATTAGCCGTTTATTCTTACATTTAACTACAAACCAAACCAACATTATGGCAGACAAGCAATCAAGTTTCCGTCCGTTTGTATTACCGGAAACTAAAATGGCTGAATTCACGTTAAAATCAATTTTAACCGGCGCTGCTTTCGGGATCATATTTGGTGCAGCCACTGTTTATTTAGCACTGAAGGCAGGATTAACTGTGTCCGCTTCTATACCTATTGCTGTTATTGCTATAACGTTAGGTAGAAAATTTTTAGGCACTACTATTCTTGAAAATAATATTATTCAAACAACAGGCTCTGCAGGTGAAAGTATTGCAGCAGGTGTGGTATTTACACTGCCGGGGTTTTTGTTTTTAAGTGAACCTGCCAGCGCCAATTTTTTTAATTATTTCACCATATTGATTCTTGCCATTTTTGGAGGAATGCTTGGTACATTAATGATGATACCCTTGCGCAAATCCTTAATTGTACAGGAGCATGGCATATTGCCTTATCCCGAAGGAACCGCTTGTGCTTCTGTTTTAAAAGCAGGCGAACGAGGTGGTGATTTTGCAAAGACTGCTTTTATGGGTTTAGGTTTTGCTTTTGCCTATGCTATTTTACAAAAGATTCTTCATGTGATTGCAGAAGTGCCTGCTTTTGCTACAAGACAAACACAAAAGTTTTTTCCCTCGGCCAGGATAAGTGGTGAAATTACTCCGGAATATATGGGCGTTGGTTATATCATTGGTCCAAAAATAGCCGGTGTGTTAGTGGCAGGTGGCGTTTTGAGCTGGTTTGTATTTATTCCGTTGCTTGCATCGCTTGTAAGCCCGGATGTTATAGCTGCCCAATTAGTAAAACTTGGTTATTTGGGTGATCTTACTAAACCCGGCGGCCCAGGTGGATGGGATCCGGTTACGCATAATTTTGGCGATTGGTCCACTGCTATTTATCGTGCCTATGTCAGGCAGATAGGCGCTGGTGCGGTTGCCGCCGGCGGTTTTATTACACTGGTTAAAACCATACCTACAATCATATCTTCTTTTAAAGGAAGCATCGGGTCTTTGAAAAAAGGGGGAGTAGATGGCGTAAAGGAACAACATGTTCCAAGAACTGAAAGAGACCTTTCTATAAAAGTAGTTGGTATTGGAAGCCTGGTTTTAGTATTAGCGGTGGCCCTTATGCCGCAAACTTTGATACCCGGAAGCTCTATCGGCAGTAAATTATTACTGGGCGTTCTTGTAATTATTTTCGGTGCATTTTTCGTTACCGTTTCTTCACGCATTGTTGGTTTGATTGGTTCTTCCAATAACCCCATCAGCGGTATGACTATTGCCACATTAATGGGGACCTGTTTGATTTTCATTGCCGTAAAATGGACCGGGCATTTTTATGAACCCATGGCATTGGTAGTAGGTGGTATGATCTGTATTGCCGCAGCAAATGCCGGGGCTACTTCACAGGATTTAAAAACAGGATATATAGTAGGAGCGACACCACGAAACCAGCAAATAGCATTATTTATAGGCGCTATCGTTTCTTCTTTAGCTATTGGAGCTACCATTAAAATATTAGATGCACCTACTGCTGAAATGGCCGCTCAAGGAATTCAACACGCTATTGGTACAGACAAATATCCTGCACCACAGGGCACTTTGATGGCTACTCTAATAAAAGGCATTTTATCATTCAATCTCGATTGGCAGTTTGTATTAGTAGGTGTTTTTATTGCAATTACACTTGAATTATGTGGAATAAAATCATTGTCTTTTGCAGTAGGAACATATCTGCCTCTTTCAACTACACTTCCCATTTTTATTGGTGGCGCCATTCGCGGTTTAGTGGAAGGGCGGCAAAAAAGAAAAAAAATTCAGCTTACTGCTGAAGAAGAAGATTTAGGAAAAGGCAATTTATTTGCTACCGGGTTAGTGGCAGGAGGCGCTTTAGCTGGTGTACTTGTAGCATTTTTATCAGCAAGTGATAATATTAATGCAGGTTTGCAAAAAATAAGCGCTGAACATGGATTGGCAGGAATGTTTGGACAAACGGGTTATTTTCTTTTAGGGGTCGGCTTTTTTGTTATAATGGGTATTGTATTGTATCGCATTGGAATTAGTAAGAGCCAGGTTTAAAACTAAAATAATTTTTTTGATGAGTTAATATAATATAGATGCGGGGATCAATATAAAGAGTTCAGTATAGAAAAAAGGAGCTACACAAAATTCAACCTGTCGTACTTCTTCCCTAATATTTTTTGATCATCCGCACCTAACCAATTTTTTAGTACGGTTGAATACACGTTCTTAAAATCAATTTTATATTTCAGGTCACCATCATCAAGATCGGCTAAATCAGGCATACCATTTAAAATACCTTTTTGTTTCAATCCACCACTTAGAAAGAACATATTGTTTGCAGTTCCATGGTCGGTACCATTACTTGCATTTTGCGAAACCCTTCTGCCAAATTCTGAGAAAGTGAACAATAAAACATCATTAAAACGATTGTTCTTTTTCAGGTCTTTTACAAATGCACCTACTGCATCATTCATTTCTTTAAACAAACGTTGTTGTTGCTGATCCTGGTTAATATGCGTATCAAAACTGCCTAATGAAACATAGTAAACTTTGGTATTAATTTCAGAATATATCAATGATGAAATTGTTTTTAAACTATTACCAAGGTCTGTTTTTGGATACTCACCAGTGGTAGGATGCAGTCTTGATTGTTTAAAAATATAATCGGCAGAAGAAAGTGTTTCCGACATAGTCTTATACAAATAATCTACCGGCTGTTCTTCTTGTGATGCAGTATGTTGTTTAGAAATTTCGCGGAAAAATTTTTCATTGCTTGTACCATACAAACGTTGCGGGTCTTTTAGAGCCAGCCCTTTTACTTTCTCACCTTTCAGTGCAAGGCTCAATACATCATCAATCTCCAGTGCCTGCGTTGGTTTGTCGCAACCGTTGCATTGCGCATCAAGGTATCTGCCCAACCAGCCTGTATTCCAATAGTCATTGCTTTGGCTGGCAGTATGCCAAATGTCCATACTGCGAAAATGTGAGCGGTCAGGATTTGGATAGCCCACATTGTTTAAAATGCCTAAAGAACCATCATCAAAAGCTTCTCTGAAAGAAGTAAGGGCTGGATGCAAACCTGCTTCATCAGTTATAGATAATGCTTTGTCCCGGATAATTCCAAGACGGGGCCTTGCCTTATAATAAATATCATTACGTACAGGTATTACGGTGTTCAAACCATCATTGCCTCCGCTTAATTGAAGAATTACAACCACCTTGTTACCGGCTGGCACAAAAGCGCCGCCTTCAAACGCTTTTAAAAACTTTGGCACCATAAACGAGGCAGTGGCTAACGACCCTACCTGTAAAAATTCCCTGCGTTTAATAATCATCGCAATTATGTTTAATTATTTTATATTTTGTTTCCAGCTTCATTACTACTATGATACTTTGCTTGCGACGCTCCATTCGTCATTAGTATTTCTGCTGGGCATTGCTTAATTGTCTTTCAATTATTAGAAGTTCTTATGCTAAATCTATGAGATGCTCCCACAGCCTGTACTGAGGTACGAAGTATCAGCATGGCAGAAAAACATTCTCTAACAAAGCTGATACTCCGGTGTGCTCATAATTTGAATAGTGGCCGATTTAATAAAGTTTTCCCTACCACTATTATCTGCGCTATTCTTTATTATGTCACCATTGTAATTTGCTTTTACCTGCAACAAATGTGATTGTAAGGCCACCAATAAATTTTCTCTCGGTACACTTTCAAAGTTTTTGGTATAAACCTCCCAGCTCACATCGGCATTAATAGGCTTACCTACCTTACCATAACCTCTTTTCTTTTTATCAACATTCGCCGCCATTTCCTCATCGTCTGTTCGTCCGCCCATCTGGTCATCATCAATTTTTGGCCGCACATTTAATTCGTCATTATCATTTATCAATTGTGGAATACGCATGCGCATCATTAACGAAGAGCTGTCTATCCATGTTTTACCACCAGGCCAGCCAGCTACGTTTGGCGGATAAAATAAAAGTTGACCAAGAATACGTTGAATCAATAAAAGCGATTCTTCATTATCCAGTTTCATTGGCAACATACGTTGCATACCCGCTAACAGCTCAATAGGCGATTTGATTTTCATGCCAATATTTTTTTCATCATAAAACCAATCAGCCATAAAAATATCGTCCATCAATTTTCCAATATGATAATCATTTTTATAAAAGCGATTGGCTAACCACTCTACTTTTTCTTTATCAACTGTTTCATTAACAAAGAATTTATAAATTTTCTGAGTGATAAAAGCGGCTGTTTGTTTTTGCTCCAAGAGTATATTCAATACATCCTCTCCTTCAAACTTGCCTGTTTTGCCTAAGACTGTTTTAACACCATCATCATGTTGAAATCTTCGAAAATTAAATTCACCTTTTATATTAGCGTTCCAGCCGGTGAAAGCCCTTGCCGCTTCTTTGATATCTGTTTCAGTATAGTTTCCTCTTCCCATGGTAAAGAGTTCCATTACCTCCCGTGCAAAGTTTTCATTGGGGTGATCTTTTTTGTTTTGGGATGCATTGAGGAAATTTAAAATGGCCGCTGACTTAGAAACATCATGCAAAAGATCTTTAAAGTTTCCCAGTGCATTAACGCGTATAATATCTAACAACTGTTGCTGAAAAAAAATATTGATGTTTCGGGAAGCAAAATGACCGTGCCAGAAGAAGGCCATTTTTTCTCTTAATTGGGCCTTGCTGTCAACCATTTGGCTGAGCCATAACAGGTTTAAATTTTTAATGCCATCCCTTTGCTTATTCCTGATCATTTTACGTTCTTCTGCATCCAATTCCTTCTTCATACCTTGTCGTCCAACTTCCTCTGCACCCATGTACAAACCTTTCAGGTAATTGTCGGCTACATCCATATAGGCAGGTTTTTTTCCAGATGCAATTTGTAAAGCCTGGTAAAGCCGCTTAGGAGTAATATTTTTTAATTGCTCTAACTGGTCAGCCGCGGGACCAAAGCCAGCCCGCCACATCAGGTGCTGATTTTTAAGTTGCTCGGAAAGCATATCGGGAAAGATTTTGTTTGTGACTGTAAAAAAGACAGTGCGTTTAACAGACCTTTAATGTAATAAAAAAAATTAACCTTCATTAACTTTGGGGTAGCTGTTCTAAAAATGTTTTAATGTTTGCGTGCTTTCAGTGTATAAATATTTTTTAATTACATCTGCAGTTATCTATTGCCCTCAAAGAAGTTAAGGCTATCAAATCATTTCACTGCCGAAATACCCGTGTAATACTGGTGGTAGTAAAATTCCATTTTCATCCTGAAAATTTTCTAACAGGCAAGCAAGAATTCTTGGCAATGCAAGGGAACTGCCATTTAATGAATGCACTAATTGAGGTTTTCCGCTTTCATCTTTATAACGGATCTTCATTCTGTTTGTTTGAAAAGTTTCAAAATTAGATACAGAGCTTACCTCCAGCCATTTTTGCTGCGCTGCGCTATACACCTCAAAATCATAAGTAAGGGCAGAAGTAAAACCCATATCACCTCCGCACAACCGCAGAATGCGATAAGGCAAACCAACCGATTGAATCAATTTTTCTATGTGTTCAACCATCTCATTCAAAACTTCATAACTTTTATCAGGATGTGCTAATTGTACAATTTCTACCTTATCAAATTGATGCACACGGTTTAATCCCCTGACATCTTTCCCATAACTGCCGGCTTCTCTTCTAAAGCAGGGTGTGTAGGCCGTCATTTTAATGGGCAATTCACTTTCTTTTACAATTACATCACGATAGATATTTGTTAGCGGGACTTCTGCCGTCGGTATTAGATACAGGTTGTCTGCTCCAGCATAATACATCTGGCCTTCTTTATCTGGCAATTGCCCGGTGCCAAAAGCGGATGTTTCGTTGACCATAAAAGGAGGCAAATATTCTGTGTAACCTGCCACTGTATTATAATCTAAAAAATATTGAATAAGTGCACGCTGCAACTTTGCGCCCTTCCCTTTATAAACAGGAAAACCACTGCCGGTTATTTTGTTACCTGATTCAAAATCTATCAGGTCATATTTTTTTGCAAGCTCCCAGTGCGGTAAAGCAGAAGCAAGCAATTCCGGTTTGGTGCCCCCTGTGCGAATGACTTCATTGTCTTCCGGTGTTCTTCCCCTCGGTACTTCAGCAGATGGAAGATTGGGCAGGCTAACCAAAAGCTCATGTAATTTTTTTTCTACATCATTTAATTTTTCCTGAATAGGTGTTATTTCAACTTTTAAAATTTCTACTGTTTTCTTTTTTTCATCAGCCCTTTCTTTTTCACCTTTACCCAAGTATTGTCCAATCTCTTTCGAAGCAGTGTTTATCTTTGATTTTGTTTCGTCAAATTGAAAATTCAATTTTCTCCGTTCATCATCTAATATAATAATGTCATCAACAAGATGGCTGTCTTTAAAATTTTTAACTCCTAATCGTTCTTTAATTATTTCCGGGTTACTGCGTAAAACAGCTAACTGCAACATCTCTTTATATTTTTTTAGTGAAGTAAAGATAGAGCTAAGAGACAAGGAGATATTAAAGCTTATGTTGAGATTCGCAAAAAATGAAAAGAGAAAACGTGAATGGATTAACTCTTGAATTTTGACTTTCAAGTTTAACCTTTCTTCCCTCTTCGCTCTATCTTTGAAAAATGCTGCGTAGTGATGATCTGCAACAACGATGGTGGAAGCTGGAAGAAAAACTGATGAAACGGTTTGAAAAAAAACCTGATGTGGAAAGCGTCTTGTTTTTAATCGGCATACAGGAGTTAGGAGATATTCGTGAAAAATTTACAAAGGAACAGAAACAGGATTTGATGCATATAGCCATTTGTACCGTATTAGCTACGAGTGGGTTTTACGAACTTTCTCATGTAGATGAAGATGGATGGCCCCACTTCAGGCAATTAAAACCTATTGAGAATATGGACCCGATTACGCAGGAAAACTTTTTAAAAGACCATATCCTGCTTTATTTTCAACAAAATGATTTGTAAAAAAACAACTATGAACAGAATGAAGTTTGTACTGGTTATGGCTTGTAGCTTATTGCTTGTCAATCTATCTTATTCCCAACAAGATGTAAAGCTTAAAAAGAAAGACCGGAAACGAGATGTTGAGTTATTAACGACACATGGAACTATCGTTTTAAGATTATCAGATTCAACACCATTGCACAGAGATAATTTTCTAAAGCTCGTAAAATCAAATTATTATGACAGCATGTTATTTCACCGTGTAATACAAAAATTTATGATACAGTCTGGCGACCCGGATAGTAAACAGGCAGTAGCAGGCAAGGCATTGGGTAATGGGGGACTGGGTTATACAATACCTGCTGAGTTTCGTGCAAGTTTATTCCACCGCAAAGGTGTATTGGCTGCAGCACGCCAGGGTGATAATGTGAATCCCCAAAAAGCCAGCAGCTCTACGCAGTTTTATATTGTGCAGGGAAGAACATTTACTGATATGGAAATGGATTCAGTAGAAGTCAGGAGGCTACAAGGTTATAAACTTCCACAGGAGCACAGGCAGGTTTATAAAACCATTGGTGGAACGCCGCAGCTTGATCAGAATTATACTGTGTTTGGAGAAGTGGTAAGTGGGTTAGAGATTGTAGATAGTATAGCTGCTGAACCTACCACACGCACTCCACCAGATAGACCTGTAAAAGATATAAGGATCATCAGGGCCAGGTTGATCAAAAGGCGTTAAAATGAATAGGGGTTTTTAGCTTGCGAAATCTTTTTTTAATCATTTATTCTGTAGTTAATATTGCATATCAATTGAGTTTATGAATTTTCCAGAAAATTTACGTTATACAAAAGATCATGAATGGATCCGTGGTGAAGGCGATGAAGCCGTAATTGGTATTACGGATTTTGCGCAGCATGAACTGGGTGATATTGTGTACGTAGAAATAGAAACTGTGGGCAAGGAATTAGCAACAGGTAGTGTATTCGGTACTGTAGAAGCTGTTAAAACTGTATCCGATCTTTATTTGCCTTTAGCTGGCACTATCACAGAAGTTAACCCGAAATTGAATTCAAACCCGGAGTTGGTAAACACTGATCCTTACGGCGATGGCTGGATGGTAAGAATGAAAATATTAAATCCATCTGAAATTGAAGGGCTTATGGATGCTACTGCTTACCAAAATTTAGTGGGCTAATGAAACTATTTTTTATAATAATTCGTAATTAACTGGATGCGTTACACCATCCGCTTTCCACTGTAACCAACTATTTGAACGCAAAGACCACATACGAAGAAGGTGAGCTGATTTCACTTTTAAAACAGAAAGACGATCAGGCTTTTAGTTATTTGTATGATAACTATGGGGGTGCTTTATATGGTATTGTTAAACAGATTGTCAGTGATGGAGAAATTAGTAATGATGTGCTGCAGGAAGTATTTGTTAGTATTTGGCGTAAAATAGACAGCTACGATCCCTCGAAAGGAAGATTATTTACCTGGATGCTGAACATTGCCCGAAACGCAGCCATTGATAAGACGAGATCAAAGAATTATCAGCAGTCTTTAAAACAACTGCCGATTACAGATGACGAGCTTTCTCATCCAATAATTCGTCCGGGTTATGACGATTTTGGATTAAAGAAAGTAATACATAAGTTGAAAGATGAACAACGAATGCTAATTGACCTTTCTTATTACCAGGGATTCACGCATGATCAGATTGCAAAAGCGTTAAATATGCCTTTGGGGACCGTAAAAACAAGATTAAGAAGTGCTTTGACACAATTAAGAACAATGCTGACATAAAAGTGAATGTAAAAGAATACATATTAAGCGGAGTGGTTGAAAGCTATATTTTGGGCCTGGCAACTGAAGCTGAACAACAAGAGTTTGAAGCTTTAAGTAAACAATACCCTGAAATAGCCCAGGCAAAGCTAGATTTTGAACTATCCCTGGAAGCTCAATTGATGAGAGATGCTATAGCACCACCTGTTACCATAAAAGAAAAGATTTTTCAATCTCTTGATACATCTGCTTCAAATATATCTTACCAGGAAACAGAAGAATCTCAAACACCGGTAAGAAGAATGAATGCCTGGAAATGGGTAGCTGCCGCATCTGTTTTATTATTAGCTGGCGCCAGTTACTGGGCGTTTCATATCAATGATAAATACCAGAATTTACAGCAAGCCAATACAGAATTAAAAAATCAGTTAGATCAATCTACTGCAAGGGTTGTTGAATTAGATAAAACTGCACAAACCTTAAAAAATCCAGATCTAAAAACAGCTACTTTGCAGGGAACATCAAATTCACCAAGGTCTTTCGCCAATGTTTACTGGGATTCAACTACTAAAGACGTTTGGCTTCTGGTAAATAATATGCCAGCACCTGTATCAGAAAAACAATATCAGTTATGGGCGTTATTCAACGGAAAACCTATTGATCTTGGCGTTATAGAACCAAACATTTGGCAAGAAAAGTTGTTGGTGAAAATGAAGAATGTGCAAGGTGCCGAAGCATTTGCCATTACGCTTGAACCACGAGGTGGCAGCACTTCTCCTACAATGGAAAAAATGTATGTAATAGGAAAACTATAATATTCTTCTTAACGTATATATTTCGCATAACAGATTTTGTAATAGAAATAATGGTTTTATAGTTGGTAAAGGGGCTTTTTCTAAAGCCTCTTTTTCTTTTACATTGCACCATGGTTATTGGTAAAAGGGAACGTGGCATTATTCCTATCATCTACTTTATTTGCATTTCCGTGCTTTTCTTTCTTCCAGGATCAACTCTTCCTAAAAGCAACTGGCTTTCTGTTATTTACTTCGATAAATGGGTTCATATCGGCTTATTTTTAGGATTGGCCTTATTGAGCTGTTGGGGATTTTCTATCATTCAGGCAAATCATTTGATCAAGCTGCTGGTGTATCTGACCATTTACGGACTTACCTTAGAAGTTATACAGGAAGAAATAATTAAAGACCGCTCCTTTGCTTTAGACGATTGGGCCGCTGATATTATAGGAAGTTCTTTAGGAATATTTATCTGGAGCCTGAAATACAAGAAGCATAAAAAAAAATAGACCCCTGTGGAAACAGGGGTCGCAACCAAAACTAACTGCTTATGAGAAAATTGACTGCTTTATGTGAGAAAGCAAATTAATAACGCAAATATGCTGCCAATAGTTTTTATGCACTTGTTAATGCTTTACAAACATTTTTTATCTTCACGGGACATTCGATTGAAATATAATAGCGTGTATTTTGCTATTTATCTTTGATAAGATGATTGTGTAAAGCATTCTACAATTACTTATAAATGAGATAATTATTGCTTAATAGTTATAATTAAACGATCTAAAAGCAACGAATTTTTACTAAGTAATTTTACTAAGCATTTTTTCTGCATTCTCTGCAAATTGTAAGGCATCAATTAGTTCCTGGATATTGCCATTTAGCGCATCGCTTAAATTATACAATGTCATTCCAATACGGTGGTCTGTAATTCTGCCTTGGGGGAAATTATAAGTTCTGATTTTAGCGCTACGATCTCCACTACTCACCAGGGTTTTGCGGTGCCTTGATATTTCTTCTTCCTGTTTGCGAACCTGTTCTTCATATAATTTAGTACGAAGCATTTGCATAGCTTTTTCCCGGTTACCTAATTGAGAGCGTTCGGTTTGACAAACTACTACAACACCAGTGGGAACATGAGTAAGAAAAACTTTTGTTTCTACTTTATTTACATTTTGGCCCCCGGCACCGCCACTCCGTGCTGTTTCCATTTTGACATCGCTTTCCTTTAACTCAAAGTCAATTTCTTCCGCCTCCGGCATTACAGCTACTGTCGCTGCACTGGTGTGTACTCTTCCGCTTGCTTCTGTATCCGGTACTCTTTGTACACGATGCACACCACTTTCAAATTTAAGCGTGCCGTACACATCTTCTCCCACAACTTCTATTTGTACTTCCTTGTAACCGCCAACCGAGCCTTCACTTTCACTTAGCAAGGCAGTTTTCCAACCCCTGCCCTCACAATATTTTAAATACATTCGTACCAGGTCTCCAGCAAACAAACTTGCTTCATCACCCCCGGTGCCTGCACGGATTTCAAGAATCGCATTCTTTTCATCTTGTGGGTCTTTTGGTATCAGCATTTGACGAATGCTATTTTCCATCTGTTCAACTTTTACCTCGGTCTCGGGTAATTCTATTTTTGCCAATTCACGCATTTCTTCATCATCACCGTTTAATGCCTCTTTATAAAACTCAACATCATCAAGCGCCTTTTTATAATCATAGTATGACGAAACAATTTTCTCAAGACTACGGTACTCTTTACTAAACTCCCCGAATTTTTTATTGTCGGCAATAATTCCAGGATTGGTGAGTGCAACACCAACATTATCGAAACGGGCTTTTATAGCTTCTAGTTTATCGAGCATAAGAAAATAGGGTGGCAAAACTACACAATTGCTATCATTGAAGTAGGTATTTTAGTTGTCAAATGCAGTATCGAAAATTTAAAGCTGATTCCATGTTCGATGGGAAACATTTTTTGTATAATAAAGTACTGTTTGTTAAAGGAGATAACACCATAGAAGCAGTAGTTGGGAAAGAAGAAGCAGGAGAGGGTGTGTCAGCATACAGCGGCATTTTAATTCCCGGTCTTATTAATTGTCACTGTCATATAGAATTAAGCCACTTTAAGAATGTAATTCCGCCACATAGTGGGTTGGTTAATTTCCTGTTGGCTGTTGTAAAAAACAGGACGGCTATTCATAATGATAAAGAGGAATTAATAGCTGAGGCAGTAAAAGAAATTTTTGAAAACGGAATGGTGGGCGTGGCTGATATCAGCAATACAACAGATGCAATTGCTGCAAAAAAAAGTAGTAGTATCCGGTGGCATAATTTAATTGAAGTGATCAATTTTAATGATGATCATTTAAAAGAACGATTAAGTAAGTATAAAAAAATAGCAGAGGAACATCAACAAAATGGTCTAAAAAGTATATTAACTCCACATGCTCCGTATAGCGTAAGCAAAGCAACTTATAATGCAATAAATCAGCTGACACCCGGTGGGATTATTTCTATACATAACCAGGAAACAGATGCAGAAAATGAATTGTTTCAAAAAGGCTCTGGTGATTTTTTTGACCTGTATGAAACTTTCGGCAATAGAGTCTCTCCTTTTAAAATTAGCGGCAAAACCAGTTTGCAAACCTGGCTTCCTCATTTTACAAACGGGCAAACCATTTTAATGGTTCACAACACCTTTATTGAAGAAGAAGATATTTTGTTTGCAAAAAAACACTCAATGCAATATGGATTGAATTTAATTTATTGCTTATGCCCCAATGCTAATTTGTATATTGAAAATACTTTGCCTCCTGTTGATCTATTGATGAAGCATGAATGTAAAATTGTATTGGGCACAGATAGTTACAGCAGTAATTGGCGGTTAAATATCATTAGCGAAATAGAAACCATCACCAAAAATTTCCCTCATATTTCTTTGCAAACCATTTTGCAATGGGCGACTTTAAATGCGGCAGAGGCAATGGGGTGGAATGATTTAGGAAGTTTTGAAAAAGGCAAAGTTCCTGGGATAATTAATTTGAAAGAAAAAGCTTGCGGGGGGTTTGAAATAAAAAGAGTTATATAAACATGCTCCACTGAATATCACTGGCTCCTTTCTAAATTAACTTTCATCAATCACAGCTTCAATCCGATCACACATGAAATGCCGCTGGTTATGGCTGATTTTAAAGTTGAATAAATTTTGTTCATTAATCCCTGTAATTTAAAGCAGGTTTTCGATCGCCTAATAGCGCTTTGTATTGATAATCCCCCTTAGCTTTTTTGAATTCTTCTGTTGCCTTTGCAATAATCGCTTGATTGGTGTACAAATCTATAGCTGTAAGTGCCATCACCTTCGCCGCAACTATTAATCCTTTAATTCCAATATCAGTGCCGCCACATGCTACTGCCTGCCAGCTATGTGCGGGTGTGCCCGGCACCCACGTGGCAGTGCGCAAACCAACAGTAGGTACAGCATAGCTTACATCACCAACATCAGTGCTTCCCCCACCTGCATCCGCTTCTATTTTTAAAGGTTTTACTTTGGCTGCACTATCAATTGCAGGAGGTTTGGAAACAAAACTTGTTTGTATTTTTTTTGCAAATTCCACTTCTTCAGTTGTGTAAGTTATACCACCGGTTCTCTCAAGGTTCTTTTGCATTAACTGAGCTAATGTTTTGTTCAGTAGCAGATCGTGGGTTCCTCCAATTATTTCATATTCGGTTGATGTTTCTGTACCTAAGGCCGCGCCATTGGCAGCTTTTACTACCCTGTCAAAAATTTGTTTTACAACATCTCTTTTAGGATGGCGGACATAATAATATACTTCGGCAAAATCAGGTACAACATTTGGCGCTCTTCCGCCATGAGTGATAACATAATGAAGGCGGGTTTCCTGGGGTATATGTTCTCTCATCATATTTACCATCATATCCATAGCTTCAACACCATCCAAAGCGCTCCTTCCCTTTTCAGGCGAGGCGGCTGCATGCGCTGATAAACCTTTGAACCTGAATTTAGCTGAACTGTTCGCTAATGCACTGGTCATAGTAACTCCGTTATCGTTACCGGGATGCCAGTGTATTACCGCATCCACATCATTAAATAACCCTGCACGTACCATATATACTTTGCCGCTGCCACCTTCTTCTGCCGGACAGCCATACACTTTTATTGTTCCTTTTATTTTCTTTTCATCTATCAGTTTTTTTAATTCTATTCCAGCAGCTACACTGGCAGTTCCAAATAAATGATGCCCGCAACCATGCCCTGCATCGGTGCCTGCTACAGGTATTTTCTCTGGTGTTGCCTGCTGCGAAAGACCGGGCAGCGCATCAAACTCAGCCAGGATACCAATAACAGGTTTACCACTTCCATAAGTAGCTACAAAGGCAGTGGGGATTTCTGCTACTCCCGCCTGAACTTTAAAGCCATTGTCCGATAGTGTCTCTTGAAGCAAAGCTGAGCTTTTTACTTCTTTATAACCTACTTCAGCATAGTTCCATATTTGCAGTGCAATTTTTTTATACTCATTATAATTTGCCTGAATACTCTTGGCTGCCTGCGTTTTTATGCCATCGTTAATTTCAACGCTTTTACTTTGTGAAAAACATTTTATACTTACAAAGCATACAATAAATACAGTTGTAATTATATTTTTCATTGCGTGAATTTTAAGTAAGATAGATTATTTCTTTTCATGACCAACCACTTTACGCCGTTGTTGGTGTTGCGCCTTGCTGTTGTGCTTAGCCTCACCAACAACTTAATAATGTGTAAGAAACCACAGTAATTAATCCCTGTTTGTAAAGCAATGCAGATGGTTAGGGATAATTACAAATCCATAAATAATTCCTCTGGTGTGTTCTACCAAAAACCGCATACTGCAGATGATTGTATGTTATATTTACCTGGTTGTAAAAGTTTCTTCCACTCTAAATTGGTGGCACAGTTGCCGGTAGATCCTCTGAGCGGATACTGCAAATAGGAGCCTGAGTTTAAAGAATTAAAAAAACCTTTTAAAAACTAAAACCGATAATTAAGTTTTTAGTTTTTAGGGAAACGGATTAAATAAATTATTATGCAGTAAATTTATTTTCATATCGAAATTTCAAAGAACTGCTTTACATGGGAACCTTTTGTTGTGCGTTCGTTTTTCTTGTTACGATTTCAGTTTCCATTTTTCCACTATTTCGGCATTAAAGCCTTCTCCATCTAATGGGTTTGGATTTCCCTTTCCTGTAGTAATCAGGTTGTAAAGACTTTTATTGATATAATTGCCCCAAGAGTCGTAACAAATATTGTAACATTCGTGTGTAGAATTTAATCCTTCGTGAGTGAACTTAATTTTTGTTTCGCCCCCTTCTGTAGTGATTTCAAAAATTAGTTTTGTGTTAATCCACTCTGTTTTGTCTTCTGTGAAACTAAAATGATTATCGAGGATATAATACACTAATTTTTTGTCGGGAACTATCTCAATGAGTTTAATTTTACATAGATGAACATCCTTGTATTGATAAAAGAATACTTCATTGAGCTTGTCCGTTTCACCTTCAATTTGTTCTGACCACCAAGCCCGAAAGTTTTTAACTGCATCGAATGCTATTGCTGGGGTTTGTTTCACTAATATGGTTGCTGTATAATCTTGTATGTTCATTGTAAAATGTTTTTAGTTTTTTGTCTTTTGTTTAAAGCAGTTTCAAGTTTTTTATGTTTTGATGTCAAGAACTCATCAAAGTAGTTTAATAGTTACGTAATTCAACAAATCCTTTTTGATCTAATGTGCAATTTCATAGCATGAACAATAGCTTTTTTATCCTCAGGCATTAAAGCTTTGACACGGCTTCTTTGTAGGCTTCATGCACCAGGCTTAAGTTAGCATACATGCGTTTCAAACGGCTGTTCTCTTCTTCCAACTCTTTTAATCGCTTTAACTCTTTTACTTCCAGTCCGCCATAGCGCTGCCGCCATTTGTAAAATGCAGCAGTAGTGATGGCAAGCTCACGGCAAATGTCTTTTGCATCTCTGCCTCCTTCGTGTTCCTGAATGGCTTTTACAATTTGTGTCTCAGTAAATCTTGTTCTTTTCATGATCGACCTCCTTAATTTTAAAGTTAACAAATCAGTCAACTTTTAAATGGCCGAACTTTGGGGAAGCTTACATGAGTAAGTACTTTAAATCCGATAGCTATCAGATCATCTTCACCTTGTTCATAAAATTTTGCCAACGAGAATCTATTATCAGCAGGCTCATTACAACTTCATTAAATGATTGAAACCTTTTTCGCTCTCCTGAATATTTAAATCCATCCGGCATATTTTCAAGATAATATTAATTCAGGAATGTCGGGTGAGGACACCCGCCAGGAAGGAAGGAAACTGCGCTTGATAGGCATGTGTTGATGAATATTTATCCGTTAAGTTCCTTCAGTGAAATAAAGACTTATATTTAATTACTAAAACTATTACATTATGGCTACTAAAAAGACAACTAAATCTGCTGTAAAAAAAGCAGCACCTGCTAAGAAAGTGGCATCTGCAAAAAAAGCAGCGCCTGCAAAGAAAAATGCTTTAAAAAAAGCAATATTAAAACCGGTTATACCTACAAGTTAATTATTCAGATTCCTTTTGTTCATCTCCTGTGTCAAGATGTACAGGAGGTGAATTTTTATTGTTATCAGCTTCCGCTTCAACAACCGGTTCCTCGTTAATTTCTTCAAGATCATCGGGATCAATATTGTTTTCTCCGGTAACATTCATTGTCGAATTTTCCTCCGGTTCTTCAACATTATTCGCCACTAATTTTTTACCTTTTGAAAGTTTTTCTAAAACGATATGTTCCAACCTGTGGTGTAACGGTACAAGGCCTGCACCAATAAATACCAAAACGAGTAATTCCAATACTTTGTTATGATGCATTAGTTCTTCAATAAGCGGGTGCAA
>MWVW01000152.1_pt1 | contig 16579 bp, 9 predicted proteins | sample 1047191 | NCBI WGS metagenome assembly MWVW01 (sample SAMN06349985, study PRJNA376086) | soil metagenome | isolation source: MtG22-5 sample Antarctic (ecotone) | place: Antarctica
AAGATTCAATTTGCTCCAGTTGTGCTACACCAAGAGCAGCCTGCATATTAGTCATCCTGCAATTATAACCTATTTCCTGATGGATAAAACGTGGCCCACCAGCTTCAAATGCAAGGTTCCTTAGTTTGTTACAATGATTAGTTGTTTCTAAATCATCGCATAATATCATTCCACCTTCACCGGTAGTTATAACTTTGTTTGCATAAAAACTAAAAATACTGCCATTCAGGATTATGTTAGTTTAGCTTCTATCGTCAATGATTTATACTTCACTTGATAATTGTTATAAAGATTTCAGGGACTCTTTTGATTTAATAAGAAGATTTAACTTCTTAAGGTGAGTGTAACCAATGAGTTAGCATAACTTTGGTTAATGATCACGTATCCTAAATAATGCATCCGAATAAAGTAAAATCACGCCGGAAAAAAATCTTTAAAATCTTTTTGATTTTGTTTGCCGTATTTGCAATGGTTGTAGCCGGTTTGCATTTTTGGTTTGTAAAAAATGCAAGGACTGTACTGATTCAAATGGTGGATAAAAAATCCGGTGGCAAGATCAAGCTCGACCTGTCGCAATTACGTTTTAATTTTTTAACTAATACATTACAAATAAGGGAGGCAGACATTACAAGCACTGATAGTTTGCAGGCCGCCACTACATACCATGTTAAGTTCAGAAAACTAACGCTTCGTGTAAATTCTTTTTGGCCATTGATCCTCAGAAAACAATTGCTCCTCGATTCTTTAAAACTTCATGATCCCCAGGTTGAAATTTATCAATGGCGAAAAGATACAACCTCAAAAAGAGCAAAAGATGAAATCTCGATCTCCAGTGAAATGGGTAAAATGTATAATTCCATGCTTGACGTGTTGGAGGATTTTGGTATTAAGAAAATCAAAATAAATAATGCAAAAGTGAGCCTTATCAATAAGATGAAGCCCGGATCGGAACCTGTAGTGATCTCAAATATTTATCTTGACCTTTTACGAAAAAAGGACAATCCCGAAAAACGTGACGAGTTTATTGAAAATGAACAAAAGGTGGAGCTCATTACCACACACCAGCAGGTATCATTACCGGGAGGAAAACATAAAATATCTTTCAGCAATTTTAAATTGCAGCTTTTTCAAAAACGCATTGAAATTGATAGCTGTACCATTTCTGCAAAAGCAACCGATAGTTCATCCAGTTATTCAATATTTTTTAAAAAGTTAACCCTTGCCGGTGTTGATTTTGATGCAATGGATCGCTTAAACCTGATAAGAGCGGATTCCGTTTATTGTGAAAACCCTGTATTCAATATCAATTTCAATACATTGGTAAAATCTTCACCCAATAAGAAAAAACCGGATCTGGATGAAATAATCCGTGACCTCTCCGGCGATCTTGATCTTGCTTATATCGGTGTAAAAGATGCAGGCATAAAAATTAATATTTATGGAAAGAAAGAAAGAACATTACAAAACACCGGTAAGGATAATTTTGAGATGAGGGGCTTACGGATATTTGCGGATTCATCAGTTCCTGTATCAGTAAAACAATTTGATATGCTGGTGAGGGATTATCGCTTATACAATGCCGATAGTTCTGTAGTATATGCTTTTGACAGTGTTCATTTTCTGAATAAAAAAATTTCTCTTAATAATTTTTCTATTGCCACAGACCTTAGCCGTGGGAGACCGAGAAATTATAAAGATATTAAGATCCCGTTTTTCGAACTTACCGGCCTGGATTGGTACCAGCTTATTTTTGAAGAAAATCTTGCAGCCAACGAAGCATTGCTGGTTAACCCCATAATAAATCTTGTTACAACTGCAAAATCCCCCAGGAAAAAGAAAACAAATTTATTTTCTTCATTACAAACCCTTGATGATGTGATGACGCTGAACAGGATAAACATTATTGACGGAAAAGTAAATATGAACCTCGGCACCACAGCCATTGATCTCAATAATGTAAATCTTGCTTTAAGGAGTAATAATCTTTTGCAATCAACTAATAATGGCGGGCTGGGCAGGGCAGTTGAGCAGCTTTCCTTCAGAAACGGAAAAGTGAAAATAAAGGATATAACTGCAGAAATGCAGGATGTGGTTTATACGGGTAAAAATCTTATTCATGCTAAAAAGTTATTTGTAACAAGTAATGGCACCACCAAAATAAAAGCTGACGTTACAGATGTATACATCAATAATCTTTTAATAGATGATGCTGAGGAAACTGTGATAGATGGAATACGCTGGGCCACTGCAAAGGTGCAGGTTAGAACTTCCGGTACCGCTAAAAAGAAAGGTGGGGACGGTAATTTATTGATCAAAAATATTTCAGGAAAAAATATTTCTCTTAAATATATCAGCCCTGCAAATGAAATAAGCAGTTTTGTACATACACTACAGGTAGGTTCAATGCAAAAAAAGGGGCAGTCTCCATTGGAAATTATTGGATTACGTGTTGCCGGAAATGATCTTCTGGTATTTGGCAAAACGTTACGGGCTACTATCTCTAATTACAATATTTCCGGTAATGGCCCTTCTTATTTATCAGGTGTTAAAGCTGAAAAACTAAACGACCGTGACTCATTCAATTTTACTTCACCACGCATCAATTTTACTACCGATGTAGATGCACTTTCTGCCAGGAATATTCATATCACTGCACTTAATGTTGAAACACCGGTATTAAATATTAATAAATGGAATATCCCTGATTTAAATAAAGTTCCTGCAAAGAAAAGCCCCATTATCAATATAGATCAGCTAACATTGAGTGAGCCCGATATTAATATTACCACACACCGCAATGATTCAACTACACGTATCAGCATGCCCCGGTCACCCAATAGCAGCGTAACTGCCAGCGGTATTAACTTACAAAATGGCACCACCAATGTCGGTCGTTTATCAGTTAATACTACATCCGCAACTATTGCAACAGCATCAGGGCAGGTAATGGGTGTGGAAAACGGGAAGATGGAAGTTGAACTGGCCGATCTTCAATTAGGCAAAAGAGATGGCAAGCCTTTTTGGAATACCATTGTTAATAATTTATATATTCAAAAGCCAAACAAATTTGTAGTAGGTAAAAATAAAAATACTCTTAACCTGCAGGAAATAAAATTAGGAAATGTTAACCTTAGCTCTGAATATGTTTCTAATGCAGATCAGCTTTTTAAGTTTAATGTTAATGCATGGTTACGCACAGCTACCGGTGAATATATTGATAGCGCAAAAACTTTAAAATGGTTTAATGCAGAATACAACTCAACTGCAAAAACGCTAACGCTCGATTCTTTTTATTATCATCCTACGCAATCATTGGATAGTTTTTTAGCAAAGAAAAAATTCCAGGATGATTACATTACGTTCAGAAGCGGACCGGTAAACCTTACAGATTTTAACCTCGATAGATACAGTATTGACAGTTCGTTCATTGCAGATAAAGTAAACATAACACGGCCAATCATTTCCATTTTCAGGGACAAGCTGCCCCCTAAATTGGTTGGGATATACAAGCCATTACCTGTAAAAATGATAAACAGCATTAAGCTGCCTGTTTCATTAAAAAGTGTAAATGTTGAAAATGGATATTTGACCTATACAGAAAAACATCCAAAAAGCCGGGCAGAAGGAACCATTATACTTGCCCGGATGAATGCCAGGATGACAAATATCCGCAATCGAAATCATTCGCCGGATGATTCGTTAAGCCTAACATTAAATACATACCTGATGGATTCTTCACTGGTGAATCTTAGATTAAAAGAATCATATACCGATTCACTACAGGGTTTTTTGATGACATTACGAATGAACCCCAGCACCTTTACTTTTTTAAACCCTGTACTTTCACCTTTGTCGAATGTAATGATAACGTCGGGCACTATCGATTCGTTGTACCTGCGAACCATTGGCAGGGATGATCTTGCCCTGGGGGAAATGAATATGTTTTACCATGACCTGCGTATCAAACTGGTAAAAGACGGTGATCCAACCCAAACAACCTTTCTTACCCGAACAATTTCTTTTCTTGCCAATGCTTTAATTATTAAAAAGAATAACAAAGGCAAAACAGGCCTCATCTATTTTAAAAGATTACAGGACCATTCATTTTTTAATTATATAGTTAAAATCGCAATGGCGGGTATGTCAACCAGTATTGGCGTTAAAAAGAACAGGAAGGTGAAAAAAATGTATGAGCGGGAATTGAAGAAAAGGGTTTTGCCGCCTCTGGAGTTTGATTGAATACTTTCTATATTCTGTTGTGGCCTCGCCAGGAATCGAACCTGGATCTGGAGCTTCGGAAACTCTTATACTATCCATTGTACTACGAGGCCAGTTAATGTGCAGATTAAAAAATATGCAAATGTGCAGATGAAAACCAATTTGCATATCTGCACATCCGCACATCTACTTTATCAATCCCTGTGCATTTGTAGCAAATATTTTTACAGCTATTGCTATCAAAATTACACCAAAAAATTTCCTGACTGCAATGAGGCCGGCCGGCCCTAAAATGCGTTCTATAAACCTTAATGATTTTAAAACTGCATACACAATTATCAGATTAAACAGGATGGCAATAAGAATTGTGGTCTCCTGGTAATTGGCTTTTAAGGAAATTATAGTGGTTAATGTACCCGAACCGGCAATTAACGGAAAGGCTATGGGAACAACAGTTGCTGCCCGGAAATCTTTTTCACTTTTAAAAAATTCTGCTCCTAAAACCATTTCAAGCCCAAGGATAAAAATCACGATTGATCCTCCCACTGCAAAAGATCTTACATCAATGCCAAGCAGGTTTAAAAAGGGTTCACCGATAAATAAAAACAATACCATTAAGGCGCCTGATACCAACGTAGCCCTGAATTCATTTATGCCGCCTAATTTGGTTTTAAGCCCGATCAACACGGGTACGGCACCAATAATATCAATTACAGCAAATAAGGTAAAGGTTACGGTAAGCAATTCCTTGCTGAATATTTCAGAGAAATCCATTATAAAATTTTTACAAATATAAATACTGTATTAGGACAACGTTCCCAGGCAACGGTGATTTATAAATTAAGATATATCCCCGCATTAAAATTAAACCGCTTTGATGTAAACCCTCTCAGGTCAAAATATTTTTGATCAGTAATATTTTGAAGATCTGTAAATATTTTAAATTTTTTGTTCAGTTTATATTCACCATAAATATCTATTGTATAATACCCCCCCATCCGGATAGGGGCAGCAGCAAACTGGCCTTCAAAAAATTTGCTTACAGTTTTAATATGTGTTGAAACAAAAAATTCTGCCGATGGATTATACCCCGCAGTAAAATTAAATGTATGTGCGGGCCTCCTGAATAAATTATTGTAAGAGGTATCTTTTCCGGCAAAATTCCTCGTAAAAATTTCGCCATCTACATACGTATAATTTGCAGAGGCATGAAGCTTTTCAGAAATGTGCCAGCTTATTTCTGCTTCTGCACCATTATCTTTTTGCCTGTCTTCATTTATGTAAAAACTATTGAAATTAACAGGATCAGTATAAAAAACAAACACATCCTTTACATTCCTGTAAAATAAAACCAGCCTGGCACTCATTTTTTCCTGTAATAATTGTAAACCGCCTTCAATACTGGTTGCTTTTTCAGGCGTAAGATCTTTATTACCAAATTCTGAATACAATTGATATAAAGAAGGAACACGGAACCCGGAAGAAAGGTTGGCAAATATTTTAAATGTATTTTTTATAAGGTAAGAAGGATTAAAAGAATAAGTAAAATTATTTCCATATATGCTGTGATGATTCCATCTGCCACCCAATTCTGTATTAAACCCATTTTCAAACTTTACATTCATTGATGCGTAAGCACTTATTTGATTTGTTTTGATCGTATCCGCTGATAAAGGCAAACTTTGAAAAGCTCCAAATGAACTGATTGCCAAATATTCCTGGTCAGTTGCATTTTGCCGGTAATCGATACCGGTAAGCAACTCTATCTTTTTATTCATTTTCCAGTTGTTGTATATTTCTGCAAAATGAGACTTTCCAATATACTCTCCCTTTTGAAATTTTGCAAAACCCCCAACAGATGCTGAATCATCTATATAATCCCTCTGATACCTGTTATAATTATAATTAAACCTAATCCTGCTTTTTGATAATGTATGATTAAAGAATGTACCAGCCTGTAAATTTTTAGCTGCAAAGCTGTAATCAGCATCATCCACGAATGCCCCTGCATCAATATCAGCTTTGGCTAAACTGTATTTTCCGTAAACCCCTGCCTCTGTTTTGTTGAAAGGCTTAAAACCATAACTCCCCCGTAAAATATCCTGGCTGAAACCATCTTTCTCAAAATTATTTTTTCCTGTTGAATCATATGCTGAGGAAAAACCTTTACTGTCAATCCTGTTATAAGAAACAAAATAGTTTTGGTCATTTGTTGTTCCGCTTACAGCAACAGAACCTTTGTAAGTATTGTAACTTCCTGCAGATAACATTGCAGTAACATCCAAAGGTTTATCCCCGCTTTTTTTGGTGATAATATTTACTACCCCTGCAACTGCATCTGAACCGTACAACGTAGATTGAGCGCCCTTCAGTATTTCAATTTTTTCAATGTTATACAAAGAGAAATTGCTAATATCAAATTGATTGGTTTCTCCGGATGCATCATAAACAGGTACTCCATCTACCAAAATCAAAGTATTGGCAGCATGTGCCCCGCGGATATATAAACTCTGATTAGTGCCCAGGTTATTATTTGCTCCATTGATGGTAATGCCAACCTGCTGGTTTAATATTTCGGATAAACTTTTGCCGGCACTTTTTTGTAATTGTTCTTTAGTGATCACGGTTATCACCTTTCCGGTCTCACTTTGTTTTTGTGGGAATTTTGTAACAGTTACCAAAACCTCATTTAATGTTTTGGAACTGTCCTCCCGCAATTGCGGGGCAAGTTGTGCAAATAATGTGCTGCCTGTAATACATGCAGCCACAAATAAAATTTTCGTTTTCATCTTTAAATTTTTAATGGCTGCTTGCGGATAATGAAGTAGTATAAAAGCGGTAAAGCCGTTACACTCCTGCTTTTCACCCGAAAGCTTTGAAATGGTTTGTTATAACAGGCAGGTCTTCTGGCTTAAGCGTTCACTTCACCTTCCCGTTAGTTTTACTTAACAGTGGTGTGAGAGAAGTTGCCCAACTTTATTCCTCCCCTTCGGGGAGGTTAGGTGGGGCCGCTTTTACAGCTACGGGGATAGCTCCGGAATTTAACCGGATTCCCTTTTAACCCCGTCCCGATAATTATCGGGATCGCGGGGACCAATTACCCGGCAAAAGTATGATCACCGCATGTAAATTTCCAAAACTAATTTTAGTTGCCATTATTTTTTATCTTCCCTCAATGGTGGCTGCAAAAAAACTCAACTTGTTCGATGTTACTATGATCGTTGTTAGCCTGGTAATAGGTATGGGAATTTTCAGAACGCCGGTAAATGTTGCGAAAGCGGTTGATACACCTTTTATTTTTTTTGCTGCATGGATAGCAGGAGGATTAATTGCTTTATGTGGAGCTCTTACTTATGCAGAAATAGGAAGCAGGTTGCCGGTAACAGGCGGCTATTACAAAGTTTTTTCTTATGCATATCATCCATCAATTGCATTTGGAGTTAATTGTTTAATACTTGTTTCCAATGCAGCGTCACTGGCAGCGGTAGCATTAGTTGGTGGAGAATATATCACCGGCATTTTAATGCCCGCTTCAAAAGATGCAGTGTGGTTACGTAGTATAGCTAATGCACAACAGATACAAACCATACAAATAACAATTGCCATTGCTGCGATAATTATTTTTTATGGCGTTAATCTTTTAGGATTAAAGATGAGTGCCCGCACACAAAATGTTTTAACCATTGTTAAGATCATAATGATCTTACTGCTGATAACACCATTACTTTTTGCTCAGCAAACTACGCCTGCAGTTGCTGTTACAAATACAACTTCACCGGTTTTTACTGAATATTTAAAAGCATTTGGAATTGGATTGGTAGCTATAAGCTTTACCTATGGGGGTTATCAGCAGACCATTAATTTTGGTGCTGAAGTAAGTAATCCAAAAAAGATTTTACCAAGAGGAATTTTCTTTGGAATCTTTATAATCATAGCGCTCTATCTCATCATCAATTATGCTTATGTAAAAGTGATAGGCTTTGAAGAATTAAAAACAAGTAAGAACATTGCGGCTATAATGGCTTCAAAAATATTTGGAGTAAACGCTGAAAGAGTGTTATCAGTGCTGCTTTTTTTTAGCGTTCTTGCTTATGTAAACGTTTTGCTCATGAGCAATCCACGGGTAATGGCAGCTATGAGCGATGATAAAATATTACCCGAAAGCTTTAGAAAAAGAAATATTAGAACGGATGTACTTACCACTTCTTTAAGTGTTTTTGCTGCGCTTTGTGTTTTAATAGTTTTCTGGGCTAAGGAATTTGATACTATTCTTAGCTTTAGTATTTTTTTGGATTGCTTTGGAATGATACTCTCTGCCGGAAGTATATTTATTTTAAGAAAGAGAACAGCACATCTTAATGACTCGGGAATTTATATAATGAAATTATACCCCATATTACCACTGGTATTTATTGCAGCATATACATTTGTAGCAATAAGTTTATTGATAACACAAACCAGTCTTTGTTTAATAGGGTTGGCAGTGCTGGCTGGTTTTATAGGAATTTATTTTGCTGTTCAATATTTCAAAAAGAAAAATAATGACGGAAACTGAAAAAAATAATATCTCTTATATCCTTAATGAACTGGGTGAGGAAAGAGAAAATTATTTTAATGCCATTTCTCCTCCAATTATCCAGACCAGCAATTTTGCTTTTAATAAAGTAGATGATCTTCGCAAAGCATTTGAAAACGAGGCCTCCACATATTTATATAGCAGGGGAATAAATCCTACGGTTGATATTCTCAGGAAAAAATTAGCAGCATTAGATGCAGCAGAGGATTGCCTGGTATTTAACAGCGGCGCTGCAGCTATCTTTACCTCTATTCTTGCCAATGTAAAAGCGGGAGACAATATTGTTTCGGTTAATAAGCCATATACGTGGGCTCAAAAAATGTTCAATGATATTTTACCTCGCTTTAATGTAACCACAACTTACATTGATGGAAAAAACATTGAAAATTTTGAAAGGGCAATTTTGCCTAATACATCTTTAATTTACCTGGAAAGCCCTAATAGCTGGGATTTTGCTTTGCAGGACCTGCAAGCTGTTGCAGACCTTGCAAAATCAGAAAACATTTTAACCATTTGCGATAACAGTTATTGCACACCTATTTATCAAAAGCCAATTGAGTATGGAATTGATATGGTTTTGCAAAGTGCTACAAAATATATTGGCGGGCATAGCGATGTTGTGGCGGGGGTGTTATCCGGCAGTAAAGAAATGATCAGGAAAATATTCAACAGTGAGTATTTGTGCATCGGCAGCGGCATTCAGCCTTTTAATGCATGGTTGCTTTTAAGAGGACTAAGAACATTACCTATCCGTTTGGAAAGAATCACAAACACAACAAAAAAAGCGGTGAGCTATCTTAAACAACATCAAAAGGTTGAACAGGTCATTTTTCCTTTTGATGAAAGTTTTCCGCAGTACGAATTGGCGAAGCAGCAGATGACAGGCGCCTGCGGATTGTTATCATTCATAATTAAAGCAACTGATATTCATCAAATAGAAAAATTTTGTGAAGATTTACAACATATTCTGATAGCAGTTAGTTGGGGCGGACATGAGTCGTTGATAATCCCTAAATGTTCGTCTATAAAACATGAAGAATTTGATGCCGGTAACAGCGATCATTGTATGCTGCGTTTATACGTAGGTCTGGAAGAACCAGAATATATTATAAAAGATCTTGAACAGGCATTTGATAAAATGATTTAATTCCGTTTATCCATTATTCCGTCTTTTATTTGTTACGATGAATTAATTTTGAGACATGTTTTTCAGAATTTTTTTTTTAGTGTCTGCAACCTTTTGTTTTTCCAATATTTCCATAGCACAGCAAAAATGGAATCTGCTTCAATGCGTTCAATACGCCATGGATAATAATATTTCAGTTAAACAAAATGAGATACAAGCAAAGTTTGCATACTTAAACTATAAGCAAAGTAGTCTTTCAAAGTATCCTTCTGCTAATTTCAGTAATAATTATAGCTACCGTTTTGGCAAGTCAGAAAACCCATCAACAGGTATTTTAGAAAACCAGGATTTTTTTTCCATCGGCTTAAATTTTCAAAGCAGTGTTGAAATATTTAACTGGTACTCAAAACGCAATAGCATACTTGCCAATCAATGGGAACTGGAAGCGGCAAAAGCGGGCACCGAAAAATTAAAAAATGATATTGCTTTAACGGTTGCCAATGCATATTTACAAATATTGCTTGCACGTGAACAGCAAAAAATTGCTGCTGTACAGGTACAACAATCTATTGCACAATTGGGCATTATACAAAAACAGGTAAGGGCAGGTGCTTTACCAGAATTAAATGCGGTTGAGCTTGAAGCACAGGTAGCAAGAGACAGTGCTAATTATATTGCAGCAAAGGGAAATGTAGAGCAGGCCAAGTTTGTTTTAAAAGCTTATATGAATATTGATGCAGGTGAGCCCTTTGATATAATAGAACAATCAGCTGAAAATATTCCTGTTGAAAATATCGCAGACCTTCAGCCCGAAATTGTATATGCATCAGCAATTGCAAACCTTCCGCAGCAAAAAGTAAATAATTTTAAATTAAAAGCGGCAGCGGCAAATGTAAAAGCGGCAAGAGGCATGTTGTATCCAACTATTTCCGGCTATGGAAGTCTTGGTACAAATTATGGCTATTTCAGAGTACCCACTTTTCAGCAGGTGTTTTCAGGCTATATCCCAAGCGGCCTGGTAATAAGCAATAGCAGCGGGGGTTTCACTGATGTGCAACGACCTGTATTTACAAATGGTACTAAAAGCGGTTACATTACAGCAGAGCCATTCAGCACACAATTAAATAACAATTTTGGGCAGTCCATAGGTATAAATATATCGGTACCTATTTTTAATGGCTGGTCTGCAAGAGCCAATTATGAAAGGAATAAACTTAATATTACTACCCTTGAACTGCAAAAAGACCTTGACAACAAAACAACAAAACAGGATATATACCAGGCTTATAATGCCGCAATTATTGCAATGGAAAAATTTAATTCTTCCAGGAAATCCGTGGAAGCATCGCAGAGGAGTTTTGATTTTGCAACAAAAAGATTTAATATAGGAATGCTTTCAACGCTGGAATTAATAACGAATCAAAATAATTTATTCAGAGCTAAGCTGGAACAGGTGCTTAACCAGTTTGATTATGTTTTTAAAATGAAGGTGCTGGAATTTTATAAGGGACAGGGGTTGAAATTTTAGTCTGAACCAGGATTTATGGGATTAAAGGATTAGTGGGAAAGAAAATTATGACTTATTGACTAATGACGATTGACAATTAAAAATTACATGAATAAAAAATTAAAATGGATTATCTTTTCTTTACTCGGGATGGTTATTTTATTGTTGATACTTAAATCAACCGGAGTTATCGGTGAAGATATTGCTGTGAAAGTAACGGCTGAAAAGGTTACTAAACGCACAATTGTAGAAACTGTGAATGCCAGTGGCAAAGTATACCCTGAGATAGAAGTAAAATTGAGTCCAGATATTTCGGGAGAGATTGTAGAGTTGAACGTAGTGGAAGGTGACAGCGTAAAAAAGGGTCAGGTGCTTGCACGGATCTACGCCGATATTTATGCCACCCAAAGAGACCAGGCATCGGCAATTGTAAATCAGCAGCAGGCGCAGGTTGCAAATGTTTCAGCATCTATTGAAGCCATGAGAGCACAGCTTGAGCAGGCAAAGAAGACCTATGATATGCAGAAACAATTGTTTGAAGAAAAAGTAATTTCTCAAAGTGAATTTAATACAGCTATTGCGGCGTATAAATCTGCGCAGGCAAACTTTAATGCAGCTAAACAAAATATTCGTGGAAGCCAGGCAGGAGTGCAAAGTGCAAGAGCAGCATTATCAAAGGCAAATAAAGATATCAGTCGTGCTACTTTAGTCTCGCCAATGGATGGTGTTATAAGCTTATTAAATGTAAAGAAGGGAGAAAGAGTTGTAGGAAGTTCGATGATGGCAGGCACCGAGATGATGCGTATTGCTGACCTGAGAAAGATTGAAGTACGGGTTGATGTTGGCGAAAACGACATTCCTAAGATACATTTGGGAGACAGTGCAACTGTGGAAGTGGATGCATACAACAACAGGAAATTTAAAGGCATTGTTACACAGATTGCCAGCAGCAATATTGGGGCAGCGTCATTGCAAACTACTACTACCGGTACCGATGTAACCAATTATAAAGTTTATATAAGGCTGCTTCCAGAATCTTATCAGGACCTGATGGATCCTTCAAAACCAAAGAGTTTTCCGTTTCGCCCGGGAATGAGCGCCAGTGCTGATATAGAAACAACAACGCATGAGAATAGATTAGCTGTTCCGATAAATGCCGTTACAACCAGGGATATAAATGATAGTACTACTTCAAATGATGAAAAAAGTAAGGATGAAGAAGCTGCAAGGGAGAGAACCGCAGCAGAGATGGATGAACTTGAGGAAGTTGTTTTTGTTTTGCAAAAAGATGGCACCGTTAAAAAAACAAAAGTGAGAACTGATATACAGGATATAAATTATATAGAGATATTGGGTGGATTAAAAGAAGGGGATGAAGTAATTACCGGGCCCTATGATGTTGTAAGCAAAACCTTAAAAAGTGGTGATAAAGTGAAAGTGGTGCCAAAGAACGAACTGTTTGAGAAGAAAGAATAGTACCTCACCTTAACCCTCTCCATTAGTGGTGAGGGAACTAAATAAATATTTCCTCCGCAATAGCTATACTTTCCGGTTTACCTACATCAATAAATTTTGAAAGGTTATCCTCAAAGCCAATAATATTATGTGATTTCACCAGATCCATGTAAACATTTATAATAGAAAATTTTCCTTTTAATTTTATAAGATCAAAAATTTCAGGAGAAATTATATGAACGCCCCAAAATGCTTTTTCAAAATATTGTAAAGCTTCCCGGTTTATTTTTTGTTCGTTTGTATCAGTATTTCTCCAGCCGCATAAAACATTTAATTCATCAAAAAGAAAATATCGTTTGGTTTTACGGATGGCAACTGCCAATGTAGCCAGGGCATCTGAAGTAAGATGAGCATTAATAATTTTCTGCAAATTCATGTCAGTTAATATATCTACATTCAGTAATATAAAAGGCTCATTATCAAAAAAATCTTTTGCTTTTAAAAGTCCGCCACCTGTTTCCAATACTTCGCCGGTTTCATCAGAGATCGTTATGTTACTTCCGAAACTTTTATTTTTTTTTATTGTATCTACTATCTGATTGGGGAAATGATGAACATTTACAATGACATCTGTAATTCCAAAAGAAGCTAAATACTCAATATTTCGCTGCAGCAGCGATTTACCATTTATCATCGCCAATGCCTTTGGATGCTTATCAGTAAAAGGCTTCAGCCTGGTACCTAAACCGGCAGCCAATATCATCGCTTTCATTCAGGCATTTATTTTAGGATTGATTTCGGATATTTTTTGTTCAATATGATTTAGCTCCACCTCTACATTAAATTTATTGCGAAGATGACGAACCAATGCATCAGCAGCATATACACTGCGATGACAGCCACCCGTACAACCAAAGCTCACCATTAAAGAACTGAACCCTCTTTTAATATAATCTTCCACAGAAATATCAATAAGATTAAAAACGTTATTTAAAAAATCCTGCATTTTAGTTTGTTGCTCTAAAAAATCTTTCACTGTTTTATCTCTGCCATTAAATGCTTTAAACTCCTCATATCTGCCGGGATTTAATATACCGCGACAGTCAAAAACAAATCCCCCCCCATTTTGGGTTTCATCAGTAGGGATGCCATTTTTTTTATAAGAAAAGCTATTTACTTTTACAACTAATGGGGTTGCTTCTGTTGCATGTACTGGTTCAAAACGATGTACGATCTCCTCTTCAACCATTATTCCGAGCACTCTCTCAAATTCCGGAAGTACTATACCGGTTTTTTTATTTTCCAAAACCCATTTCATATTTCTTAGTGCCAAAGGAATGCTGGTTAGGAAATGCGCCTTTCTCTCAAATAATCCTCTGAAACCATAAGCACCAAGAACCTGCAACATCCTTATCAAAACATACCCATTGTACTGGCTAACAAAACGAATGCGGTCAATAGGTGTTTTTAAAATCTCTTCTACACAATCCATGTAATATACCAGCAGACCGGTTTTCCAGTCATCAGGTAATTCTGCTTTTGCCTGCCACAGCAATGATGCCACATCATATTGTAAAGCACCGTGCATGCCGCCCTGGTAATCTATAAAATACACCTCTTTATTTTTTACCATTATATTCCTGCTCTGAAAATCCCGAAACATAAAATATTTATGCTCTACCCTTGCCAGGTAAGTTCCCAAGGCCTCAAAATCATCTATCAAGGCTTCTTTATCATAAGGTATTTTTAGCGTATCAAGAAAATAATATTTAAAATATAACAGGTCACTTATAATTGCCTGTTTTCCAAATTCTTTTGATGTTATGCACCAATCATAATCCAGATTTTTATGACCTTCGATCTGCAGCCGGGCAAGCTTCTTTAAACTTTTCTGAAATAAATTATATACAAACGGAGTATGCCCATGCAGCTCAATGTTTGTCAATAATGAATCATCACCAAAATCCTGTTGTATATACATTGTCCTGTCATCGTTAACCTTTAATATCTCCGGAACAGGCGCATCACATTGTTTAAAGTGCTCACTAAATTTTAGAAAAGTTTCATTCTCTTTTATATTATAATTATAAGTAGCAATATATGATTCATCATTACTTCTTATCCTGAAATAAACACGATCACCACCGGATTGCGGCAATTTCTCAACTGACTTAACCGGTATATTCTTAAAAGAAAGAAAAACTTCTTTTATGTCTTCAGCAACCGTTTTCATTAAAATTATTAAGGGAAGTAAATATAAAGTTTTTTGGTTACGAATTTCACGCAAAGAAACTAATCTGGCAAAGGCGCAAGAAGAAAATTTTTATTTGGCGGCTTCTCTTTTCTCTTTGCCTCTTTGCGTGAAAATTACCCATCCATTCTTACAATCTTAGGATAGAACTTCCCAATCACATCTACCAATTGCTTTTGTGACTGCATAACGGTTTCAATATCCTTATATGCACCAGGGGCTTCGTCCAAACCGCCGCCAATAAGTTTTACACCATGCTTTTTTAATTCATCTCTCATGGTTTCATGAGTAATTGATTTCATTGCAGCGGTACGGCTCATTTTTCTTCCGGCCCCATGAGATGCAGAGGATAGGGAGTCTGCTTCGCCTTTACCTTTTACAATAAATCCAGGCGCAGTCATGGAGCCCGGAATAATTCCCAATACATCTTTTCCGGCAGGCGTTGCACCTTTGCGGTGAACGATCACCTCTCTGCCCTTATATATTTCTTTCCATGCAAAGTTGTGATGATTCTCTACCATCTTTAAAGGTTCTCTACCTAATTGCTTTGCAATTTTTTCATGAATTATATGATGACAAGCAGAAGCATAATCACCTGCAAGGTTCATAGCTTTCCAATACTCAATTCCTTCCTGTTCATCTAACGTAAACCATGAAAGGTTTGCAGCTGACTTAGGAAGCAATCTCTTCTGCTTTGCAATTTTTGTAAAATGATTGGCAATGTTAGCGCCTAATGCACGGGAACCGGAATGTGAAAGTAAACCTACATATCGTCCTTTTAAAATACCCAAATCATTTCCATCATTATCATCATTGATATCCACAATCCCAAACTCAACAAAATGATTTCCCGAACCTGAAGAACCAATCTGTGCCGCAGCTTTGCTTTGCAATTGCCTTAATAAACCAATCTCATAAAATTCTTTTCTATCCAGCACTTCATGTTCAACAGGTTTTTTAAATTCTTTTCCTGCGCCAAATAAAGTATTCCCAATTAATTCACGCTTATAATAATTTTCTTTTGCAGCAAGCTCATCAGGATCAATATCAAAAATTGATAAGCACATTCTGCAGCCGATATCCACTCCTACGCCGTATGGAATAATTGCATTCTCTGTTGCCAGCACACCGCCAATCGGCAAACCATAACTCTGGTGTGCATCTGGCATTAGAGCTCCTGCAACAGCAATAGGTAATTTTGTTGCATAATTCATTTGCTCCAATGCACCGGCCTCAATGTATTCACCTCCGAAAATAGCAAAATCAACACTTACATTTTTCAGTGGTATCTCAACATTCTCAATAACATCTTTTGGTAAAAGCGCTTCGGCAATTTTCCCTAATGTTCCATCTTCAAAATATTTTTCGGGTTCTGCAAGTACCTGACGTAATAATTGCAATGCCTCCTGTTTGTCTTTTTGTTTAAAGCCTTTCTCCATTACATCC
>MWVW01000153.1_pt1 | contig 16354 bp, 16 predicted proteins | sample 1047191 | NCBI WGS metagenome assembly MWVW01 (sample SAMN06349985, study PRJNA376086) | soil metagenome | isolation source: MtG22-5 sample Antarctic (ecotone) | place: Antarctica
GATAAAAATAGTATGAAAAATAAACCAATCCCTTTTTTTGAGACGTGCGATTACACTAAAGCCTTCCTTAAGCCCAAGATTAAATCCCTTTAAACCAATGATATGTCTGTGATACGAAAATTTCTTAAAAAGCCATTTTAAAAAAAATATAATAAGAAATAAGATTACGGTTATTAACAGCAACCTTATCCAAACCGGAATAGCATGATTGTTATCACCAATTTGTAAAACTTTTTCCTTAACAAACGAGCTAACGTGGTCGATCTGTATCAGAATAGTAATAATAATAAAAATTATGAAGCAGACCAGATCGAAAACTTTTTCAACCAATATGGTACCAATAAGTTTATTAAAAGGTATTTTTTCGCTACGGCTTAGTAATGTACATTTTAAAATTTCACCAGCCCGGGGCACAAAAGTATTTAAGAGATATCCTGACATTACCGCATAAAAGGTATTTTTTGTAGATGGAATGTAACCCATCGGTTCAATTAAAATCTTCCAGCGTACAGCACGGCTTATATGACCTAAGAGCACTAAAAGAATTATAGGAAGCAGCAACCAGTAGTTAGCAAATTTCAATGATTCACCAAACTGCAACTTTTGCAGTGGCGTCATTTTATCAAATTGCCACCACACTAAAAATAATCCAACACCAAGAAAGAAAGTATATGTAAAAACAGATAAAAGCTTTTTCATATTGGTTTACAAGTTAGATAAGGATAACTTAATCTTTTAATAAGATATTATCTATTAACCTTACATCACCAATAAAAGCAGCCGCCAAAATTACCAGCCTGGTAACCCCATCCCATTCATCCACAATGTTTAAATTATCTGCTTCAGCAATTTCTACATACTCTACTTTAAAATTATTACCTGATAAATAATCTTGTGCATCTTTTTTTAATTGCAATAAAGAACCGGACCTTATATTTTGTTTTACATGCCTCAGCGTTTTATAAATTGCAGCAGCATCCTCTCTTTGTTTTTCACTCAACCTAAGATTTCGGCTGCTCATAGCAAGCCCGTTTTCTTCCCGCAGTGTGGTGCAAATAATAAGTTGAGTATTTAAATTTTCTATTTCCAATAATTTTTTTATTACCATGCATTGCTGATAATCTTTTTGTCCCATAAATACATGAGAAGGCATTACAATTTCAAGTAAACGTTTTACTGCCTGGCAAACACCCTGGAAATGGCCGGGCCTGTATTTCCCTTCAAGAATAATTTCCAGTTGACCAAGATCAAAATGCTTTTTCGGGATAGTTCCATCAGGATACATTTCATTTGTATCGGGGAGAAATAATACATCACACCCGTTTTTTTCTAATGTATAAATATCCTGTTCCAGCGTAACGGGGTACTTTTTAAAATCATCTGCATTATTAAATTGTGTAGGGTTTATAAAAATGCTTGATACAGCTAATTCACAAACCTGTTTACAATTTTGCAGTAAGGAAATATGGCCTTTGTGTAACGCTCCCATAGTAGGCACGAAGCCAATTGAAGAATGTATAGACCTGAATTTTCTTAACCGCGATGTTATTCCATCTATGGTTTTTATAATTATCATTTTACTTTATAAGTAAGTGTAAACATTGCTACACATAGGGATTTTACAGAAAAAAAATAGTAACTTCGCCGCACTTTTAGAACTCTATTGCAATTTAACCCTTCGCTAATGTCAACAAAGAAAAGAATTTTATTTATAGCCAATGAAATGTCACCTTATTTAGAGATGACAGAGTTTGCGGAGATTGTAAATAGATTAGCTGTAAAATCCAATGAAACAGGGATGGAAGTACGGTGTATTATGCCTCGCTTTGGAATGATAAATGAGAGACGCCACCGTTTACATGAAGTAGTCAGATTATCGGGGATCAATGTTTCAATTGATGGGGATGATTATCCTTTGGTTATTAAGGTAGCTTCCTTACCCAATGCCCGCCTGCAAATATATTTTTTAGATAATGAAGATTATTTTAAAAGAAAAACATTATTTCATGATGATGCTGAAAAGTGGTTTGAAGATAATGCGCTGAGAACTGTTTTATTTTGCAAGGGCGCTCTTGAAACGGTGAAAAAATTTGGCTGGCCGCCTGATATTATTCATTGCAGCGGATGGATGACCGGACTTATACCTATGTATATTAAATGTGCTTATAAAAAAGAGCCCGTATTCAGCAATTGCAAAGTGATATATACCATTGGGCAAAATACCTACAAGGAAAAAATGGGAAAGGAATTTGTAAAACTTGCCACTTTAAATGCAAATATGAGAGATTGTGATATCGAAGTTTATAATGAAGGATCAAATACATCAATGTTTAGGGGCGGTGCAACTTATGCAGATGCAATAACTTTTGGTGCTGAAAAAGTTGATAAAAAATTAGCGGAAGAATTTATTAAAGTAAAAGGTAAAAAGGTTCTGCAATTCAACGCAGAGTCAGATTTAACAGACTATTTACAATTGTATGCCGACCTTGCCGCAAAATAAAAATTACCTGTTTATATCAAATTTTTACTGTGATCAAAACTAAACTTACTGTAGCTTTTACGGGTCTTATTTTTTTTGCGCTTTTGGGCTGGCATTGCACAAAGATCGACACTACTAATTTAGGAAGCAACCTGATTCCGGCAGTAGATAATGTAAATACATTTGATACTATTATAAATGTAGTAGCCAATAATATTGATTCAATTCCTTCCGGTAAAGAATGTGCTACTATATATCCTACAGATGAGCATGTACTTGGTTATATTGGTAACGATCCTTTATTTGGTACCACTAAGGCAATTATTTATACTGAATTAAAGCCCCGAACCTTTCCATTTGTTTTTCCTGCTAAAGCTGCCGATATTACATTTGATTCAGTTGTTTTAGTATTGAGTTACAAAAGAACATTTGGAGATATTACCATTCCGCAAAGGGTACAGGTACACGAAATTGCAAATGCATTTAAATCCGATTCAAGCAGTTGCTCTTTTTATCCTTTTAAGCCCGCAGTATTAGGATCAGCAACCTACACCCCCGAAAGATTATCAGATTCAGTAAAAGCATTTATGGATCTTTCAAAAAATCAACTTCGGATAAAATTAAATAATTCGTTTGCGCTGGCATTGCTGGCAAAGGATACAATAAAGACAGATTCAGCATTTAAGGATTTTTTTAAAGGCTTTGCAATAGTTCCGGATAATATAGGTAATGCCTTAACATATTATAGCCTTACGGATGGTAAAACTAAACTTGCGATATATTATAAATACAAAAGAACAGGATCTACGGATACTTCCGTTGTTACCAATTTTAGTTTATTCCCGGGTAATCAAAGTGCAAACAACATTGTAAGAAACCGCACCGGATCAGAAATTAGTCAAAACACTAACCAGCCACCTGCAGGTGATAATTTTATTTATATTCAAACCTCTCCTGGCAGTTATGCTGAGCTTAAAATTCCGGGTTTAACAGGTTTATCAAACAGAATAGTACACAGGGCAGAATTAATAATGGAGCAGGTTTCACCCAATCCATTGGATACTATATTTACACCTCCTAATTTTCTTTTTCTTGATCTGAGGGATTCAGCAAAAGGCGCATACCATGCTGTTCCATGTGATTTCAATACCATTCAGGGACAACCTGATGTTGGTAACTATGGCGGTTTTAAAACTTTAGTAATCGATGCCTCCGGTAAAACTGTAGCCAGGTATTCATTTAATATTTCCCGGTATGTACAAAAAATAATTACCGGTAAAAGAATTATTCCCACATTAAGGCTCAGAGCACCGAATTATATTAATATGCCAACGGGATATATAGATGAATGCAATATTCCTGTAAGTCCATTATTATTTCCTTTGAATAATGTTGCATTTGGACGTGTGAAACTTGTTGGGGGTTCTACTGCAGCTAACAGGATAAGGTTGCGGATAATTTATTCCAGGTTATAATCCACTTTTTTTATAAATGCATTTTGTTCCTTCATCGTTAAGGCATAGTTTTGCGCTTCCAAAAAAATAAAAAATATGCCCTATTTATTTACTTCTGAATCTGTGAGTGAAGGACATCCGGATAAAGTAGCTGACCAGATCAGTGATGCACTAATTGATAATTTTTTAGCTTTCGATCCTCAAAGTAAAGTAGCTTGTGAAACCCTGGTTACAACAGGCCAGGTAGTGTTAGCCGGTGAAGTTAAATCAAAAGCATATCTCGATGTGCAAAGCATAGCCCGTGAGGTTATCCGCAAGATCGGGTATACTAAAAGCGAGTATATGTTTGAGGCAAATTCATGCGGCGTATTTTCTGCCATACATGAACAATCTTCTGATATTAATCAAGGTGTTGACAGGAAAAGTAAAGAAGAACAGGGAGCAGGCGACCAGGGAATGATGTTTGGTTATGCAACTAATGAAACAGAAGATTATATGCCGCTGGCACTTGATCTTGCACATAAAGTTTTGATCGAACTGGCAGCACTCAGAAGAGAGAATAAGCAAATTAAATATTTACGTCCGGATGCCAAAAGCCAGGTAACCCTGGAGTATGATGATAATAATAAGCCGGTGAGAATAGATGCAATTGTTGTTTCAACGCAGCATGATGATTTTGACAGCGAAGGAAAGATGCTGGCAAAGATTAAAAATGATATGGTAAATATTCTTGTGCCACGGGTTAAATCAAAATATAAAAAATACGCTAAACTCTTTAACAACGATATTAAGTACCACATTAACCCAACGGGTAAGTTTGTTATTGGCGGTCCACACGGGGATACGGGCTTAACAGGAAGAAAAATAATTGTTGATACCTATGGCGGTAAAGGTGCACACGGTGGTGGAGCATTTAGCGGCAAAGATCCATCTAAGGTTGACAGGAGTGCGGCGTATGCTACCCGCCACATTGCCAAAAATCTTGTAGCTGCCGGCGTTTGTGATGAAATACTTGTACAGGTTTCATATGCAATTGGTGTTGCGCAACCTACCAGTATAAATGTAAATACGTATGGCACTGCAAAGGTTGCTTTAACGGATGGACAAATATCGAAAATAGTCGAAGGCATTTTTGACATGCGTCCTTATTTTATTGAGCAGCGTTTAAAGTTAAGAACCCCGATATATTCTGAAACTGCTGCTTATGGCCATATGGGCCGTAAAAATGAAGTGGTTTCCAAAATATTCACTTCACCCGATGGTAAAGTAAAAAAGGTAAGCGTGGAGTTATTTACATGGGAAAAATTAGATTATGTAAAAAAGGTTAAACAGGCCTTTGGATTAAAATAAGGCCCTATAATCCGATAGCTATCGCATCTCCCCCGATAGGGAAGACCTTCTAAACTTTCTAATGCGCTACCCATTTTTTATTAATTGGTAAGACAATTCAATTCATATTTTTGAATAGTGAGAAATTTCAGACCAACCCAGCAGCACCGTCCCAAAAAAAACACTTTGATCATTGGTCAACAAAAAGTTATTGATGCAATGATTGCAGGTGAACAAATTGAAAGAATTTACCTTGCCAATACTATTTATGGTAAGCAGGGTGATGAGATAAGAAAACTGGCTGAGGACCATCAAATCCCGGTAAATAAAGTGCCAATAGAGAAAATAAATGGTTTCAACATAGAGAATCATGATGGTTGCGTTGCAGTAAAAGGTAAAATAAAATACCAGGATCTGCAGCAGGTAATTTCATTTGTTGTAGAAAGCGGAGAGGTGCCATTGTTTTTGTTATTAGATGGAATTACGGATATCCGGAATATTGGTGCCCTCGCCAGAACAGCCTACAGCTGCGGAGTTCATGCTATTATTATACCGGATAAAGGTACCGGCGCTTTAAACGAAGATGCCATTGCAACTTCTGCCGGTGCTTTAGAAGATATTCCTGTTTGCCGGGTAACGAGTCTTATGAAAGCGGTAGATGAACTGCATCTTAATGGAATTAAAGTTTTTGCCAGTGAAATGAAAGCCGTTAAAAAAATATTTGATCTTGATTTTTCAGAGCCCTGTGCAATTGTTATGGGCAGTGAAGACAAAGGTATTTTTCCTGCCCTGATGAAAGTTTGTGATGAGCAATTTAATATCCCAATGAAAAATAATTTTGAATCGTTTAATGTTTCCGTTGCTGCCGGAATGATTTTATATGAAGTGATGAAGCAGCGGATGTAATAGTACTGAATAAAATACTGCCTGTTAATTACTTATTTATCCTGACTAAGCTATCTTTCTTTTTATAAACTGATGTAAATTTCTCTAACTCAATCAGCTTTTGCCGGAGTACCTTTGTCTTATCCAACAATAATATTTCGTCATCATTGATTATTTTATATTCCATCTTTATTTTGTTGGTTTTTAACAAACGAAAAAGTGCATCGTTTTCAATTACCGACATGGTAACCATGTTTTTACCGATTGAATGAATTTTAATAAAAAAATGACTTACTATGAATAAAGGTCTGGTTAAATCGCTTAAATTGGGATAATCCAGATAAGAGGGGTCAGGAATGCAATCGAGAAAATATTGTCCCTTAATATTTACAAGCGTCATTAAAAAATTGCTTGTATCGATAGTTTTTTTATCTAAATCCCTTTCAATTATCATTACAGTATATGTTTTGCCCTGGCTGCCGTTCAACGTATCTATAATATATTCTGCATTTTCATTTATTGGCTTCCATTTTCCTAATAATTCTTTTTTGAAGATCATTTCTTTCTCATTTTCTGTAAGGGGGTATAAAGACCTAACACAAGAGTTAAGAATTGTAGCCATCAATAACAGGATAATTATCTTTTTCATAAAAAATATTTAGATGATGATTTTAGTTTAATGTCAAATTTAATAGCTCATCCTGAAAATCATAGAACACCTGCCTAAGATAACTTTTTGAATCAGTTCCATAATTAATAAAAAATATATGGGTTACATTTTTATTTGGGAAAAAAAACAGGTTAGCCGTATATCCAACATCTCTTCCTTTATGGCCATACCCTGAAAATCCATGACTTGAAAATGATTTTTGTATTCCATAACCATAAAAATTATCGCCATCCTGTTTGCCATAGGTGTTCATTATATTTAATGACCTGGAGGTGAGAAATGATTGTTTTAAAAATACAGCATCCGCAAATTTATACAAATCAAACAAATTGCTGTAAATACCCCCATAACCGTTGCCGCTGCCAGTTACAAGATTAGATACATTAACTATCGTATTATTATTATATAAGTCGTAATACCCTTGTGCAACGTTGTTTGGTAAAAGATCATTTGGCTGATAATAAGTATTGGTTAAAGCCATTGGGTTAAAAATGTATTGTTTTAAAAGATCCGAATGCTTATTGCCGGTTGCCACTTCAAGGACCATTGATACTAGAATGGTATTTGTGTTAGAATAAATAGCACTATCAGATGGTGAGAAAAGTGGTTGTTTATTATATATAAAAGAAAGTAATTGCTCAGCTCCCCATTTTTTATTTGGATCATTTAATACGGCAAGGTAAAAAGCATCTTGTTCAATAATATCCGGGATTCCTGTTTCGTGTTTTAGACATTGCCCAAGAGTGATAAGATTTCCATTCGGAAGTTTGCTGATAATACTTTGCGGAAGCCATTTCTTAATTGGCTGTCCTAAGGCTGCATAACCAATGCCGGTTTTCGAGGAATCTTCCATTAATTTAAATGTTAGTACACCCATAAACAACTTTGTTATACTAGCTACTTTCGAAATAGTTCCCGGTACAAAGTCAATATTGTTTTCGATATCAGCTTTGCCTGCCGCACCCAGCCATGTACCGCTTTTATCACGAACCAAAAGCGATATGCCCGGTAATCCTTTTGCTTTATATTTCTCCAATAATTGTTTGAATAAAACATTTTTCGGATGTTTTTGGCTCGAATCTGTCCATGAACCCTGCACCCCTATAGATGCTGTTTCAACAATTTGCGCTTTTTTGCAGGATATTGCAAGAATTAATACTGATATTATAAGAGTATATTTTTTCATGATATCTATTTATTAGTTGATTTTAATGGAAGACTAACACCAAGCAATAAGCTGTTGTATGGAAGCAGCGGCACATACGCATTTATAAAAGGCATTTGAAGCATTTGTTGCCATGTTATAAAAATCTTTGCAAATTTATTTGCAGATGGATTTAAAGTATATGATGTGCCTACATTTAGTACACCTAACGCCTGCATCCGCCCTATGCCTTTACCGTTTTTGTATTCACCATTACTTTGTAAGGTGAGTTGCGCCGTTGCCGGGAGAGAGTGCATATAACCTGCGCCAATAGCTGCCTGCGCAGACCATCTTTTTGAAAATTTGTACCGATATCCAAAATCAGTATATAGGGGAATGGCATGCTGAACAAACCTGTGATAGAAATGGGAAAGTTTAATTTCCTGGAACCAGTCATGCTTATGTTTTGTTTTCCAATTAAATGCATATCCTAATTCTATACCCGGTTGATGAATATCGGAAACAAGATTACCAAATTGGGAGAAGGGTTTTGATGTACCTGCATTTATAAAGGCCAGGCTTATTTGTTTGTTTCTTTGTGCTGATGCATATATTACAATAAGTAATAGCATCCACAGGCAAATTGTAATTTTCATGATTAAAAGTTATATAGTTTTAAAATGTTTTTGCAAAACAAACCGATGATATACTAACGAAGAATTTTTTAAATCCTGGTAAATCTGAGAACCTCTTACACCAGCAAATTCTTTAAAAGCTTTTGTGAACCATTTTGGGATATTGTCTGAAATTCTTTTTTGCTTTATATTTTCCTCATATTCAATTGCATTGATTACATTTTCAGTAATAACTTCCTCTTTCGATAAGCACATGCCTGTTGCAAGCAAATTGTTTTTAAGTGTTCTCATGCCATTTGGTGAACGCATATCAGTGCATAACAAATAGCCTCCTGGCCGTAAGACCCTTTTTACTTCTTTCAAAAATGCAGGAACCGATCCGTATGCATGGCAGGATTCTACGTTAATTACCACGTCAAAACTTTCATCGGAAAAAGGAAGGTTTTCTGCACTACCCTGAACAAATTTTAATCCCCTGGTTGCATGATTTTCATTAGCCAGCTTCACTGCATTGTATGCAATATCCAAACCTGTTATTTGTTTTGGCTTTAAATATTTATTTATATAACTGGCGCCGCCACCGCGGCCACTGCCTACCTCCAGCATTTCTGTTCCTGATACATCAATTAAAGAGGCTAAATAATGGTACAACTGCAGCGGATAACGATTTATCTCGTCTTCCTCCCGCAATGTCAGTGCCTTTTCCCAGGCAAACGGAACATAGCCATAATTCATAAAATGCCAGTCAGAATCTTTAAAGTTTTTTGCCATTGTTTCGTAAACAGGCTTCCAGATGATACGTCGGAAAGCAGGATATTCTGTTAACTTTAAAAATAATGGAGCTATCATATTTTTGTTTTTAATTTATAAGAATGAAATTAACTAAAAGTTGCAAGCCCTGGCTTTAGTTGTTTTAAAGCTTTTGCGCTTTTAAGTTTTGCTTTTTTAAAGTCATTGTAATTACGCTGCCTGATATTAATGTTACCACTTCTGTCTAATGCAACCGTTGATATATTTTTTAATTCTCCGTTTGTGTTTGAGTATTGTCTCCATTTACCGAGTCGTTGCCATGCGGGAGCATATACACTATCTTTAAATCTTTTATTTATTGGATAACCTGCAAATCCATACTTATTAGTAAAAATTCCTGGCTTTGACATAACCCAGCTTTCACAGGCATATATCAATGACTTTGCAAAAATATTTCCCATACCTATCATTAAGGAATCACCATTCATTCGGGATGCGGGTGTGCTATCTGTTGCGGGAAAATAAAAATCAGCGCCGGCATAGCAGGAGCCTAATCCGACTTTAGTTTGCTCATCGCAATACAATGCAATTTTTTGTAAATTCTTTATTGCATTATGGTCATTAATATTTTTATAGCTGAATTGATCTGTCCCAATACGAAATGATGAATACCTGTTGCCATAATGTCCATGCGAATCAAACCAGATATTTTTAATTAGTTTCTTCCTGGTTATTAAAACCTTTTCAATTTTCATAACAGCGTCTGCTGAAGATTCTGCTTTAATAACATAGAGTTTTTTCCGATGAAAAAAGCTTTTTATCCTTGCCCTTGTTAGAGTGTATATCGCAAGCCAGTCCGTTTTTTTACTTTTCTCTTTAGTAAATACAAAGAAGTTTACACGTTTGGAATTTGCTTTATGTAATTCTACTAATGTAATATCCCCCTTAGCATTTTCGGTGGCAATTACGATCTCGTTTTCTGAAGGTTGGCTTCTAGCTGTAAAAGCACCTATTAAAAAAACTGTAATGGCAATTAATTTTTTCATAAACCGGGTTTATTTGTTACGTATGTTTGTTTACAAGGCAAACGTAGCGGCGTTGTAACCCGATTGCTAATCGATAAATCCCAACGTATTCTGAGTTGTAGCAGATTATCTTTTTTGGATAAATAGTTTTAGAACAGGGTATTGATAGTTAAGAAAAAAACAATAGTCATTGAGAGAATGATTATTATTCCTTAAAGAACACAGCAACAAATACGAAAAAGCCGTAAATTTATTTTCTATGACCGAAATTGATTTGCAGAAAGAGTTATTTGCTTCAATTAAAAATACTCTTCCATCTCATATATCCCTTGTTGATACATTAGCAGATCTGCTAGATTTAAGTTATGATAGCGTTTATAGGCGTATTCGGGGTGAAAAACCAATTTCTTTAAATGAGCTAAAAATTTTATGTGAACACTTTAATATTTCTCTGGACCAGGCTTTACAATTTAAAAATGATACAGTTGTATTCAATGCGCCCGATATAAACGGTTCAGATCCTGACTTCCGGGAATATCTGAAAGGGATGCTGAAACAAATGAAATATTTTAATTCATTTGAAAAAAGAGAAATGTTTTACCAATGCAAGGATGCACCTGTTTTTTATTTTTATCTTTTCCCCGAGATAGGCGCTTTCAAAACTTTCTGCTGGTTAAAAACACTTCTTAACAATCCCGACTACCAGGATAAAATATTTTCTTTAGAAGATTTCCCTTTTGAAGATTGCATTCAGATCGGGCAACAAATCATACAGGAATACACCATTTTGCCCTCTGTAGAGTTATGGAATTTGGAAACATTTAATAGCACTATAAATCAATTGGAATATTACAGGGATGCGGGTTTATTTAAAACAAAAGAAGACTTTTTAATGGTAATTGACTCATTCAATAAGATGCTGGATCATTTGCAGGAACAGGCAAATATTGGTGTAAAGTTTATGCCGGCAGCTTCAGATTTAAAACTCCGGATCCCTTTTAAGTTTTATGTAAACGAGGTTCTTCTTGGCAATAATACGTTTATACTTGAGCTGGATGATCAACGACTTTCTATCATTACTTATAATGCATTAAATTATCTGTTAACAAAAGATGTTCGATTTTGTAATAAATTATTGCATGGGTTTAATACTCTTGTAACCAGAGCTACATTGATCAGTGGCACAGGTGAAAAGGAAAGAAATAAATTTTTTAGAGCGCAGCGTGAAAAAATCTCGCAATTAAAAAACTAACAAGATTGTAATCTTATTTTTGTACGGTTTCGCAGCCGTTATTTATGGTATTGGTACAGGTTTGGCCTCAGCTTCTTCCTTTTTTATTTCTCGTCTGCTGATCCGTTTAATTACTCGAACAAGAAAAAATACAATCAGAAAAGTTCCTGCCAGGGCAACAATTATAGCTAACGCTTCAGAGCCCGCACAGGCAATACTGCATGATAATGCAGCCAGTGCATACAATAAAACAAGTGCTGCTAAAACAGATAAAACAATCAGTAAGGTCTTATTACTTTTTGATGTGTTGTCGTCCTTTTTGATGGTTTTGATCTGCTGTTTAATTATTTTAATTTTTTCTCTTTGACTAAGCTTACTAATGTCCTTGCTTTGTATATCTGCAATAAAACTTTTGAAAAGGGGATGATTAGTAATAGCGGAGTCCCCGGGAATGCGAATAATCTTTGATGCCTGTGCAGATTCACTCTTTATGAATAAATGTTCCCAATTGTTGCCTGCATAAATTATCATCAAAAACGTAACAGCTCCTAAACCAAAATCAAAAAGTTTTCTGCGAACGTACACAGCGGAAGACGTGACCGATGGTTTTGTATGTAGCTTGTTAGGGTATGCTATCCAAAGCAATATTGTAGAAAGTATAGTTGCAGTAAAATAGAGTTTAGGCAGATCAATATTTATTTCTTTTAACCATTTCCCGGTAAATATGCCAATTACATTGAGCAATATGTAGATGACAATAATAATCATCCTGCTTTGCCATACATGATTTTTTGCCCAAATGGAAATTTTTTTCATGATTATAATTTTTAAAAGGTTATAAAATTATTTTTACTGCTATAGAAGGCATGTGATTTTTCATATTTAAAAAGGGATTAAAAAAAACTTTCTGATCTTTAATCATAAGATTTGCTTTACGTTTATTTTTTCCGGAGCTGATAAAAAATGGTATGCTGGTTAGCATTGCACCTCCTCCTATGCCTATAAAAGCAGGTGTTAAGCCTGATTGTTTAGGTTCGGGGGCATTATAGAATCCAAAAGTAATAACAGTGGTTGCGGTATTTATAGATTGCTCTGATGCTTCTTTAGACCATAATATGAATCCGGTAATCGCCAGTCCCATCCCTGAACTTAATAATATCCATCCGGCAGTTTTTTGTTTTTTTGACTTTTTGAATAGCAAGTCAGCGTCAAATTTTTGCTTTGTTGTTGTAGTAACTTGTGTCTTTGCCTCTGTAAGTACTATAACCAAACAAACAAGGCTGATAATAATTTTTTTCATAATTTTTAATTTAATTGTTTTGTTATCCATGTCTAACTAATAAATCTGTTTTTATTGAATTAAAAGTTTTCACTTCACGTTTTATTATGCCAATGCCTTTTGCCCAGTAATAAACTGTTTTTTTATAAGAAGGATCACCGATGTTATCATGATTAGTATTTATAAATTGTAAAACATTTGTAAATGATTTCCCTTCCACTAGAAATGAAGAATGAAAGTATGCAGTTGCATATCGGCTTTGGATATAAGTAACCGGGTACCAAAATGTTCCAGAAAAATATAACATTGCAGTATCTGTAGCTATAACAATCCATGAGCCGATTGGAACAGAATTGGCAGTTTCATAATACCAATCTTCCTGTAATGAGCCATTAAATTTTACAAGTTTTAAAGTAAAAATTTCATAATTATAAGCCGCGTGGCTCGTACAAAAAGAAAACAAATTGGTAGAAGAAGGACAGTTATATTTAGGTACATCTGTTGTTCGAAGGGTGCTTTCTTTAACTATCACAGAATCTAAGCGGCCAGTTGCCGAGTCTTTGTAAATAAAGTATTTTTCAACAGGTAATTTAACATAGGCCAATGCTTCAGCGGAAAATTTTACTGCAGAGGGAGGAAGATCAGAACTGGCTTTTTCTTTTTTGCAAGATGCAATAAGTACCAGCAGTAATAATAAAATTGAAAGTACATTTTTCATGTTATTCGTTTTAAAATTGTAAATAAAAATATTCATGTTTGTTCCGTATCCGATTTTTTACATGAGATAAAATAAATTGGAGCCACAATAGTAAAGGCGATGAGAGTGATGAACTTTTTCATGTTTTTAAGTTTTTATGATGTTCATTAAAGTATGAAGATTTTAAATCTAATTGCAACTGCTTTGTTGTTTTTGTACTTCCATCATGGCTCCACCCCGGGGAATTAAACAAATATTGAATACGATGTTTGAGTTTTTTTGTTTTTTTAAAATCCCTGACCACATTTTTCCATTCAAAAAATTCAATAATAAATGGGTTTACCGATTTTATATTTTCTGTTAATCCGTACTTTGGTTTAAATTCTTCTTCCTTGAAAGTTCCAAAAATCTTATCCCATATAATAAGCGTTCCGGCGTGGTTCTTATCCAGGTATTCTATATTGCTGGAGTGATGTACCCTGTGATGAGAAGGAGTATTAAAGACAGCTTCAAACCATCCCGGTAATTTTTTTATTGATTCTGTATGCATCCAAAATTGATATAGAACACTTGCGGATTTCATAAAGATTACCATATAAGGGTCAATGCCAATTAACGGCATCCATGCCCAAAATAAAAAAGTACCGGTAATATTACTTGTCCAGGGAACTCTTAAACCTGCAGAAAAAGTAAATTGCTCCGATGAATGATGTACCATATGCGATGCCCATAAAAATCTTATTTGATGGCTCAGGCGATGATACCAATAATAAGAGAAGTCATCACCAAAAAAACAAATAATCCATACCCACCATAGGTTATCAGGTAAAGTAAAAAATCTGAATTGATAGATTATTGTATAGGTGTATATAACGATTCCTTTTACAAGCAGCGACACAGGTAATGCACCTAATGCTAATCCAATACTTGCGAGCATATCTTTATTATCATGCCGATTTTCTTTTATCATGTAAACCGCTTCTGCAATTACAAATATTAAAAGCGCTGGTACTGCCTGATATAAAATGATAGTATCAAGTTGCATTGGAATGTTTTTGGTATAATAATTAAATTATACATCAAACATATTTTGCGCAACAAAAGATTACTAATTGTTTTATGAAGGGGATATTTTATTTTTAGCGATTATTATTAGAAACCGGTAAGCGTATCCTGCCGACTTCCATGGTTTAATAATAAAATTTATTAATTGATACTTTTTTGCAACTTTTACTAAACAATTGTTACAGGTTGTTGTTATTTACTAAAAAATTTCCAGATGGAATCGAATGGCTCACAACAGGTATTTTTTCAACACATAAAAGCATTATTACCACCTCATCTTTCAATAGTTGATGCAGTAGCTGATGTATTGAATATCAGTAATGACAGCGCCTATCGTAGAATACGTGGAGAAAAGCCAATTGCGCTGGAAGAAATTAAAAAATTGTGCATTCATTTTAAAATTTCCCTGGATCAGTTCATGCATTTGAACTCAGATTCTGTATTATTTACGGGTAAACTTGCTGACAGGACAAATTTTTCATTTGATTTATACCTGGAAAATCTTCTTCGACAGATGCAAATGATAAATTCATTTCAGGAAAAGGAATTGTATTACTGGGCTAAGGATGCTCCCGTAATTTATTATTATCAATTTCCTGAACTGGCAGCCTTTAAATTTTTTTTCTGGATGAAAACTGTACTCGAATATCCTGAATACAGTAAAACAAAATTTAATTTTGATGATTTTGATGAAAAGCTTCGGACCACCGGCGAGAAACTGTTAGATACCTATAATAACATACCATCACACGAAATATGGAATGTTGATAACATAAATACATACATTCAGCAAATTGAATATTATAAAGACACCAATGTATTTGCCTCGAAAAAAGACATTATAACTCTATATGAGTGCCTGGAAAAAATGGTTGACCATATTGAAGATCAGGCAGAGGCCGGTTATAAATTTAACCGCAATGCAAAGGGAGCAACAGGTGCATCAGTTAAAATATATGTGAACGAATTTATTATCGGGGATAATACGGTAATGGCGGTACTTAATAAAAAGCCGGTGGTATTCTTAAATCATTCCTTTATAAATGTTTTCAGTACACAGGACACTGTTTTTTGCGACTATATGTATGAATACTTTCAAAAATTAATACGAAAATCTACTTTAATAAGTTCAGTAAGTGAGAAACAAAGGAGCAATTTCTTTAGTCCTATCAGAGAAAAGCTCGAACGCAGTAAAAAAGCTGTACTGCAATGAGCAATAAAATAAAACTTATCGAATGCCCCCGGGATGCTATGCAGGGCTGGAAAGAATTAATTCCAACAGCAAAAAAAATTGAATACATCAATGCTTTATTAAAGGTTGGCTTTGATGCGATAGACTTTGGAAGTTTTGTTTCTCCAAAAGCAATTCCTCAAATGGCAGACACCAGAGAAGTCATTGGTCGTTTGTCAATAGGTAATAGTAAAACCAAGCTTTTAGCCATTGTTGCCAATGTTCGGGGCGCGGAAGAAGCCGTTAAGTTTGATGAAATAACCTACCTCGGCTTTCCCTTTTCTATTTCTGAAACTTTTCAATTAAGAAACACCAACAGCACGATTGAAGACTCACTGCTGAGAGTTGAGGATATCCAAAATTTATGCATAAATAATAATAAAGAATTGGTAGTATATATTTCAATGGGTTTCGGAAATCCTTATGGGGATGTGTATAATGAAGAAATTGTAATAAAATGGGTACATAAACTAAAAGCGT
>MWVW01000154.1_pt1 | contig 16283 bp, 18 predicted proteins | sample 1047191 | NCBI WGS metagenome assembly MWVW01 (sample SAMN06349985, study PRJNA376086) | soil metagenome | isolation source: MtG22-5 sample Antarctic (ecotone) | place: Antarctica
AAGTATACCAGTTATTTTATACCATTAGACACTTCTGTAGCTTTTAAAGGTTCGTTTTCCTGGGGTGTGATGTCAACCAGGGCAAAACGCTTGATTTCATTTATCGTCATCTCGTCAAGAATGTCCACTGTGTTTTTATAGGTAGCCTCGTCATTGGGTTTTATAACTACCACGAGGTCATCTGGAGGTGTGTTTTTCTTTTTATTTATAATCACTTCCCTGATGCCTTTAAAGTTAGTGGACTTAAAGTTGGAACCATCAGGTAATAACTGTCCTTCGTAATAATACACCTGGTCGGCTTTACCAAGCATTATGGTCAGGGCACCCGACTCTTTAGCCTTGTTCTGCTCTTCCACTTTATCTGTATCCTTGGGCATATACAACTGCATGGCAGCAGGTGTGCTCATAGTAGTGGTGAAAATGAAGAATGTGATGAGCAGGAAACCCAGGTCAACCATCGGCGTCATATCTACACGGGTAGAGAGCTTTTTCGCTTTTTTGACGCCCGGGCCTTTTTTGTGGCCACTATCGCCTCCACCGGTATCTAAACTAGCCATATCAGTGATTTTTAATTAATGAATAATTTTATTTACGTTCATTACGTGTTTTATATAATGGTGTACCCATAGGCGCATCTTCGGGAGAGGTTACCAGCTGAAACTTATATATATCATTTCGCTTGAACGCCTCTAATACCCTTTTAAAATCAGGATATTTAGCACCATTATCACCCTTTATCAGGTAATTAATTTTTCGCCCCTGGAATGCACTAACAGCATCTCTTACCCAATAAAAAAGTTCATTGCTGGCTGAATCTTTAACAGGGATCCCTGGTTGTGCTATATTCTTATGCTGATCTAAAGGCCTGGATAATAATCCTTTCAGCTGGCTGAAAGGCACACCCACAGAATGCACCCGTACATAATTACGCATTTCTGCCTCAGACAAGCCCAGGTTGCGTGTGGTATTCAGGTTTTGAATAACCTTATATTTCGCTTCCGGGTTGCTCTCGGCGAGCATGGAAAAAAAGATCCGGCCATCATTGGCAAGTTCTACCAGCACAGCATCATTTTCAGGCAACTTATCAGTTGATACTGAATTCGGCGTGGTGATCTCAACCGGTTCCGGTGCCTTGAACTTGGTAACCAGCATGAAGAAAGACAGGATCAGAAAGGCCACATCCACGAAGGGGGTCATATCATAATCTGTACTTTTTTTAGGTATTTTAACGCTTGGCATTGTTTATAAATATTTAGTATTAAGATGCTTTCGGCTTCAGAATCCATAAGCAGCCTCCTATTTATAGGTAGATGCAAAGCTTTGGGTCAATGTGAAACCAGATTCATCTATACCATAAGTAATAGAGTCAATTTTTGTGGTAAATACGTTATACATTACGAGTGCCAAAGACGAAGTACCAATTCCCAAAGCAGTGTTGTACAGAGCTTCAGAAATTCCCTGAGCGAGTGCACCTGCGTTACCTGCTCCACCTTCTGCACCAAGCGCTGAGAATGAACGGATCATACCCAATACTGTACCCAGCAGGGCTATCAGTGTACCGAGTGATACGATGGTAGAAAGGAATACAAGATTTTTTTGCAGCATCGGCAATTCAAGGGCTGTAGCCTCTTCCACTTCTTTTTGAATGGAAAGCACTTTTTGGTCTGTATCAAGATCAGTAATGTTGATCATTTCTTTATAGCGGCGTAGTCCGGCTTTCATTACATTGGCTACAGATCCGCGCTGCTTATCACACTCTGCAAGTGCAGCATCTACATTGCGGTTGGCAAGGTGGTACTGAACTTTACGAATAAAATCAGCAATAGATCCATTGCCCAATGCTTTACGGATGGTTAATAAGCGCTCAATAGAAAAAGTAATTACCATCAGCAGCATACCAATCAAGAGAGGAACAATGATACCACCTTCATCGATGGCATTGAATGCACCTTTAGGACCTTTGTGATGCGGCCAGAAACCACCCGCGGGGTCTGGTTGTTTGAAGCCATCCGGAGCTCCCATAACGAATCGCCAAATAGCATAACCTACTACAATACAAATAATAGGGGCAAGCCATGATATCAAATTACTACTTCTCTTTGGTTGAACGGAGGTAGCCTTAACGGGAGCAGTACCTGCAGCTGGTCTTTGTTCTGCCATGATCTTTGTTTTTAGTTTTTAAATTTGAAATAAGTAGATTCTAATTATTAGAGTTTACAATTCTACTGAAAAAAAGCATTAAATGTTATTACACGCTTACTATTTTTTCAATTGTTTTCTTCACATATGATTAATTCCAAAAGCATTCCTTAGTTGCCGGATACCTTATTCATAGCGTAATGCTTCAATAGGATTAAGTTTACCTGCTTTCCAGGCGGGGTAAGAACCAGCAATCAATCCGACCAGTGTGCATAGCAGCACCCCATATACTACCCATTTCCAAGGTACTACAAAACCTGTGCTCAGCACCAAAGAAAATAAATTTCCAACTGCTATACCTAATATTATCCCGAATAAAGCGCCGAGAATGCTGATAATGACCGCTTCGGTAAGAAATTGTTGCCTTACTGTTCTGCTCTTCCCGCCAATCGCTTTAATTAATCCCACTTCTTTGGTACGCTCCGTTACTGAAACCAGCATAATATTCATTAGGCCAATAGCAGCTCCTATAAGCGTGATCAATCCAATAACAGTGGCAGATACAGTCAAAAATCCCAGGCTATTCATTGCTTTTTCCGCTATGCTGTCACTGCGGTCTAAAACAAAATTACTTTCTTCAGTGGTATTTACTTTTCGTATAGACCTGAAAATACCTTCGGCTTCTCCCATTGCTTCTTCTACCTGATTTATATCATCTGTCATAATACCAATTACAAAAGAACTACCAGGATTAAAGTTGCGCTTTATATTTCGATAATTCGATATTACAATATTATCCCTGCTGAAACCAAAAGAAGAACCACGGCTTGCCAACACACCGATGACACGGTAAGGTTTACCATCGATCCGGATAATATTGTTTACCGACTTGCTTACGTCTGATTTGAATAACCGCCTGGCCACATCATAACCGATAAGGCAAACCGGCGCCGCACTTTGCACTTCCTGCCGGCTAAAATTACGTCCGCTATTCAGTTTGAACCCATTTAAAAGTAGATAGTTCTCATCCCCTCCAAACACCGTAACATTCGGTGTTGTTTTCTTTGTTCCATAATTGATCAGTCCATTGCGTGAAGCTACAACTGATATGCCTGCTACTGCAGGAAAGTGAAATTGGCGAATAAAACTTTCCGCTTGTTCTATTGGGATTTGTTTGCCCAGGTTAGATTGTTTTTCTTTTTTTTTGGTCCATTTTTTTTGTATTGATAGTTCCCTATTTTTTTTACCGAAATGCATATTTCTCTCCTTGTACCGTAGTGTGAACCCATTGGCTCCCATAGTTGAAAAGCTCTCGCTGAATTTTTGACTCATGGCCTTAATAGCAGTGATAATCCCTATCAGGGCCATTATGCCAAAGGCTATAATAGCAACGGTAATTGCTGTACGAAGCCGGTTACCCCGAACGGTGCGAAATGCCAAAGAAAAAACATCAGAAAAATTCATCTGTAAAAAGCTACACTAAATTAGTGAACATGCCACATACGGTAAATTTTTTTAAAACCACTTTCATTACCTACATCTTTTCATCTTTTTCTGGAATGATTAAAATTTTCAAACATCAGTTTTGAATTAAATAAAGATGATTAGAAATAGAGCCAGTTGATAAGAACATTTGGAAAAATACCCAGGAGAATAGTAATGACTGATAATGCCACTAAAGAATATTTGAAAGCTCCTGATATCTCAATAGCTTCCGGTGCTCCTTCTTTAAAATACATAGCCTGTATAAGGCGAAAATAATAGTACACACTGACGGCAGCCATTAATACTGCAAAAATTGCCAGCCATAAACTCCCTCCGTCAATCGTGGCTTTGAGCATGTATAACTTGGCAAGAAAACCTGCAGTAAGGGGTATACCTGCCAAAGACAAGAGGAAAATTACTAAGGTTGCTGCAATCACTGGTTGCTGTCTGGCAAAACCGTTAAAACCCTCAAATGAATAGTCATTCTTTTTTATCAGCACAGCAAAAATGCCGATAGTAGCGAAGGAATAAGCCGCAGCATATAAGATCAATCCTTCTTTTGCATCTGCACTCAAAGAATATACCGCAAGCATCATAAAACCTGCCTGTGCTATACTGGAATAGGCCAGCATGCGCTTTACACTTTGCTGAAATACTGCCGTGATATTACCAATGAATAAAGTAGCAGCAGCGATGATCGCCACCAATAATTTCCATTCAGTACGTATGCCACCAAATGCATCCTCAAATAAGCGAATGAATGCAATAAAGCCCGCAGCCTTTACCACAGTAGCCATATAAGAAGTAAATACACCTGGGGCACCATCATACACATCGGGAGTCCAGAAATGAAATGGAGCTGCTGATACTTTAAAAGACATAGAAAATAACAACATCATCATGCCCAGGATCAACAATACAGGTACCTTATCACTGACCTGCATAAGTGTAGTATTGAATGTTCCTGTAGCACCATACACCAGTGCAATGCCCATCAGCATCAAACCGGTAGAAAATGCACCCATTAAAAAATATTTCAATGAGGCTTCATTGCTTTTCAGATTGGTTTTGTCGCTCCCCGTCAAAATATAAAGAGGTATTGAAATGATTTCTATACCCAGGAAAAGAATGAGCAAAGACTTGAAAGAAGCAACAAGTATAACCCCGCTTAATATAAAAAAAATCAATGCAAAATAATCACTGTAATGCATCCCCACTTTTTCCATTTCTTTAGAAGACAGGAGGAAAAAAACCAGCGTGGAAAATAATGCCACCCAGGTAAATAGAAGTGAAAAATTGTCAAATACCATCATACCCCTGGTATCAACTTCCAAAAATCCAATACCTCTTAGCTCTAAAATATTCATCACAATTAGGGCAACCAATAAAATATGAGCCAGTATACGCACTGAACTTTTACTGCCCGGCATAAAATTGCTAAACATCATTATCACTCCACTTACAGCTGTCAGTATTAACGTGTGCATATTTTATTTTACGAGGTTAGCAACATTTGCTTCTTTTAAAATGTTTTCTACAAAATCATTCGTAAGGTTGAGCAATGGCTGTGGGTATACACCAAAAATTACAATCAACATCACAATAATGCACAGTGCTGCTTTTTCATTTACATTAATGTCATGACTTTGTTCCGTCAAAGCATTTGTATTACCAAAAAAAACTTTTTGGATCATGTTTAATATGTAAACTGCAGACAGAATAATACCAAGACCGGCTAATACAGCAAAGACAATATTATATCGTGTGACATCGGAACTAAAGATCCCGGTAAACATCATAAATTCACCAACAAATGCATTGGTGAGGGGCAAAGAAATATTCGCAAGGGCTATGATCACCAATAAAATACTTAAACCCGGGGCCTTTTGGGCTAACCCACCTAATTCAGATAGCTTTCGGGTACCAAATTGTCGTTCTATCAGCTCCACCACTATCCAAAGCCCGATTATATTAATGCCATGGTTAAACATCTGTACTATCACCCCCTGCAAACCAATTCTATGTTCTGCAAAAATTGCTGCTGCCATTAAACCGATATGCGCTATGGATGAATAGGCAATCAGGCGTTTCAGGTCGTTTTGCTGTATTGCTATAATTGATGCATAAATAATTCCGACCACTGACATAGTCATCACCACATCGCCCCACATATAAGATGCTACAGGTACCACAGGCAATACCCATCTGATCACACCAAACACGCCCATCTTTACCATGATACCACTTAACACCATAGTAGCTGCCGTTGGTGATTGCTCATAAGTATCAGGCTGCCAGGTATGAAATGGAAAAACAGGCATCTTGACTGCAAACGCGACAAATAATAACCAGAATACCAGGGTTTGGGTATTATTAGGAAGATTCAATGCATAAAATGATTCGATTGAAAACGAGCGGTCTGGCGTTTGAAAATACAGATAAAGCAACCCGATCAACATCAAAACAGACGCAGTGAAAGTGTAAATAAAAAATTTAAAGGTTACCGGAATTCTTTTCTCTCCTCCCCAGCCTGAACATAAAAAATAAACAGGTATCAGGGCCAGTTCCCAAAAAAAATAAAATAATAAAGCATCAGTTGCTGTAAACACACCCATCAGTCCTGCTGCTGTCAATAACATCAGTCCAAAAAAGTTATTGGATTTTTTATAAGTTGATTTCCACGTAGCAATAAAGATTAAGGGATAAGCAATGGCTGTCAGTAAACAAAGTAACTGTGACATGCCATCCAGTGAAATGCTGAAACTACTTCCCAGGCTCCCCATCCATGAAGCAGAATAATGCAATGCACCGTTATCCCTCAGATTTAATGCTACAATAGAAACTACAAGCATAGCAAACGATATTATCAAAGCCCAAAAGCGAACGGTTTTTTCTTCTTTAAGAAAAAAAGAAACCAGTCCACCCACCAGGGGAATCAATATCAATAATAAAACGATCATATTTATTTAAAATGCAACAATCAAAAGGTAATACCAGTATTTCACTATTAACTTCATCATTTTCTCAAAAAGAACTGCAATACAAAAAACAACAACATGCTGATAACCATCAGTAATACATAACTACCCACCTGACCACTTTGCAACCACCTCATCTGCCGTCCACCATAATTTACCAACCTGCCTACACCATTCACAATGGCATCAATACCATTTCTTTCAAAATAGCTATTGGCTATGCTCCCTAATTTGTTAACCGGCTGCACTATTATACTGTTATAGAGTTCATCCACATACCATTTGTTTGCTAAGACTTTTCCAAAACTTCCGGTTTGTTCTTCTTTATACTTGCGGTAACGCACCCATGCAAATAAAATAGCTATCACAGCTATCAATGTAGTTAGTCCCATCAGTAACAATTCTGTACTGTGTGGAATATTATGTTTTGCCATTGGGATCACAGGAGCAAGAAAGCCTGCTAATTTTTCACCTCCATGTACCAGCACTTCCGGAATACCAATAAAGCCTCCAATCGCTGAAAGAGCTGCCAATGCAATCAATGGAATGGTCATAGCAGCGGGGCTTTCATGCACATGTTGTCTTTGCTCTTCTGTACCTCTGAATGCTCCGTTGAACGTAATGAATAACAACCGGAACATATAAAAAGCAGTAAGCCCGGCCGTGAACACACCTACAACATATAAAAACTTATTATGCTCAAAAGCACTCAGTAGAATAGAATCTTTGGAAAAAAACCCCGAAAGAGGAGGGATACCTGCAATAGCCAGGCAACCGATGAAAAAGGTGATATGGGTAATTTTTAATTTATTTTTCAAACCGCCCATAAAACGGATATCCTGTTGGCCACTCATAGCATGTATAACTGAACCTGAGCCCAAAAATAAAAGAGCTTTAAAAAATGCATGCGTCAATACATGAAATACTGCTGCCACATAAGCCCCGGTTCCCAGGGCAAGAAACATATATCCCAGCTGGCTAACTGTAGAATAAGCAAGTACTTTTTTAATATCATTCTGCTTCAGTGCTATAGTAGCACCCAGCAGCGCAGTTGCTGCACCAATGATAGCAATGATACTTAAAGTAAAAGGCGTATTTGCATATAATATATTGCTGCGTGCAATCATGTACACACCCGCAGTAACCATAGTAGCCGCATGTATCAATGCTGATACAGGAGTGGGACCTGCCATAGCATCGGGCAACCAGGTATGCAAGGGTATTTGTGCACTCTTGCCGGTAGCACCTATAAATAACAATAGGGTTATACCGATCAGATCACCAGTGCTGAATTTCTCCACATTTGCAAACACATCAGTGAAGTTCACTGTTCCCAATTTTGAAATGATCCAGAATATAGCCAGTAAAAAACCCAGATCTCCGATGCGGTTCATAACGAAGGCTTTTTTAGCAGCTTTTGTATAATCGATATTCCTGAACCAGAACCCTATTAACAGGTAAGAACAAAGGCCCACACCTTCCCAACCAATGAACATAATGACATAATTGGCACCCATTACCAGCAGAAGCATTGAAAAGATAAACAGATTGAGATAGGAAAAATACCTGCCAAAATGTTCCCTCTTTTCTTCATGCATGTAAGCTGTAGAATAAATATGAATCAAAAAACCTACACCGGTTATGATCAATAAAAACAAAGTGGAAAGCTGGTCAATCTGGAAAGCAAATGGAATTTTTAAATTGCCGGCATTAATAAAATCAAAATAAAATATAGCTGTACCTGAATAATATTTTTGAAAAAATATAATCAATGAAATGACAAATGAAGCAAGTACAGTTCCACAACCTACAATACTTATAAGGCGTTTTGAGAGAATCTTACGGCCAAGTCCATTGATCAAAAAACCAATGAAAGGCAGCAGTGGGATCAGGAAAATTAAATTTTTCATATTACTAAGAGATCAGAGGGTTGAAATAAGCAGTCGTTTTTTTCCGGCAACTTACTTTTCACTTCTTACTTCTGGCATTAATGTTTCAACCTGTTTAAAAAATTTACATCAACTGAATGTGTATTGCGGTAGAGCATTACTATAATTGCCAGTCCCACGCTTACTTCTGCCGCCGCTACCACCATTATAAAAAACACAAATAACTGTGCTTCGCTTCCAACAGTGACATTAGTTGCCCCTGATGTTAAATGATGCATTTTTGAAAAAGCAACAAGGAGCAGGTTTACAGCATTAAGCATAATCTCAATACACATAAATATAATTATAGCATTGCGGCGGGTTAATACACCAATAATACCAATGACAAACAAGGCTATAGACAGAAATATATAATAGTTAACAGGCATATTCAAATAATCAATTCGCTAAGTTTGAAGACAAAACCAATAACATTCACATTATCTGGATAAAGGTTTTCATTTTTTCTATTGCTATTAATCTTTGTCATTTTATTTCATTGATGCTTTAGTCTTTTTTCCCGATCACCACTGCACCTATCATAGCACTTAAAAACAAAATACTGGCAATTTCAAAGGGCACAACATATTCAGTAAACAGTACACTACCCAGATTTTTAATCAGCCCTATATCTCCACTACCCAATTCTGTCATTTGTTCTTCTGTATTGCGCAAAGCGGCAACCAATACGAGTAATAAACATCCTCCGGATAAAGCACCAATTAGTTTAAGCCATTTGTTCTTTTGAGGTTCATTATCCTTGCTGATATTCATAAGCATGATCACAAATAAGAATAAGACCATAATGGCCCCGGCATATACGATAATATTCACTATGGCAAGGAATTGTGCATTCAGCAAAATATAATGACCTGAAATAGTAAAGAAGGTGACTATAAGCCAAAGGACACTATAAACCGGGTTTTTACTGGTAATAACCATTAATGCACTAAAGAGTGTACTTACAGAAAGCGACCAAAAAAGTATTTGTGTAATACCCATTCCAGTTTGTTCGGTTTATTTTATTTCCTTTCCAATAGTACCTTTCGCTTTTGCATATTCCTGAGGATGTGTCACGGGGTTTGGTATCAACAAATCGTTTTTATTATAAATGAATCCCTGGCGTGCATAGTTGGAAGGTGCAAAAGTCTGTGTGAGGTAAATGGCATCTTTGGGGCATGCTTCTTCACAAAGGCCGCAAAAAATACAGCGCAGCATATTGATTTCATACTTGGCTGCATATTTTTCTTCCCGGTATAAATGCTCCTCACCGGTTTGTCTTTCTGCTGCTTCCATGGTGATGGCCTCAGCCGGACAAGCTACTGCGCATAATCCACAGGCAGTACATCGCTCTCTCCCTTCTTCATCCCTGTTTAGTATTTGTACGCCACGCCACACTGAAGAGAAAGTGCGTTTTTGCTCCGGGTAACGCACCGTGGGATTTTTTTTGAATATATGGCTGAAAGTAATAGCCATGCCCTGGAAGATTGCCGGTAAGTAAAGTTTTTCCAGCAATGTCATAGGCTTGCGTTCAACTTCTTTTTTTCTGTTCGTTAATGCCTGCATTAATTTATTGGCTCAAAATTTTATCTACTTGCTTTTCAAGTAGGGGTAAATCTGTTTTTATTATTTCCCATACCATTATATAACTGACGTGAAAATATTCATGAATAATTCTATGCTTGGTAGCTATTATTTCCCGTCATTTAACTTAAGGATATTTTTGTTTAATAGTTTCAGTAATTGAATTCGCAGCTTCTCCAATTACTTCTAAATCTCTAATCACAGCCCGCTTAATCATCATCACTATAAAATTCGTTTTCGATAAGATTAGTTGTATGAGAAGGAATAAAATTTATTGCTTCTTTGATATGATAAAGCCTATATAAATCCGATATTTCATGCTTTTTCATATATTAAAACCTTGTCCCTGTTTATTCTTTCAATCAATCTCCAATTACTAGTTTGCTCCGGCCTGGAAACATTTGAAATAACATCTGTTTTTATTGCTAAAATTTCCTCTAATTCTTCAAACCAAAGGAAATATTGCAACCCGACACCTTTTCCATAATCCAGGCCAACTAATAGATCCACATCACTATCCTGATCAGCCTCACCTCTTGCATAAGAACCAAATAAATACACTTTATTCTCACCGGCTTGTCTTTAAAAAAATCGGTAACAACTTGTTTTATTTGATTAGTAGTTAACATTATTTTAATTACATCGCAAATTTAACCGTTTTGCATGCGCATTTTATTTAAAGCTGTTATTTATTTAATAGAAGCACAACTACAGCTGTAATCAGCATGTTGATCAAAGCAAGGGGCAATAATCCTTTCCAGCCAAGATTCATTAGCTGGTCATAGCGGAAACGCGGGATGGTCCAGCGTATCCACATAAATAAGAAAATGAAAAGAGTGGCCTTAATCATTAATACTGCAAATCCAATAAGTCCTACCCACCAATGATTGCCCCATGCTGCTTCATTTACAAAAGGAATATCGTAACCTCCAAAGAACAGCGTAGCCATGACTACACTGCTGATGAACATATTAATGTATTCTGCAAAAAGATAAAAGCCAAGTTTCATGGATGAATACTCCTGGTGGTAACCAAAATTTAATTCGTTCTCCGCTTCCGGCAAATCGAATGGCGTGCGGTTGCATTCAGCCAAAGCACAAACAAAAAATATAAAAAAACCCAATGGCTGGTAAATAATATTCCAGCCATTTGCAATTTGCTCACTGACTATCACACTCATGCGCAGTGATCCCGTGATCATCAACACAGCAATCAGTGAAAGCCCCATGGCCAGCTCATAGGAGATCATTTGTGAAGCACCACGGATAGCAGCCAGTAATGAAAATTTATTATTAGAAGCCCATCCACCTATCATGATGCCGTACACACCGAGGCTCACCACTCCAAAAACATATAGTATCCCGATATTGATATCTGCTATTTGTAGCGGTACCAGTCTTTCGCCTATCTGTATATTACTACCCCATGGTATCACTGCACTCGTGAGTAAAGCAGTAATCATAGCCAGCATGGGGCCGAGTATAAATAGAAATTTGGATGATAAAGTGGGAATGATCTCTTCTTTCATAAATAATTTCAAACCATCAGCAAGTGGTTGGAAAATCCCGAAAGGACCGGCTCTGTCAGGACCTACCCGATCTTGTAATACAGCAGCTATTTTACGCTCAGCATAGGTGCTGTACATGGCTACAAGCATAGATAGGGAAATAATGCCTCCGATCAGGGTAGTCTTTTCTAATAATAACCACCAGTCAAATTGTAATAAATACATAATTCAATAATCAATGATCCAGATTGAAAAATTTCAATACCAGTTTTTATGGAGTATTCGGATTTGTCGAATCAGTTCCGGCTAAATTATTTCCAATTCCCTCTTTAACATCAGTCACATTATAACCGCTCGCCAGGGGGTCACCATTAAAAGTTTTATTGGTTGCAGGCCCCGGGAGCTCATTCAGGTCTACGTTATTTATTTCACTGACAGCATGTATATCCATAAACTGCCTGGGTTTGCGTCCCATTAACTCATCAAAGGGTTCTTTTGGTATTTGTATACCCCTGTAATGTCCTGCAGAAATTACAGAATGCCGGTCTACATTGGTAGGCCCTTCAATATCCCAGTCACTAACTTTCTTTTTTTGAAAACGGCACTCGTTACAAATCCATTCTTCAACTTCGCCCCACTGATCTTTGCGAGCTGTGACCCTCAGTACATCGTCGCCCCGCAACCATAAACGAACCCTGCCGTCACATGTCGCACAATTGCGGTGCGCATCCACAGGCTTAGTGAACCATACGCGGTTCTTAAACCTGAAAGTTCTGTCGGTCAAAGCACCTACGGGACATACATCTATTACATTTCCAATAAACTCATTGTCGAGAGATTCCTGTATATATGTAGCAATTTGTGAATGATCGCCCCTGTCTAAAATTCCATGTTCTCTTTCCTTAGACACCTGGTCTGCCACATACACGCAACGAAAACAAAGTATGCAGCGTGTCATATGGAGTTGGATATAAGGTCCTATATCAATTCGTTCAAAGCTGCGGCGTTTAAATTCATAGCGTGTTGCTTCTGCACCATGTTGGTAACTCAGATCCTGAAGGTCACACTCTCCGGCCTGATCGCAAACCGGACAATCTAATGGGTGATTGATTAATAAAAACTCCACCACTCCTTTCCTTGCTTCCAATACGGTGGGGTTGGTGATATTTTCCACCACCATGCCATCCATCACATTGGTACGGCAACTGGCAACCAGCTTAGGCATAGGGCGTGGGTCTGCAGAAGACCCGGCAGCCACTCTTACAAGGCAGGTCCGGCATTTACCTCCGCTGTCTTTCAGTTTAGTGTAATAGCACATGGCAGGAGGCACTACATCCCCCCCGATCTTACGTGCCGCCATCAGGATGCTCGTCCCCGCTTCTACCTCTACGGTGATATTGTCTATTGTTACTTTAAGTAGTTTTTTTTCTTCAGACATCTTATCGATCCTTTGTTCTGCATTTGCGTAATATGCAATTATTTATAAGTTTTTTATCATTGTACTACTATTACTTCCATATAACTAGAGTGCAAAATTAGCTTAGCTTACCGCCACTTCAATCGGGTCAGCATAATGAGCTAATCCAAAATTCCTGGTTTGGGCCTCTTCCCCATTCAGCACATGCCATTCAAATTCATCTCTGAAATGCCTGATCGCGGCTGCTACGGGCCAGGCTGCAGCATCGCCTAAAGGGCAAATTGTATTTCCTTCAATTTTGCTTTGGATATCCCAAAGCAAATCTATATCGCTCATTTTGCCTTTTCCATATTCAATGTTATGCAGAATCTTTTCCATCCATCCTGTGCCTTCACGGCAAGGCGAACATTGCCCGCAACTTTCATGACGATAAAACCGGGCAAGCGTATAGGTATGCCTGACCACACACTGATCCTCATCAAGTACTATAAATCCACCAGAGCCCATCATAGTTCCAGTCTGAAAGCCACCCTCAGCAAGGCTTTCATAAGTCATCATACGTGTTTCTCCTTTTGCCGTTTTCAAAAGCAGGTTGGCAGGAACGATGGGGACGGATGAACCGCCCGGTATACAGGCTTTTAGTTTTTTACCTGATGGAATTCCACCGCAATATTCATCGCTGTAAATAAATTCTTCTACGGATATATTCATTTCCAGTTCATACACACCGGGTTTATTGATATTGCCACATGCAGAGATGAGTTTAGTACCAGTACTTTTACCAATACCGATCTTTGCATATTCTTCTCCACCCATCCCGATGATGGGTACTATTGCCGCTAATGTTTCTACATTATTCACCACCGTAGGACAATCCCAAAGACCTTTGATGGCAGGAAAAGGAGGTTTGATACGGGGATATCCTCTTTTCCCTTCGAGTGATTCAAGCAATGCCGTTTCTTCTCCACAGATGTAAGCTCCTGCTCCGCGGTGTACGAAAATCTCACAATCAAAGCCAGAGCCCAGAATATTTTTTCCCAGAAAACCTACACCCCTGGCTTCTCCAATAGCTTTCTCTAAAATGTCAATGATCCACGCATACTCACCCCTGATATAAATATAGCAGGTATTGGCGCCGAGAGCGAATGAAGAAATGATGAGGCCTTCAATAAAAAGATGCGGAAGAAATTCCATCAGGTACCTATCCTTGAAAGTACCGGGTTCGCTTTCATCTGCATTGCAAACAAGGTAACGGGGAACACCTTCAGGCCTGGCTAAAAAACTCCATTTCAATCCTGTAGGGAAACCGGCACCACCCCTGCCGCGTAGGCCACTTTTTTTAACCTCTTCCACAATATCGGCAGGGGACATTTTAAAAGCCTTTTCAGCAGCGGCATATCCACCGTTTTTGCGATATACATCATATTGAAGTATACCCTCAATACCTGCTTTTCCAATTAATAATTTTTTTCCCATTTATAATTTTATGTCCTCAATTTTAGTGCTTTGCCTTGCAAGCAATTGCCAGCCCCTGTTTGTTTTTAACCATACCTGCAATATGTGCAGTTTTAATGCCCCTGCTTTGCCATCCAGAGTAAAGTCTATAATAGCAGTACTTCGCACTGTTGCCCAATCTCTGGCAGTTGTCCAACTGAAATTTTTGTTCTCTATTTTATGATAAGAAAGTTTCCCTGATGTGAGGTCTTTCACTACATCTTCTTTGTTTTCTACCCATGCATTGGAATGTCCATAGGAGAGGTCTTTATGCAAAATTTGTTTTAGCGTAGCAGTATCCTTTGTGATCAGTGCCTTATCCAGTTTGGCAACTGCATCTTTTAAAAAGGAGGTTTGTGCCACACTTATAATGGTTATAAGGAATAGTAATATAGTAGCACTTAACTTCTTCACTGTTTATTTTTATTAGTACCGATTGTATCTTTTACTTTAATTCCAACGGTATCAGGTTGTGTGGTAATCGGCTGACCTGTTTGAGGATCCTGTTCCATACTGTCTCCTATTCCATTTTTTTCTTCAACAGCATTATTACAGGAAGCTAAAAACAAAATCATTATCAATCGGTGCAAAGTATTTTTCATATTATAGTTGCGGTTTCATTTTAGCCTTCAATTCAAATCTTTATTGATGAATAATTTCTAACTTATATTTTATTTATGTCATAAGCAATCGCATAGGATGTAAGACGCGGGTAAAGGGATTTAAAACCAATCCAAAAGATTCCAGGGTTGTAGTTCCTAACAAAGCAGTATCACCGGCTTCTCCGTAAACAACCGGCGCCGGCCCTCCTTCGCCTTGAAATTCAAAATAAGCAGAACTTACTTTACGTTTTATTGATGTGCCGTCTGCTAAAGCAAAACTCATCTCTCTATAAGGCTCGATATCCAGTTGATCCAGAATATTGCCCGGCACCAAACTATATACAGCCCCACTATCCACTAAAAATTCTACATCAGAAAATTTTTCAGATTTACGGTGCTCCCTCACTCTTAATATGACGGTTGTAATTCCCATTCAATTGTTTTGAGCTGCCGACTTTCTGCATTCTTCTACAATGGTATCTACTTTTCCCTGTGACAGGTGTTCTTTGTAAAATTTGCCAAGCTGCATCATAGGAGCATATCCGCAGGCACCCAAGCATTCCACTGTTTTCAGGGTGAACATACCATCAGCAGTTGTTTCACCTACACCTATGTTCAGTTTATTTTTTATGTAATCAATGATCTCATCACTTCCATTGATCATGCAAGGTCCGGTTTGGCAAACCTCGAAAATATATTTGCCCACGGGTTTAAAATTATACATACTGTAAAAAGTAGCTACTTCATATACTTCAATAGGTTTAAGTTGTAATAATTTTGCCACATAATCCATAGCTTCTACACTGAGCCAGCCTGCATTTTCTTCCTGCGCAATATGTAACAAAGGCAAGAGGGCACTTTTCTTTTTATCGTCTGGATAGTGGGCTATGATTTCTGAAGCTTTATTTTTATTATGTTCTGAAAAGGTCATAAGGTGACTAGTTTTTTCTTTGTAAAATCTTTTCAAGCTTTTTTACATCATCTAAATCCTGCAATCTGCCCACGGCTTTTTTATTTTGTATTAGAGATTACAGCTTCAGCAAAAGTTAGTTTTCTTACCGGGCCAATCTCTTCGATCTTTTTTCATTACTGCTGTTTTTATCATTTACATTAGTCCACCTCATGTTCATTCCCTACCCATCCATTTCC
>MWVW01000155.1_pt1 | contig 16099 bp, 16 predicted proteins | sample 1047191 | NCBI WGS metagenome assembly MWVW01 (sample SAMN06349985, study PRJNA376086) | soil metagenome | isolation source: MtG22-5 sample Antarctic (ecotone) | place: Antarctica
CGGTGATGCAGATCATGCTGTCAACTTCTTCAAATTTGTTACCGAAGAATTAAGAGAGATCATGGCTGAACTTGGTTTTAGAACTGTTGAAGAAATGGTTGGACAGGTTGATTGTCTTGAAGCACGACCTGATGTTAATCATTGGAAATACAGCAAGCTTGATCTTTCTGCAATCTTATACAAACAACCTGCTGAATTATTAACCGGTTTGTATAAACAGGAAGAACAGGATCATGGACTGGCTGCATTATTAGATTGGAAATTATTAGAAGCAGCACAACCAGCACTGCTAAACCAGCAAAAAGTGCATACTTCATTTGAAATAAAAAACACTGATCGCACAGCAGGAACAATTTTATCGAATGAAATATCGAAACAATACAAATCAGCAGGCCTGCCTGATGACACCATACATTTTAAATTCACCGGAACTGCGGGACAAAGCTTTGCCGCATTCAATACCAACGGTGTAACGATGGAACTTGAAGGTGATGCTAATGATTATTTTGGCAAAGGACTTTCAGGAGCGAAGTTGATCGCGTATCCTTCAGCAAATGCAGGCTTCATTCCCGAAGAAAATATTATTATCGGTAACGTGGCTTTTTATGGTGCTACATCAGGCACTGCTTACATCCGTGGCAAAGCGGGAGAACGTTTTGCTATCCGCAATTCCGGTGTTCATGCAGTAGTAGAAGGCGTTGGTGATCATGGCTGTGAGTACATGACCGGCGGACGCATAGTAGTGCTGGGTGATACGGGCAGAAACTTTGCTGCAGGTATGAGCGGCGGCATCGCCTATGTGTATGATGTGAAGGGAAGTTTTATCACGGTTTGCAACACAGAGATGGTTGACCTGCATGAAGTTTCAGAACTGGATTATACCGAGCTTAGGCAGATGATTGAAAATCATTTTCAGTATACGCAAAGCAGCGTGGCAAAATTTATTATAGATGATTTTGATAACCAGTTAAGAAATTTTATCAAAGTGTTTCCGATAGATTATAAGCGGGTGCTGGCTACAAAACAAGTTGCTGCCGTTGAGAGTATCAATGATAATGATGCGATTGATGATAATGAGAGGGCAGCATAACAATACACGTCATCGTTGTTATCGTCATTGCCAGGCGTTGCGAGGTACGAAGCAAAGCAATCCCCGGCACTTTCATAGGCTGCTTATACTCATGGGATGCTTCGTTTCTTGTAATGACGCTTCGTTACTCGCAATAATGCAAATGAGAAAAAGTTCAGAAGTGCGAAACGAAGCTGCTGTAAAAAAACAATTGCTGGATACAAAACAAAAATAACTCATGGCAAAACCTACAGGCTTTTTAGAATTTACAAGAGAGCTTCCTGCAATGCGCCCTGTTGAAGAACGTGTGCATGATTTCAAAGAATTTGTACACGCATATGAATCTGAAAAGCTGAACCACCAGGCTGCACGTTGCATGGATTGCGCTATACCTTTTTGTCATCACGGTTGTCCTTTAGGAAATATAATTCCTGAATTTAATGATGCAGTGTACCGGCAAAATTGGAAAGAGGCTTACGAAATACTTTCCTCAACTAATAATTTTCCTGAATTTACCGGGCGTGTTTGTCCTGCGCCCTGTGAAAGCTCATGCGTATTAGGCATAAACCAACCACCGGTTGCAATAGAAGAAATTGAAAAACATATAATAGAAGTTGCTTTTGAAAAAGGTTTGGTTCAGCCTCATAAACCAATTTCACGAACAGGAAAGAATGTAGCAGTTATAGGCTCTGGCCCTGCGGGACTTGCAGCAGCAGCACAATTAAATTATGCCGGACATACGGTTACAATTTTTGAACGAGATGATGAGCCGGGTGGTTTATTACGTTATGGCATTCCTGATTTTAAATTAGAGAAATGGATTATTGAAAGACGTATTGATTTGATGAAAGAAGAAGGTATCCTGTTTCAATGCAACGTGGAAGTTGGGGTGAATGTTTCATTCAATGACCTGCTTAGAAAGTTTGATGCGATTGTGCTGGCAGGCGGTGCAACTATCCCAAGAGACCTGAATATTACAGGAAGGCAATTGGATGGAATTTCTTTTGCAATGGATTTTTTGAAACAACAAAACAAACTGGTAAGTAATAAAGATGCCATTAACAATTTAACTGCTGAAGGCAAACATGTAGTTGTGATAGGCGGCGGCGATACCGGCAGCGATTGCGTGGGCACATCTAACAGGCAAGGCGCTTTATCAGTTACACAAATAGAATTATTACCACAACCACCGGCCGCACGTACCGCCTACATGCCATGGCCAACTTTCCCTTTGGTGTTCAAAACGACTTCGTCGCACGAAGAAGGTGCAGATAGAAAATGGGCTCTCACCACTAAAGAATTTATAGCCGACGAAAATGGCAAACTGCAAGCATTAAAGATTGTTGACCTGGAATGGAAGCTTACACCTGATGGCAAGGCTGCACAGTTTATAGAAATAGTCGGAAGTGAAAGAACAATCCCTTGTCAGCTTGCTTTATTAGCCATGGGCTTTCTTCACCCCCAACACGAAGGTTTAATTAAAGGTATGGGTATAGAACTGGATGAAAGGGGTAATGTAAAAGCCACAGATAAAAGTTACCAGACTAACATCCGTAAAATTTTTACAGCAGGTGATATGCGTCGTGGGCAATCGCTTGTTGTATGGGCAATAAACGAAGGAAGAGAGTGCTCAGAAAAAATTAATGAGTATCTAAATACAGAGATGATCTGACATATTATATTTTATTTTATATAATATTTATCCACAATTTTTTTTCAAAAAAATGATTGACACGGGATATTTTTAAACTTATCCTTGCCGTATTTAAATTTTTATTCCCAATTATTAACGTTTTTTACATATTAAAAATTTTTTTATATAAAAAATCCTTTGGTTTTAAATTCTTTTATAATATTTTCGTAGTGATTGTTGCTGTATGAGGGTTAAAAAACTTTTATTCATTAAACTTCATATATGCGAAATTTAACCGTAAGAAACACTGCCCCATTTTTAGTTTTAATGGCAATTGCTATTGGCGCAATTTTCATTCCTTCTCTTCCCAATTTTGATGATGCCGGTAAGTACAGCGGATCTGATATTGCCTGGATTATCGTTGCCACGGCACTCGTGTTTTTAATGACCCCCGGCCTTGCTTTCTTTTATGGAGGCATGGTTCACCGCAAGAACGTGATATCAACAATGATCAAAAGCGTTGTTGCTGCTGGCATAGTTAGTATTCTGTGGGTTACTGTCGGCTATAGTCTAAGCTTTGGGGAAAGTTACCATGGCGTAATAGGAAATCCTTTTACACATCTGTTCTTTAAAGGTGTTAACTCAGGTGAACCGTGGAGTCTTGCACCTACTATTCCATTAACCCTTTTTGCTTTGTTCCAATTAATGTTTGCAATTATAACGCCCGGGCTTGTAGTTGGAGCAGTCGCCGAAAGAATTCGTTTCACATCGTATATCCTATTTATTGCATTATTCAGTTTATTGGTGTACGCTCCCATAGCGCACTGGACTTGGCATCCTGAAGGTTTTCTGTTTAAAATGGGTGTATTGGATTTTGCCGGTGGAACGGTAGTGCATATATCAGCTGGCTGTGCAGCATTAGCAGGGGCTTTAGTTTTAAAACGTCGTAAATCACATATTGAAAACCGGGAAATCCCACCGGCAAACATTCCATATGTATTAATAGGTACAGGGTTACTCTGGTTTGGTTGGTTTGGCTTTAATGCAGGATCTGCGTTGGGAGCAAATAGTTTGGGTGTTTCAGCCTTTGCTACCACCAACACAGCAGCAGCAGCCGCTGGTTTATCATGGATGTTCTTTGATGTGCTAAAAGGAAAGAAGCCATCTGTATTAGGATTTTGTATTGGTGCAGTGGTAGGATTGGTTGCTATAACTCCTGCTGCAGGATTTGTTGCTATACCCCAAAGTATTTTTGTAGGGGTAGTTGCAGCCATCATTTCAAACATTGCAGTTTATTACAAATCAAAATCAAAGCTCGATGATACATTAGATGTATTTCCCTGCCATGGTATTGGTGGAATCGTAGGTATGATAATGACAGGCTTATTTGCAACCAAAACAGTAAATGCAGCTGGGGCTGACGGCCTTATTTATGGCAACAGTGCTTTCTTTATTACTCAATTAACAGGAGTGGCTGTAGTGGTTGGATATAGCTTTATTGCATCTTTTGCCATCTTTAAATTAATCAATCTTGTTCAGCCTATAAGGGTAAGCTCTGCAGACGAAGAAGCAGGTCTTGACGCAAGTCAGCATAACGAAAAATACATGCAGGGAACTTTGCTTGTAACCACAAACGGTATAGCTAAAGAAGAAGAAAGGGCAGAACTTGTATAATTAACTTCTCGCAAAAGTTTAATTATCGCCTACCCTTTCTATTTAATAATCATAAATCCAAAACAATGTTAAGAAAATTTTTAACACCAACATTCTTGTTGTTTGTAATTATCAATGCTGATGCACAGGATTCAACAGTATCACAGTTTAAACTATCGGGTTCAGCCGATGTTTATTACCGGTATAATTTTAACGATGCCAAAGAGAGGCCGTTCAACAATTTTACCAGCTTCACCAATTCACATAATTCTTTTGAACTTGGAATGGTGTCGTTGAAAGCTGAGCACACCTATAAGAAAGTGGGCATAGTGGCGGACCTTGGCTTTGGTAAGAGAGCTGAAGAGTTCTCTTACAATGATGCGAATACAAGACTTTCCATTAAACAACTGTACCTGACATATGCTCCTTCAAACAAAATAAAATTTACTATGGGAAGTTGGGCAACCCATGTAGGTTATGAACTGGTTGACGCCTACCTAAACCGGAACTATAGCATGAGTTATATGTTTTCATATGGTCCATTCTTTCACACTGGCGTAAAAGCAGAATTTGGAATTGGAGAAAAAAGTATACTGATGGTTGGGGTTACGGATCCTACTGATCTCAAAAGCGCTAGTGCCATGCCCAAAATGGCAATAGCACAACTATCCACCACTTCAAAAAACGACAAGCTTAAAGCTTATATCAACTACCAGGGTGGAAAAACAAATGACTCATCACGGCTAAACCAGGCAGATGTTGTATTACTATATACCGTATCACCAAAAGTAAGCCTGGGTTATAATGGCACTTATCAATCACGTCAGGGTAAGCCATTAGTTAAGAACATATGGGAAGATGCAAATAGCTGGTGGGGATCGGCTTTGTATGTAAATGTTGATCCTATATCATGGTTCGGCCTTACATTAAGAAGTGAATATTTAAGCGATGATGAATCTGTTTTAGGGTTTGATGGAAATGTGTTTGCAAATACACTCTCCGCCAATTTCAAAATAGATAATCTAACCATTATTCCGGAATTAAGAATTGATAATGCAAGTTCTTCACCGGGAATTTTTGCAAAATCAAATGGTACTGCTACTAAATCAACTTCAGGATTTTTATTGGCTGCGGTTTATCATTTTTAAACCACCAGCTTCAAATATTTCATATAGCAATCAATCGTTAGAGGCCATCCATGTCTATGGATGGCCTTATTTAAATATCATGATAATATTTTTATTTTTACTTTAGCATCTGCGATGGTTTTCTGCTCTATATTCAGAAATTTTAATGCATGCATTTAACACCAAGAGAAAGTGAAAAGCTGTTGCTATTTCTTGCAGGAGAATTAGCAGAGAAGCGCAAAACCCGTGGACTTAAACTTAATTACCCTGAAGCTATAGCACTTATCAGTAGTCACTTGCAGGAAGGAGCACGTGATGGTAAAACTGTTGCAGAACTAATGCAGTACGGAGCAACTATTTTATCACGTGAAGATGTTATGGAAGGTGTACCCGAAATGGTCCGGGAAGTGCAGATAGAAGCCACTTTTCCTGACGGAACTAAGTTGGTGACTGTGCATGATCCTATAAGATAAGAGAAGCCATAATTCTAAAGTGCGATAGAGAAGAACAAAGACATAATGCTTAAGTAAGTGTCGCTTACAAACAATTATCTATAGACAATGCTTGATCTCCTCTCCTTTGGAGAGGGATTGAGGGGGAGGTCTAAAGATGCCCGAAGAATTAAAAGTACAAGTGAGTGACAACGATGATGCTATGAAAAGCAAATGCTTGCAATAAAAATATTTCTTATGATACCCGGGGAATACATATTGGTTAAAGGCGATATTGAATGCAATGTTGGAAGAGCAACATGCAAAATAGCTGTTGTAAACACAGGCGACCGACCCGTGCAGGTTGGCTCACACTTTCATTTTTTTGAAGTTAACAGGCAAATGGAATTTGACAGGGCACAGGCATTTGGAATGAGGTTGAATATACCTGCCGGTACTGCTGTTCGCTTTGAACCCGGCGAAGAAAAAGAAATTGAGCTTGTAACCTTTGGCGGCAAAAGAAATGCGATCGGCATTAATAATCTTGTTAATGGAAGTACTGTTACTGAAGCTGATAGAGAGAAGGCGCTTCAAAAACTTCAGTCACTTAATTTTAAAAATAAGCAGCTATGAGTTTATCCATTAACCGGATAAAATACGCCAACATGTACGGACCAACCGTTGGCGATAAAGTAAGATTAGGTGACACCGATTTGATAATTGAAGTGGAAAAAGATTTCACCGTTTACGGCGAAGAAAACAAGTTTGGAGGAGGCAAAACCATACGCGATGGAATGGCGCAATCTGGAACAACAATGAGAGATGAAGGCGTGCTTGATATGGTTATTACAAGTGCATTAATTATTGATCATTGGGGAATTGTGAAGGCTGATATAGGAATTAGAGATGGTAAAATTATTGGGATTGGCAAGGCAGGCAATCCTGATATAATGGATGGAGTTGATGAAAATATGATCATTGGTGCATCAACAGAAGTACATGGCGGAGCGGGTTTGATTGTAACAGCCGGTGGAATAGATACACACATTCATTTTATTTGCCCGCAATTAATTGATCATGCGTTGTTCAGCGGTATTACAACTATGCTTGGTGGAGGCACCGGACCTGTGGATGGATCACTTGCCACATCTGTAACCCCGGGAGCATGGAGTTTGCAAAAAATGCTTGAATGTGCTGATGCATTTCCTATGAACCTTGGGTTTTTGGGAAAAGGAAATTGCTCCACAACAGCACCGCTTACCGAACAAATTGAAGCAGGTGCAATTGGTTTGAAAATCCACGAAGACTGGGGCTCCACTCCTGCAGTGATTGATGCCGCTTTAAAAGTTGCAGATGCGCTGGATGTGCAGATAGCAATACACACCGATACAATTAATGAAGCCGGTTTTTTAGAAGACACCATAAATGCTATCAGCGGAAGAGTTATACATACTTATCACACCGAGGGTGCCGGTGGTGGTCATGCACCTGACATTATTAAAGCAGCAATGTATCCTAACATTTTACCTTCTTCCACAAATCCTACACGCCCTTATACAATTAATACTATTGATGAACATTTGGACATGCTGATGGTTTGTCATCACTTAGATAAATCTGTTCCGGAAGATGTAGCATTTGCAGATAGCAGAATTCGCCCTGAGACAATTGCTGCCGAAGATATACTGCACGATATGGGTGTGTTTAGCATGATGAGCAGCGACAGCCAGGCGATGGGACGTGTTGCTGAAGTCATCACACGTACATGGCAAACGGCAGATAAAATGAAAAAGCAAAGAGGACCCTTACCTGAAGATGAAGCAAACAACAACGATAACTTCAGAACTAAGAGATATGTGGCAAAATATACAATTAATCCTGCCATAACACATGGCATAAGCGAGTATGTAGGATCAATAGAAACGGGAAAGCTTGCCGATCTTGTTTTGTGGAAGCCTGCATTCTTTGGTGCAAAGCCGGAGATGATCATTAAAGGTGGAATGATCATAGCAAGCAAGATGGGTGATCCGAATGCTTCTATTCCAACACCGCAACCTGTTATGTACCGGTACATGTTTGGCGCTTATGGCAAAGCTGTTCATAATACCTGCATCACTTTTGTTTCGAAAATTTCATTGGATATTGGCACCGTTCAGGCATACGGTTTACAAAAGCAGTTGTTGCCTGTAAAGAACTGTAGAAATATCGGGAAGAAAGATCTTATTCATAACAACAGCACACCCCAGATTGATGTGGATCCTGAAACATATGAAGTGAAGGTTGACGGGCAACATATAACATGTGCGCCTGCGGATGTTTTGCCATTAGCACAACGATATTTTTTGTTTTAAACAATGACGATATTAATGATTTTGATACCGGCATTAGTTTTCATAGCATCATCGTGGAGTTTAGCCTGAGCGGAGCCAAAGGGTCGCAATCACTTTGTCAGCAGGGTTTTTGGCAACTTCAGTTTTAATTTGGGTTTGTTCTCCTATGAAATTCAACTTTACAATCCAATAAAGAAATCGAGGAGATATTGAAGCAAGTTCCGCATGACGAATAAAAATTTTGAATGGTTATAAAAGATAAAATAGGAAACATTAATTCAATTGATACCGGCAGCCGTATTGTTGACATGCTGACAATAGAATGGTATGAAGCAAGCAAACGCATCATGCATAAACATACACAATCAGGGGTGGCAATTACACTAAAGTTCTTGCAGCAAAATCCTGATCTGAAAGAAGGAGATATTTTATTTAAAAGTGATGAAAAAATTATCACAGTTGAAATAAAACCCTGCGAAGCAATTGTTATAAATCCTTCAACTGTAATGGAGGCTGCTAATATTTGTTACGAGATTGGCAACAAACATCTTCCGTTATTTTATGAAGATGATGAATTACTGATTCCATATGATGAGCCATTGTATAAACTACTAAAAGCATCCGGTTATGAAATGAAAATTGAAGAAAGGAAACTGGCCAATGCTATAAAAACAAGTGTATTACCTCATGGGCACCAGGGAAACAACTCAAGCCTTTTCAATAAAATCCTTTCGCTTACAACATCATAATAATGTTTTCAACAAACCTTTTACACCTGCTTCATTTATCAGATCCGGCATTACCTATTGGCGGCTTCTCTCATTCTGCCGGACTTGAAACGTATGTGCAGGCAGGCATTGTAAAAGATAAAGAATCAGCAAGAGAATTTGTTGTACAGCAGCTTTCTCAAAACGTTTATTTTACCGACGCTGCTTTTGTTTCACTTGTATTTGAGGCAGCTTCAAACAACGATCTTCAAGCTATTTTACAATTAGATGAATTGTGCACCGCAGTTAAACTGCCAAAAGAAATACGTGAAACAAGTAAAAAATTAGGAGCACGCTTATTAAGCATATTCAGGCTACACGAAACCACTTCCATAGCTTATCAATATAAACAGGCACTACAAAAGCAAAAAGCTTTTGGTCATTACTGCATTGCCTTTGGGTTAATGGCTCCTGAACTCAACATTACAAAAACTGAAGCTTTAACCGGCTTCTATTACAATGCCGCTTCTGGTTTTGTCTCCAATTGCATAAAACTTATTCCCTTAGGCCAGCATGATGGACAACAAATATTAATGTCTGTATTTGAGCTTATAGAAAAGCTGGTAACAATTTCTTTGTCGCCCGATAAAAACCTGATTGGCTATTGTTGTAGCAGCTTCGATATCCGAAGTATGCAGCACGAGCAATTGTACACCCGGTTATATATGTCATAGTATAAAAACTTTGTGTGGATTTGATTGTTTCAAAGTACCATTGAGTGCACGCAATGTTTCATAATTAATAAAAAAGCTAAACAATAACTTTTATATCCAACCAGGATTGTATTTTGCATCCCTTCAACCCTAAAACACCGATGCTTTCACACAAAGCCCAATATGCATTCAGAGCACTTACTCTTTTGGTGGACAATTACCAAAAAGGACCTGTTTTGATCACAGAAATTGCTGATTCCAAAAATATACCTATAAAGTTTTTAGAGCGTATTTTATTGGAACTCAAGAATGCAGGCTTGTTAGAAAGCAAAAAAGGTAAAGGAGGCGGCTACTCCTTAAAAGATCATCCCACTACTACATCTATTGCAAAAGTAATACGGACAGTTGATGGGCCGATAGCAATGCTTCCATGCGTCAGCTTATACTTCTATGAAAAGTGTAAAAACTGCGATGAAAAGAATTGCGGACTGCACAATATTATGATATCTGTTCGGGATGCTACTTTACAAATCGTTGAAAACAAGACCTTACAAGACCTTGTAACCGGCAGCGAAGGTTTAAAGAAATTATAAAAGTCTACCAATACAGTATAGTAAAGCTTTTTTATTGTATTTTCGACTTAATCAAGTCATTGTGCAGATGCAACATTTATCTGAACTACAACATTTATACGCAACTGCTTCTATAAAAGAAGCTCTAAAAAAAACAGCTTTTCTATTTCCTGGCCGTGTCAGATTCTCTTCTTCTTTAGGGCAGGAAGATCAGGTAATTACGGATATTATTGCACGTAATAATATTCCCATCAACATCTTTACTATTGATACCGGCAGGCTGTTTCATGAAGCTTATGGTACGTTGGATGCTACAATGGCGAAATATAAAGTCAACATTGATGTTTACTTTCCACAGGCAGAGACGGTACAGCAAATGGTGAGAGAACATGGTATTAACCTGTTTTATAATTCAGTAGAAAAACGTCAATTGTGTTGTAATGTAAGAAAGGTAGAACCTTTGAACAGGGCATTGCAAAATACCTCTGTATGGATAACGGGTTTACGGGCTGCGCAAACAGACCATCGTAAAAATATCCCTGTTGTGGAATGGCTCGAAGACAAACAACTTTATAAAATCAATCCTTTGCTTCATTACTCTTTTGATGAGATATTAGCTTACATTAACGAATATTCTGTTCCTTACAATCCCTTGCACAATAAAGGTTTTGTAAGTATAGGATGCGCACCATGTACAAGGGCGATTGAGGAAAATGAAGACCCAAGAGCCGGAAGATGGTGGTGGGAAACATCACACAAAGAGTGTGGCTTACATATTGTAAAATGATAAGTATGAGTACACAGCAACACTGAACATTCTCACGTGAGTTAAAAAGTAAATCTTAAGAATGGTGTATTTATTCTTATAAATAAATTTACTAAAAAGGCTGTTGGTGTTGGGTTTATTGATCAATAATGGTATGGAAAACAAGACCTTGTTACAAGGAATAATAACATTGTATTTGTTTTTTACTCACGTCGTGTACTTTATGTGCTTTGGAACGTTTTTAATCTTAAAGTTCACTGGTAGGAAGAACAACTTAGTATGATTTCCATTTATCAGAAGCAACACTACCTTCCTCCTATCTACGACGGGTTACAAACCTTACAGAATTCATAAAAAAGATTTTATTGTTTGCCACATTGCTATATGTGGTTATCTTTAAAACTGATATGAAAGCGATTGCCCCACTATATTGTATTATTTGTTGCTGCAACATGCGCATAAGTTTTTGTGGAGGGTAAGTCTTGATATTCTTAAGAAGTTGAAGCTCCACCCCAAATGGAGCTTTTTGTATTTAATTGATTTATGACAACAATTGAAAAAACAGGTGCAGATAGGTTACTGATGCAAAAAGTTACAGCATTAGAACGACAGGTTGGAAACACACCTCTATATCAAATTAAGAAATTGTATAGCAAGCCCAATGTTTCAATTTTGGCAAAACAGGAATGGAAACAAATTGGTGGTAGCGTGAAGGCCAGGGCTGCTTATAATATTATACGTGCGGCCATTGAAAATGGACAGTTATCTACAAACAAAATATTACTTGATGCCACGAGTGGAAACACAGGCATAGCCTATGCCTCTATAGCAAAAGAGCTGGGAATAAAGGTTGCGCTTTGCGTGCCTGAAAATGCAGGCATGGAAAGAAAACAAATTTTGCAATCGCTTTGTGCAGAAGTTATCTATACATCGAAGTTTGAAGGAACAGATGGCGCACAGGAAGTAGCACAGTCTCTGGCAGAACAACATCCTGAAAAATATTTCTATGCTGACCAGTATAAGAATAATAACAACTGGAAAGCGCACTATTACACTACAGCATTAGAAATTTATAATCAGCAACCAGCCATTACTCATTTTGTAGCTGGCCTTGGTACTACCGGTACTTTTATAGGCACCGGAAGAAGATTAAAAGAGCTCAACCCTCAGATTAAATTAATATCTCTTCAGCCTGATTTTGCAATGCATGGACTGGAAGGTTGGAAGCATATGGAAACTGCGATAGTGCCTGCTATTTATGACCCATCACTGGCCGACGAAAACCTGGAAGTTGGTACTGATGAAGCATATAAAATCATAAAGCAAGCTTATGAAAAAGAAGAATTGCTGTTAAGCCCTTCATCTGCGGCTAATCTTGTTGGCGCTATTAAAGTAGCTGATGCAATAGACAAAGGAATTATTGTAACTATTATACCAGACAATGCAGATAAATATGGCGAGATTATTAAAAAAATAATTTAAGGTGATTCAATTTGAACCGACAACAAGAGAAGTAATGATCTCAGATGGTATATCAACCTTTCCAAATGAATGCTGTGGCTTTATGTTTGGCAAAGAAGAAGAGGATGTTCGTAGCATTACATCCATTAAAACAGTGAACAATTCAAAGGAAGGGGACAAACGCCGGCGCTTTGAAATTTCACCAATGGATTATATCCAGGCAGAGCGATTTGCAGATGATAAAAACATGCTTCTGCTTGGTGTATATCATTCACATCCAAATTATCCATCCGTTCCATCGGAGCATGATCGGGTAAATGCCCAACCCTATTTCTCTTATGTTATTTTATCTATTGCCAATGGAAAATTTGCTTCTTATCAATCGTGGAGATTGAATGATGATCAGCAATTTGAAGAAGAAAAAATCATTAACTAAAACATATATCATAAACAAAAATAATGGCAACAATTATAATACCTACCCCGCTTAGAAAGTTTACCAACAATACTTCTAAACTTCAAATAAAAGGTGGCAGCATAAAAGAAGTTATTAACGAATTAACGCTCAACTTTCCAGACCTTAAAAAGAATTTGCTTGATGAGGGGGGCCACCTGCGTTCATTTGTAAACATATTTGTGGACAATGATGATATACGCAATCTTCAACAAGAAGATACTGCAGTAAAAGAAGACACTGTGATCAGTATTATACCTGCCATTGCAGGAGGTGCTTAACTATAAATTAAAAAACATGAGTACAAAGAACATAAGTTTTTCTCAAGCGGAATATGCCCGTTACAACAGGCATATCATCATTCCTGAATTTGGGTTGGAAGGACAAAAAAAATTGAAAGCCGCTAAGGTGTTGGTCATTGGATCCGGCGGATTGGGAAGTCCCGTGCTACTGTACCTTGCTGCGGCCGGCGTTGGCACTTTAGGCATAGTAGATTTTGATGTGGTGGATGACAGCAACCTGCAGCGTCAGGTGTTGTTTGGTGTAGATGAAATAGGCAAGCCAAAAGTAGAGGTAGCTAAGCAAAGATTGCAGAGCCTGAATCCACACATCAATATCATTACATACAATACACAACTTACTTCGCAAAACGCTTTAGACATCATTAAAGACTATGATGTAGTGGCTGATGGTACTGACAACTTTCCCACCCGGTACCTGGTAAACGATGCGTGTCTGTTACTGGATAAGCCAAACGTGTATGCATCAATTTTTCAGTTTGAAGGACAGGTATCCGTATTTAATTATGTAAATACCAAAGGAGAAAGAGGACCAAACTATCGTGACCTCTATCCTGCTCCGCCGCCGCCGGGCCTTGTGCCTAATTGTGCTGAAGGTGGTGTACTCGGTGTATTGCCGGGCATAATCGGAAGTATGCAGGCTAATGAAGTGATCAAAATAGTAACAGGCATTGGCGACACATTATCAGGAAGATTTTTTGTATTTGATGCGCTTACTTTTGAAACAAGGACATTAAATATAAGCAGGAATGAAAACAACCCGGTTAATGGCAAAAATCCTACAATCACAAAGTTGATAGACTACGAACAATTTTGTGGGATGAGAGCGGTAGAAAAACCTATAAAAGAAATTACAGTTGAAGAGTTTGATGAATGGAAAATGAATGGTGAAAACATACAGGTAATTGATGTAAGAGAGCCCTCTGAATACGCTGAAGTAAATATTGGAGCAACATTAATTCCATTAGGCACTATAGCAGAAAATCCAGATAAGATAGACAGGAATAAAAAAGTAGTAGTGCATTGTAAGCTTGGTGGCCGCAGTGCCAAGGCTATTCGTGAATTAGAAGAAAAATTTGGCTTTACGAATTTGTATAATTTAAAAGGTGGTATAACGGCTTACTTACAAAAAGAAAATAGTGAAGCCGTGCCTAATTAATCGTAGTGGCTGAAGTTCAGCCGCTTATTTAATTCATTTATTTTAGTATTTTGAATGATCGATTGTCTGCCCTGAAATTAAATCTTAATAAAAGTGATGCATATCGTCCAAGTAGTTGAGAGATGAATACTTACTACAGATATTCTTAAAAGTTGCCATTCACATAAATGCTTTTATGCAGGAAAGAAATTACGTAAAAATTGGCGTGGCTGGCCCGGTTGGTTCAGGTAAAACTGCATTGATCGAACGCTTGTCCCGGGCTATGATTGATGAATACAGCATAGCAGTAATTACCAATGATATTTATACAAAGGAAGATGCAGAATTCTTAACGCAGAATAGTCTCCTGCCCGCTAACAGGATCATTGGTGTGGAGACGGGCGGATGCCCTCATACAGCCATAAGAGAAGATGCCAGTATGAATCTTGAAGCTGTTGAAGAAATGGCTAACCGTTTTCCTGATGTCGAAATAATCTTTATTGAGAGCGGTGGGGATAATCTCTCCGCAACATTCAGCCCTGATCTGGCCGATGTTACCATCTTTGTTATTGATGTGGCTGAAGGTGATAAAATACCCCGCAAGGGAGGCCCGGGCATTACACGCAGCGATCTGCTGGTAATTAATAAAATAGACCTTGCTCCATATGTAAATGCCGATCTCAAAGTGATGGAACGTGATTCTATGAAGATGCGAAAAGGGCAACCTTTTGTTTTTACAAATCTTATGAACGGCACTGGTTTGAATAATGTAATTGGCTGGATTAAAAAATATGCATTAGTTGATACAACAGAAGAACCTGAACTAAATAGATGAAATCACAACTACATATTATAGCAGGTTTTAAGAATAACAGAACTTATCTCAAAAACAGCTTTTGCACCCAACCTTTTAAAATAGGGAAAATAACAGAAGACAACACTGAGAGCTTGATGAAGCTAATGATCATGAGTTCATCTCCCGGTGTCTTGGATTCTGACCATTACAATATTAAAATTGAACTAGAAGAAGACGCAAAATTGCAGCTAACAACCCAGGGCTTTCAGCGAATATTCACAATGCAAAACGGGGCTGAACAAAATGTAAATGTTCATCTCCAAAACAATGCATCTTTTGCTTATTTACCACATCCAAATGTTCCGCATAAATCTTCTCAATATACTGGTATAAATAATATTTATTTAAGAAGGAATCACAACTTATTGTGGAGTGATATCATTAAGTGTGGAAGAAAGCTATGTAATGAAGAATTTGAGTTTACCCGGTTTCAAAATATAACAAATGTGTACCTGGAGGATAAGCTTGTTATAAAAGAAAATATTTTACTGGAACCTGCAAGGAGAAACATTTGTGTTATTGGGCAACTGGAAGATTATACGCACCAATCAAGTTTGCTTTATGTAAACAATAAGGCCAATAACGAATGTCTGATGCAAGAATGCAGGGAGTTATTATTACCAATAGATGGCATTGAATTCGGTATTTCTCTACTGGTTAAGGGGTTTAACATTAGAATGCTGGGATATAAGGGGGAGCAACTATTTGAAATTCAAAAACGATTAGGATTTCTCCTTGGACGTGAAGCAAAGAAACATCAGTTTAAAGCTAGTCATTTATAATAAACATACTATTTAGAATAAACCCATGCCTGGTGAATTTACTTTTTTAATTCTTTCAGCTATCACTATTAGCTGTGTGCATACAGTCAGTGGTCCAGATCATTATGT
>MWVW01000157.1_pt1 | contig 16066 bp, 15 predicted proteins | sample 1047191 | NCBI WGS metagenome assembly MWVW01 (sample SAMN06349985, study PRJNA376086) | soil metagenome | isolation source: MtG22-5 sample Antarctic (ecotone) | place: Antarctica
TGCTAACACACAGCGCCGAGTATGATAATTATAATTGAATTTGATGGCGTAATTGGAGAATGAGGTGGTTTAGGTTAATAATATTATTGTTGAAGAGTAAAAAACAAATGTTCAAATAAAAACAAATGCCCGACCTCCCTCTCTATTGGAGAGGGAATGAGGGTGAGGCTTAATTATGGCTAGAAATAATACATTAAAATTAAAATTCGATTCTGCCCGAAAATATGCACCGGCCCCGGAAAGTAGAAGTGCTGCTAAAATAAAAGATCAATACGAATTGTTCATCAACGGTAAATTTGAAAAGCCTTTAAGCAAAAAATATTTTGATACCATTAACCCGGCAAATGAGGAAAAGCTTTCTGAAGTTGCTGATGCAAATGCTGCAGATGTAAATAAAGCAGTAAAAGCTGCGAGAAATGCATATGAAAATGTGTGGAAGAAAATGCATCCGAAAGATAGAGGCAAATATATCTTTCGCATTGCCCGGATGGTACAGGAACGTGCAAGAGAATTGGCAGTAATTGAGACACTTGACGGCGGCAAACCCATTCGTGAAAGTCGTGACTTTGATATTCCGATTGTAGCCAACCATTTTTTTTATTATGCAGGTTGGGCAGATAAATTAGAATATGCTTTTCCAAACCGTAATGCCCAATCGCTGGGTGTTGCAGGCCAGATTATTCCGTGGAATTTTCCTTTGCTTATGGCAGCATGGAAGATCGCTCCTGCATTAGCCACAGGCAATACAGTAGTTTTAAAACCCGCAGAAACAACCTCATTAACGGCATTGAAATTGGCAGAGATAATTCAGGAAGCAGATCTGCCGCCAGGTGTGGTAAATATTATTACAGGCGCAGGAGCAACAGGAGCCGCCCTGGTTAACCATCCGGATATAAATAAAATTGCTTTCACCGGTTCAACGGATGTCGGAAAAATTATTCAGCGTGCAATTGCAGGAACTGGTAAAAAAGCGACATTAGAACTCGGCGGGAAAGCTGCAAATATAATTTTTGATGATGCACCAATTGACCAGGCAGTAGAAGGTGTTATCAATGGAATATTTTTTAATCAGGGACATGTTTGTTGCGCAGGTTCAAGATTGTATGTGCAGGAATCCGTTTTTAAAGAAGTTGTACGCAAACTGAAAGACCGGTTGGAAACTTTAATTGTTGGTGACCCTATGGATAAGAATACAGATATTGGCGCCATAAATTCTCAACAGCAATTAGATCAAATAAATAAATATTTAAAAATCGGAATTAAAGAAGGCGCAGAAATGTATCAGAGTTCTGTTGATCTTCCTAAAAAAGGTTTTTTCTGCAGGCCGACCATTTTTACCAATGTAGCACAATCAAACAGGATTTCACAGGAAGAAATTTTTGGTCCTGTTCTTACCATCCAAACTTTTAGAACAGACGACGAAGTAATTGAAAAAGCAAACAACACTCCTTACGGGCTTTCCGCAGGAGTATGGACCGACAAAGGTTCCAAAATATTTAATATGACAACAAAATTAAGAGCCGGTGTTGTTTGGGCAAATACATTTAATCAGTTTGATCCTACATCTCCATTCGGAGGATATAAAGAGAGTGGGTATGGAAGAGAAGGTGGATTGCATGGATTGACGCCGTATCTTAACCTGGAGCATATTAGTTAAACCGTTTAATATCGTTTAAGGCGTTTAAATCGTTTAAAACGTGTAAAGATTATGGCAGTCATCAAACATTTCGAAGATATTGATGCATGGAAAGTAAGCAGAGAGTTATGCAATCAATTAGGGATACTTATTGATAAAGGAGACCTTCAAAAGAATTTCAGATTAATTGGGCAGATTGAAGGTTCGTCAGGTTCAATCATGGATAATATTGCTGAAGGATTTGAAAGAGGTACAAGAGCAGAGTTCATTCAATTCTTAGGCTACTCGAAAGGCTCATGTGGCGAACTACGGTCTCAATTGTACAGAGCATTAGATAGGAAATACATAACTCAGGAGCAATTTGATGAATTTTCATCAATGGCTGTGCGGATAAGTATTATGTTGCAAAAATTTATAGCATATCTACAAACTACTACAATTGGTGGCGTTAGAAAGAAAAAACCGTTAAACGACTTAAACGTCTTAAACGATTAAACGCATTAAACGATTTAAACAAATAAAATGTCAACATCAACTATAAAAAACCCCATCGCAAAAATTGGAAAAGTACAGAGCAATGGTATGTCTAAAAAACGTTTGGAAATTTTAAAGACTTATAAAATTTATATAGGAGGAAAATTCCCCAGAACAGAATCAGGTAGATATTACATTGCAGAAAATAGTGACAATGAAAAACTTGCCAATGTTTGCCTTAGCTCACGCAAAGATTTTAGAGAAGCTGTAGTGGCTGCACGAAATGCATTTGGAGACTGGGGTACAAGAGCAGCATTCAACCGTGGACAAATATTATATCGCATTGCAGAAATGCTCGAAGGCAGAAAAGCACAATTTATTGATGAACTCATAAAACAAGATGCAACAAAAGAAGAAGCTGAAAATGAAGTCTTGCTTTCAATTGACAGGTTAATTTATTATGCCGGCTGGTGCGATAAATTTCAGCAGTTGTACAGTGCTGTAAATCCTGTTGCATCTTCGCATTTCAATTTTTCTGTGCCTGAACCAACAGGCGTTGTGTCCATCATTGCGCCACAGGGTAGTTCCTTACTGGGTCTGGTTTCAGTAATTGCCCCGGTAATTGCAGGAGGTAATACATGCATTGTTCTTGCTTCTTATACAAAGCCTTTATGTGCGGTAACTTTGGCCGAAGTACTTAATTCTTCTGATGTTCCCGGTGGTGTGGTAAATATTCTTACCGGTAAAATTGCTGAATTAGCTCCTTACTTTGCTGACCATATGGATGTGAATGCTTTGGTGTTTTGCGAAAATGATGCAGACACACAAAAAATGATACAGGAAAAAGCATCGCTTAACCTAAAACGTGTGGTGCTCTACAATAAAATAACCTGGCTTACAGATAATGGACAGTCACCTTATTTAATAATGGATACACAGGAAATAAAAACCACCTGGCATCCTATAGAAAATATTGGTGGGGCGAAGAGTGGGTATTAATCTTTTATTTCTTCTCTTAATATTTTTGTTGATTTGCAATAACAAAATCACAATTTTAGACCCTATTCTTCAATAACGAATAAATCTCACTATCCATAAAAGCTCCATCAAAGAAAAAATTTTCTTTAAAGTATCCTTCTTTATTAAAAGAATGTTTTAAAAGTATTTTGGCAGATTGCTTATTGGCTGGGTTAATTCTCGCTTCAATGCTATGCAGTCCCATGTTGGTAAAACCATAATTTATCACTCCTGAAATTGCTTCACTCATCAAACCAGTGTTCCAGTATTTTGGATGAAGCATATATCCAATCTCCGCACGGTAGTTTGTTTTTTCAATGATATGATAACCGATTATGCCAATAATCCTATCTTCAGTTTTTAAAGTAATTGCCCAGTTAATACGAGCAGAAATATCATTCATCTTAGTTATCAGTTCCTCAACTTCAGCAATCGATTTGGGCCGTGGCCTATTAATATATTTCATTGCCTCTTCGTTCGTTCGTAATTCAAACACATCTTCTACATCGTTCATAGAAATTTTTCTCAGAACTAATCTATCTGTTACAATAATGGGAAATGGTTCAAAATTTAATTCAAGCATAAGTTTTGGTATCACGCAGTATAAAAATAGTGAACTCTTAGATTTGTCTTAGCGTACAACCATTTTAAACCGTTTTTCATCTTTCTCTTACGAATGGTATCATTTTTGCCAAGTCAGGATCAGATTATGAAAACACTTTTCTTTTTAATATTCATTTTTACAAGTTTCCCTTCCTTTGCACAAGCCGACAGCACAAATCCCTACGCTGTTGTTATACATAAAGATTATCGACTTAATATTTTGGCAAGAAAAGAAGCAGAATTAAATGCAGCTATCATTAAATCTAATGCAAGGTCAGGAATGGGTTATCGTTTACAGGTATTAAGTACTAACGACAGGGAGTTAGCTATGAAGACAAGAACTCAACTATTACAAAAATTTCCTGAACATAAACCTTATATGTTTTACCAGGCTCCTTATGTAAAATTAACATTCGGAAATTTTGTAACGAGGCAAGAGGCAGAGCTTTATAAAAAACAGATTAGCCGCATGTTGGGTGGCATATCTATTTATACGCTATCTCAGCGGATTGAGCTGAAGCCTGAAAAAGAACCCAAGGAAGAGGATAATTAAGAGTCTAATAAATCTTATTATAAAGAAAAGAGTTTCATTTAGCGAAACTCTTTTTTATTTTTGATGATATTAAGCAATGCAGAGAGATTAAAATAATTGCATGATCAAACACAAAATAAAAAAATTAGCTCGGGAATATTCAACAGAGTTTATAGAGATCCGTCATCACCTACATGCACATCCTGAATTAAGTTATAAAGAATTTAAAACCTCAGAATTTATTCAAAAAAAATTAACTGAATTCGGCATTGAATACAAAGTGCTTGCCACTACCGGAATTGTAGGTTTGATAAAAGGCAACAATCCTCAAAAAAAAATAATTGCCCTTCGTGCAGATATGGATGCACTCCCCATTACAGAAGAAAATGATATTGAGTATAAATCGCAAAATGCAGGTATAATGCACGCCTGCGGACATGATGTGCACAGCACCTGTTTACTTGGCGCAGCAAAAATTTTACAATCAATAAAAAGCGATTGGGAAGGAACAGTGAAATTTATTTTTCAACCGGGGGAAGAAAGAAACCCTGGCGGTGCAAGTATAATGATAAAAGAAGGGGTGCTTAAAGATCCAAAACCACAAGCAATCTTTGCGTTGCATGTTCACCCCGGACTTGCAGTGGGAAAATTAAGTTTCAGAAGCGGAATGGTAATGGCAAGTGCAGACGAAATCTATATTACAATAAAAGGTAAGGGTGGCCATGCTGCGTCACCTCATCTTACAACAGATACGATTTTAATAGCATCGCAGTTAATTGTTTCATTGCAGCAATTAATCAGCAGAAATAATGATCCGTTCAATCCATCTGTTCTCTCTATTACATCATTTCAGGGCGGGCATACAACTAATGTAATTCCCTCTGAAGTTAAGTTGATGGGCACTTTCAGAGCAATGAACGAAGTTTGGCGTTTTAGAGCGCATGATCTTATAAAAAAACACAGTGAGCAACTTGTTCATGCAATGGGAGCTGATATTGATATTAATATTGATGTGGGTTATCCATTTGTATTAAATAATCAAGTTCTAACTTCTGCGGCATCGCTCAAAGCATCAGAATACATGGGTGTAGAAAATATTGAAGAGACAGAATTAAGAATGGGTGCTGAAGACTTTGCATATTATTCACACGAAATACCAGCATGCTTTTACCGGTTAGGCGTGGGTAACATTTCAAAAGGGATTGTAGCAGGCGTTCATACTCCAAAATTTAATATTGATGAAAGTGCTATTGAAACCGGTATGGCAATGATGGCATGGCTTGCAGTATCAGTTGAAACTGAGGCTAAATCCCAAACAATAGACCTGTGAAATGTAATATCTTTATAAAAATCAAAGGGCAACTCTCGATTAAAATTTGTTGGCTGAATAAAAAAGTATGAAAAAGGACGTTCGAAAACAAGAGGCATTAGATTATCATTCAAATGGTAGGCCTGGGAAGATTGAGGTAATCCCTTCCAAACCAACTAAAACCCAAAGAGACCTTTCACTAGCATATTCCCCGGGTGTGGCGGTACCCTGTATGGAAATTCATGCAAACCCTGAAGCTGTATATAAATATACTTCCAAAGGAAACCTGGTAGCTGTTATAAGTAATGGTACAGCAGTGTTAGGTTTAGGTGATATTGGCCCCGAAGCTGGTAAGCCGGTGATGGAAGGTAAAGGGGTATTGTTTAAAATATTTGCGGACATTGATGTATTTGATATTGAAATAAATGAAAAAGATCCGGAAAAATTTGTTCAAATAGTAAAATCTTTAGAACCAACCTTTGGAGGTATAAACCTGGAAGACATAAAAGCGCCTGAATGTTTTTATATTGAAAAGAAATTAAGGGAGCAGATGAATATTCCTGTGATGCACGATGATCAGCATGGCACAGCAATTATTAGCGCTGCTGCACTTTTAAACGCACTGGAAATTCAAAAGAAAAAAATTGACAAAGTAAGATTTGTAGTTAATGGTGCTGGCGCTGCTGCTATGGCTTGCGTTCGTTTATATCAGGCTTTAGGTGCAAAGCCAGAAAATTTTGTGATGTTTGATAGAACTGGCGTATTGCATGCAGATAGAACTGATTTGGATGAAAATAAAATTCAATTTGTTACATCCCGAAAAATAGAATTAACGTTAGTTGAGGCAATGAAGGATGCAGATGTTTTTATCGGCCTTAGTTCTGGAAATGTTGTTACCGTAGAAATGGTTAAAAGCATGGCAAAAAATCCCATTGTTTTTGCTATGGCAAATCCTGATCCCGAGATAGCTTATGATGTAGCGGTTAGTGCCCGCAAAGATATTATCATGGCAACAGGCCGCAGTGATTTTCCTAACCAGGTAAACAATGTTCTTGGCTTTCCATATATATTTCGTGGCGCATTAGATGTGAGAGCAACACAAATAAATGAAGCTATGAAACTGGCAGCGGTTAAAGCGTTGGCTGATTTAGCCAAATCGCCTGTTCCGGATATGGTTACTATGGCATACAAAGAAAAGACATTGGTATTTGGCGCGGATTATATTATTCCCAAACCCGTTGATAACAGGCTGTTATCAGCTGTAGCACCCGCAGTGGCTAAAGCTGCAATAGATAGCGGTGTTGCAAAATATCCTATTACCGATTGGGAAGCATATAAGGTTGATCTTAATAGAAGATTGGGAATAGATAATCAATTATTACGAATCATTGGTAATAAAGCTAGAAAACAACCGAAAAGAGTTGTGTTTGCGGAAGCAGATAATCAAAAAATATTAAAGACAGCACAGCTTGTGCAGGAAGAGGGGATAGCATACCCAATTTTATTGGGGGATGAGATCAGGATCAAAAAAATCGCACTGGCAAACGGGATAGAATTGGAGGGAATTCCTATAATTGATCCTAATAGTGATGCCATGATTTCAAAGCGTGCGGAATATGGCGAACTTTTTTTTAAGAAAAGACAACGAAAAGGATTTAATTTTTATGAAGCAAAAAAAATAATGAGGGACCGCAATTATTATGGTTGTATGATGGTGGAAACCGGGGATGCTGATGCCATGATATCCGGGCTTTCTAAAAATTATCCGGATACGATTAAGCCCGCTTTACAAATTATTGGCCTGGAAGATGAAGCCAAAAAAGTTGCGGGAATGTATATAATAATGACAAAAAGAGGGCCGCTCTTTCTTGCCGATACAACAGTGAACTTCAATCCTACAGCAGAAGAATTAGCTGATATAACCCTTTTGGTTGCTAAAGAAGTAAAGCATTTTGGTATTACACCCTGCATTGCAATGTTGAGTTATTCAAATTTCGGAAGCAGTAATTCTCCTGAAGCAAAGCTGGTAGCTACCGCCAGAGAAATTGTTAAACAAAAAGACCCGACACTTATTGTTGATGGAGAAGTTCAGGCCAATGTTGCTTTTAATAAGGAAATAATAAAAGACAATTATCCATTTAGCGAATTGGTTAATCAGGATGTAAATACTTTGATATTCCCCAATCTGGCGGCAGGCAATGTTGCGTATAATCTATTGCAGGAAATTGGCGGAGCTGATGCAATAGGCCCGATTTTACTAGGTTTGCGAAAGCCTGTTCATATTTTACAACTTGGCAGCCAGGTACGTAGTATATTTAATATGGTTTTAATTGCAGTAATTGATGCGCAGATAAAAGGAAATTATGAAACAGAAAAGATAGTACAACAGTCTCGGTGGTGGAAAAAATTTAAAAAAGTAAACAGGGATAACTAACAATTATCAATAAAATAAAAGAATGAAATTTTTTAAACTATTTGGTGAATACATTTTATTAATCAAAGGCATGTTTACCAAGCCTGAAAATTTTAAAATGTATTGGAAAGAATTAATGCATCAGTGTGTTGAAATTGGTATTGGATCATTAGGAATAGTGTCTATAATTTCAGTATTTATGGGAGCAGTAAGTGCCGCTCAAACGGCTTATCAGTTAACAAACCCACTAATTCCCAAATCAACATTAGCACAAATTGTAAGGGATACCGTGATACTCGAATTTGCACCTACCCTCGTATGTATTGTATTAGCGGGTGTAGTAGGCAGTAAAATTGCCGGAGAACTAGGTAATATGAGATCTACTGAACAAATTGATGCACTCGAAATAATGGGGATTAATACAAAATCTTACCTGGTAGCGCCTAAAATTTTGGCAGCATTAATAACTATTCCTTTGTTGGTTATTCTTGCAATGGTTTTAGGTATTTATGGTGGCAGGCTGGCAAGTACCATGACAAATATCGTTTCTCCAGATGTTTACGATAAAGGTTTGCGGGAAGGTTTTTCACCTTTTAATGTATTTTTCGCTCTTGCCAAAGCGTATACTTTTGCATTTATTATCAGTAGTGTTCCTGCATTTTATGGCTATAACGTAAAAGGAGGTGCATTGGAAATAGGCAGGGCAAGTACAACCGCAGTTGTTACCAGCTGCATATTAATATTATTTGCCGATTATATTTTGGCAGCAATTCTTTTATAATGATTGAAATTAAAAATGTAGGTAAAGCATTCGGAGATAAACAAATTCTTAAAGGGGTAACAGCGGTAATGGAAACCGGCAAAACCAATTTAATTATCGGTACCAGCGGTAGTGGCAAAACTGTTTTGCAAAAATGCATGGTAGGTTTATTTGAAGTTGATAGTGGTGAAATTTTATATCATGGTAAAAGCTTTACCTCAATGCCTGAGGAAGAAAGAAAAGAATTGCGCCAACAAATAGGGATGTTATTTCAGGGATCGGCCTTATTTGACAGTATGACGGTGGAGCAAAATATAAAATTCCCTTTAGATATGTTTACTAAATGGGATCATAAGAAAAAAATTGACAGGGTAAATGAGGTTCTGGAAAGGGTAAATTTAAAAGATACAAATAAAAAATATCCTGCAGAAGTAAGTGGAGGGATGAAAAAAAGAGTTGGCATTGCCCGGGCGATTGTATTAAATCCTAAGTATTTATTCTGTGATGAGCCAAATTCCGGCCTTGATCCTCAAACGTCTTTAGTGATTGATCTGCTGATTAAAGAGATAACAGAAGAATATAATATGACCACAATCATTAATACGCATGACATGAATAGCGTAATGGAGATCGGTCAGAATATTTTATATATGTATCAGGGAGAAAAAGAATGGATAGGTAATAACAAAGAAATTATCTTCAGTAAAAATGAACGGTTAAATGAATTCATATTTGCCTCCGAATTTTTAAGAGATGCAAAAGATATGCGGATGCTGGAGGAGAAAGGTATTATTGATAATGAGAGAAATATGGATGACTTAATGAAAGATCCTGAAACTCATTTGCTAATGGCCGATAATGATAAAAGAGATACACCTCCGGAAAGTAACGATGAAGTTAAACCCACCTAGAAAATATATTTTCTAACATTATCCTGGTTAGGAATAAATTATTCCAAAAAAATCTTTCAGTTAATGTAATTTTGCCACTCAAAATTATAAAAAAATATATTCAGCTATGGGCTCAGTTAAAGTTGCAATTAATGGTTTTGGAAGAATTGGAAGATTGGTTTTTCGCCAGATATATAATATGGAAGGCATTGACGTTGTTGCTATCAACGACTTAACTACCCCGGAAGTACTGGCTCATTTATTAAAGTATGACAGTGCCCATGGAAGGTTTGAGCAGGATGTAACTTCAACCGAAAATGCAATAGTTGTTGATGGCAACGAAATTAAAATTTATGCACAGAAAGATCCTGCTCAAATACCCTGGGGCCAGCACAACGTAGATGTTGTAATAGAAAGCACAGGTTTTTTTACCGATAAAGATAAAGCTCAGGCGCATATTACCGCCGGTGCAAAACGCGTAGTTATTTCTGCACCTGCAACAGGAGATCTTAAAACTGTAGTTTTTAATGTAAACCACAATATTTTAGATGGTAGCGAAACAATAATTTCATGTGCATCTTGTACAACAAATTGTTTAGCACCAATGGCAAAAGTGCTTAATGATTCTTATGGCATTGTTGCAGGCTTTATGACGACAATTCATGCTTACACTAACGATCAAAATACACTAGATGCACCTCATCCAAAAGGAGATCTAAGAAGGGCAAGAGCAGCAGCACAAAATATTGTGCCTAACAGTACTGGTGCTGCAAAAGCAATAGGTTTGGTGTTGCCGGAGTTAAAAGGAAAACTGGATGGTAGTGCACAAAGGGTTCCCACTATTACGGGTTCTCTAACTGAGCTAACTACCTTGCTTAATAAATCAGTTACCATTGAAGAAATAAATTCAGCAATGAAAGCTGCAGCCAATGAAAGTTTTGGTTACAATGAAGACGAAATAGTAAGTACTGATATTATCGGTATTCGCTTTGGTTCTTTGTTTGATGCTACACAAACTAAAGTAATTACGGTAGGTGATAAACAAATGATAAAAACAGTAAGCTGGTACGATAATGAAATGAGTTATGTATCTCAGCTTGTTCGTACCGTACACTTTTTTGCAGGTTTAATCAATAAATAAGTTTGTTCAATCAATGGCTTCTTCATTATCTGTGTTTGAAGCATTGGAAGAAATCAATAGATCTTTAATCATCATGAGGCTTTCATATTAGAAAGCCTTTTTTAATAAATTTAACCATGAGTAAATTTTCTAACTATAATTTCAAAGATCATAAAGCACTAATTCGTGTTGATTTTAATGTACCTCTCGAAGATAATTTTGAAATAACTGATGACAATAGGATGCGGGCATCTCTACCCTCAATTAAAAAAATATTAAATGATGGAGGCAGCGTCATTTTAATGTCACATCTTGGCAGGCCTAAGGATGGCCCAACCGATAAATATTCACTAAAACATACTATAGATCATCTGCAGGAATTATTAGGTAAAGAAACCACAGTTTTATTTGCAACCGACAGTATTGGAGATGATGCATTAGCTAAATCCAAAAATTTGCAACCGGGTCAAGTGCTCTTACTCGAAAATCTCCGGTTTTATAAAGAAGAAGAAAAAGGTGATGAAAGTTTTGCTGAAAAACTCAGTAAGTTAGGAGATGTGTATGTGAATGATGCTTTCGGAACGGCTCACCGGGCTCATGCTTCTACAGCAATTATTGCAAAATTTTTTTCTGATGATAAAAAGATGTTTGGCTTACTAATGGAGAAAGAAGTTGAAAGTGCTGAGAAGATTCTGCATAGCAATGAAAAACCTTTTCTTGCAATTATTGGCGGAGCAAAAGTCTCTGATAAAATTCTAATCATTGAAAATCTTTTAGATAAGGCAACTGATATCATTATTGGTGGGGGCATGGCTTATACTTTTTATAAAGCCCAGGGAGGTAAAATTGGTAATTCATTATGTGAAGATGATAGGATTGATACAGCCATTGAATTACTCAAAAAAGCTAAAGAAAAAAATGTATGTATTCATTTGCCATCTGATTCTGTTATTGCTGACAAATTTGATGCTGAAGCAAAAGTATCAGGATCACTAAGCTCCAATATTCCTGATGGCTGGATGGGACTTGATATCGGTTTAAGGGCATGTGAAGTTTTTACAAAAGTGATAGAAGATTCCAAAATAATTTTATGGAATGGCCCAATGGGTGTTTTTGAAATGGAAAAATTTCAACATGGCACTAAGGTAATTGCCCTGGCAGTTGCTGCCGCCACAGATAAAGGTGCTTACAGCCTGGTTGGTGGAGGAGATAGTGTTGCAGCTATTAATAAATTTGAACTTGCAGATAGCGTAAGTTTTGTAAGCACCGGAGGTGGCGCAATGCTTGAGTATTTTGAAGGCAAAACACTTCCAGGTATAGCAGCCATAAAATAATTATTGGTCTCAATGTTATCAAGCGCAATATTGAGAACAATAAGGATCGTTTACTTTTAAAATCAATACGACAAAACTGCAGTGTTATATATTGGTACTCCATTTGATAATACATTACTTTTGAAAAAATAAAAATTTATAAAAAATGAAATCAAGTACGCTCATTATCGTAATAATTCTTGCCGCTGTATTATTAATTGGTGGATGTGGATGTAGTGGCTATAACGGATTGGTTCAGCAGGATGAATCAGTAAAAAAAGCATGGAATAATGTACAAAGCGATTATCAACGCAGAGCTGATCTTATTCCAAATCTGGTAAATACAGTTAAAGGAGAGGCTAACTTTGAAAGAGGAACGCTTACTGACGTTATCAACGCAAGAGCAAGTGCTACACAAATGAAGGTTGATCCCAATGATCTTACGCCAGAAAATATTCAGAAATATCAACAGGCACAAGGTCAGTTATCACAGGCTCTTGGCAGGTTATTGGTAGTAACAGAAGCCTACCCAAATCTTCGTGCTAATGATGCTTTTAGGGGCTTACAAGCGCAACTTGAGGGAACAGAAAACCGTATTAAAGTTTCAAGAAATGATTTTAATGCTGCAGTTCAAGACTACAACGTAAAAGTAAGAACATTCCCGATGAACATTTTTGCAGGCATGTTTGGGTTCAAAGTTAAACAAGGATTTACAGCCGATGCAGGTAGTCAAAATGCTCCTAATGTTGATTTCTCAAAATAATTACTAATAGATTGGGCATCTTTCCTTTTTTAAAAAAGAAACCTTTTTTTTCTCCGGAAGAAAATGACAAGATTGTTGCAGCCATACGCCATGCGGAAGAATGCACCAGCGGGGAGGTAAGAGTATTTGTGGAAAATAGATGCAGGTTTATGGATCCACTTGACAGAGCACTTGAAATTTTTGCTGAACTGCAGATGCAAAATACAATTCATCGAAATGCTGTACTGGTGTACGTTGCACTTAAAGACAGGCAATTAGCTATATATGGCGATAGTGGCATAAATGAAAAAACAGGTGAGCAATATTGGAAAGATGAAGTTGGTGTAATGCTCTCTGAGTTTAATAAACATTGCTATGCCGATGGTATTACTAAGTGTGTAATAGATATAGGCCAGGCGTTACAACACTATTTTCCTTACATTAAAGAAGAAGACAAAAACGAACTTCCCGATGAAATAATTTTCGGCAAATAGAACATGAAGAAACTCATTTTAATACTTCTATTGTTTTGCGGTCATATTTCTATTGCACAGCAAATGTTTCCAAAGCCAAATCCTCCTCAGGCGGTAAATGATTTTGGAAATTTTCTGGAGCCATTTCAAAGAGAAGCGCTGGAAAAAAAAATTAGAGATTATAATGATAGTACTTCATCTGCAATAGTAATTATTACTGTACCTGATCTCCAGGGATATGATATTGCAGAATTGGCTTTTAAATATATGAGAGATTGGAAGCCCGGCGTGGCTGACAGAGATAATGGCGTAATTATCCTGGTTTCTAAAGCTGAACGTAAATCCCGAATAGAAACAGGTTATGGCATGGAAGGTGTTTTACCTGATATCACTGCAAAATCCATTATTGAAGAAAGAATGATTCCTTATTTTAAGGAAAATGATTTTTATAGAGGATTTGATAATGCAATAGATGCTATTATATTAGCTGCTTCCGGCGAATACAAGGCTCTTCCAAAAAATAAAAAGAGTAGTAAATCATCATTTTCTCCAATCTTTATTGTCATTCTAATTATATTCCTTCTCATCGGTAGAGGAGGTGGTGGCAGAGGTGGATCTTACATGAGCCGAAGAGGATCCCGCGGTTTAGATGGAGGGAGTGCACTGCCTTGGTTGATTTTAGGCAATATATTAGGAAGTGGGGGAAATAGAGGTGGATGGGGAGATAACGGTGGGGGATTTGGCGGAGGTGGAGGAGGAGGATTTGGAGGATTTGGAGGTGGATCTGGAGGTGGCGGCGGTGCAAGTGGCGATTGGTAATTAAGATTATACTATTTGACTAAAAGTTCTCTTTAATTTAGAAAGGGAAAGTCGATAAATACAAAATGTTAAAACCAATTATCTAATATGAGCGTATGTGTTAAAAACATACTAAATGAAATCTTACTCTTCTAATCAATCACTCTCATCATTATTCTTATTTTTTGCTGTTATCTTTTTTGTGAGCTGCAAAAAAGATCCAATAACGACAGAACCCTTACCTCCGCCAGTAGTTCCACCTCCAGCGGTAATTGCACCTGCTCCTCCTGTGGTAAAACCGAACCTTGTGTTTTATGCTTTAAATACATCCAATCAACTTATTAAATACAATGCTAATGCAGTTGAATCACCACAATCAACAATAGCTATTAGTGGATTACAATCAGGAGAAAATATTGTAGCCATTGATTTTCGTCCTGCTACCGGCGAATTATATGGTCTAAGTAGTGGCAGCCGCCTCTATATAATTAATATTAATACAGGAAGGGCCCGTGTTGTGGGTACTGCGCCATTCACCCCTGATCTTCCATCTGGATCTGTTGGTTTTAATTTTAATCCAACTGTAGATCGTATTCGTTTGGTAACTTCTACAGGCCAAAATTTTCGGCTAAATCCTGAAACAGGAACTGTTATTGCAACTGACGGCAACATTAATGGTGTTACAGGAGCTAATATATCTGGTGTGGCATATTCAGGTAATATCGCAGGTTCAACTAACACTGTACTTTATGATATAGATATTACATCACAAAAATTATTTAGACAAAATCCACCAAATAATGGCACCTTGGTAGAGATTGGTATGTTGGGAGTATCTGCATTGGGTCAAAGCGGTTTTGATATTTCGCCTGATGGTACAGTGGCATTGGCTGCATTAAATGTGGGGGGTCAAAATAACTTATACTTAATAGATACAAGTTTGGGAAAAGCAAGCTTATTGGGTAAGTTTGGCTCTGCTTTTCCGATAAGTTCAATAGCAATTCCTACTAATTCCGTCGCCTACACATTGGATAATGTGAATAATCTTTTGATCTTTAATATTTCAAGTCCGGCAACTATTTCTACTAAACCAATTACAGGTTTAGTAGCAGGAGATACCTTGTTAGGTCTTGATTTCCGGCCTTTAAATGGACAATTATATGCATTGGGCAGGACAAGTAGAATATATACTGTTAATGCTTCATCCGGAGTTGCTACAGCCGTGGGTACCGCACCCTTTGCAACGAGATTATCAGGTTCAAATTTTGGATTTGATTTTAATCCTATGGTTGATAGGATACGTGTTGTTAGTGATAGAGGTCAAAACCTGAGACTGCATCCTGACTTAGGTACTGTAGCTTTCGTTGATGGAAATCTAAATCCCGGAACACCTACCATAAGTGCCGCTGCTTATACCAATAATTTTGCCGGCACTACTACTACCACTTTATTTGTAATTAACCATGCTACCGACAAATTATTCATACAAAATCCGCCGAACGCTGGAACGCTTGTAGAGGTAGGTTCACTTGGAATAAATATTGAAGCAGCTAATGGTTTTGATATTGGAAGCACCAGCGGAATTGCTTATGCGATATTGCAAGTGGGGGCCACTCAGGCATTATACAGTATAAATTTAACTACTGGAGCCGCCACTAAACTAAATGATTTTTCCAAGCCTGTAAGAGGTTTTACGATTGGTTTAGGATTCTAACGAAAATCAATAAAAATATAAAGAGGCATTGTGTTAAATCAGTGCCTCTTTAATTTATATACACTTAATTCAGGGTTTTAATACTTTCTATTTAATCAATGCATTTATATAATCTGCCAATTCAATGTTTCCTTCTTCCTTTTTTGCACGGCTGATTTTTGAAAATCCTTCTTTAAATCCGGGATCTACATATTGCCTGTATTGTTCCGGAATAACATTGCGAAACTTCATGATTTCATCCACTCCTCTTTTTACTTTTCCTGCATCTTTAA
>MWVW01000158.1_pt1 | contig 15982 bp, 16 predicted proteins | sample 1047191 | NCBI WGS metagenome assembly MWVW01 (sample SAMN06349985, study PRJNA376086) | soil metagenome | isolation source: MtG22-5 sample Antarctic (ecotone) | place: Antarctica
AATTACAAAGATGTTATCCCTTACGGTAATTTACTTATATGTTATGTTACTACAGGCATTTTATTGTATGATATCTCCAAACCTGATGATCCTGTGTCATTAAAATTAATAGCAAACTGATTTTTTTAATTCTTAGCTATTACAATACTTTTGCATCCTTCTTAATCATTTAACTAAATCTCTGCCTAAGGTAGATCGGACATGAAAGTAATGAAGTTTGGAGGTACCAGTGTTGGCAAGCCTGAAAGAATGTTTGAGATTGCCAAGCTTATTACCAATGAAGAAGAAAGTAAAATAGTTGTGCTAAGCGCTTTAAGCGGCACAACCAATTCACTTACTGAAATAAGCATTTGCCTTGCCAAGGGAGAACGTATTGCAGCTAAACAGCATATTGATGCACTGGAACAGCATTACCAGAATTTTATTATCCAGTTGGTAAAAACAGAGGAAGCATACAGTAAGGCAAAAGATGTATTAGCAGAACACTTCGAGTTTCTTAATATTATTCTTAAAATTTCATATAGTGAAGCCTTAAACAAGGATATTCTTGCACAGGGTGAGCTATTAAGCACAAAACTTTTTGCACTATATCTTGAAGAACAAAAAATAGATCATGTATGGTTGCCTGCACTGGATTTTATGACCATAGATATGACAGATGAACCCCAGATCGGAAGCATAAAAGTTAAGCTTACACAATTACTTAAGCGCCATAAGGAAACTAAACTTTTTATTACCCAGGGTTATATTTGCCGCAATGCAAAAGGGGAGGTAGACAACTTAAAAAGAGGAGGTAGTGATTATTCAGCTTCATTAATAGCTGCAGCTACCAATGCATCGGTATGTGAGATATGGAGCGATATTGATGGAATGCACAACAGTGATCCCCGGATAGTAGATAATACAAAACCGATTGAGCAGTTAAGTTTTGAAGAAGCGGCAGAGCTTGCCTACTTCGGTGCTAAGATTTTACACCCGGCAAGTATCTGGCCGGCACAATATTTTAATATCCCGGTTAAATTATTAAATACGTTACATCCTGATGCAAAAGGAACAATAATAAAAAGTGAAGCAGGGAGTGTAGGTGTAAAAGCTGTGGCTGCAAAGGATTTTATTACTGCTATAAAAATTAAAAGCAGCAGGATGCTGCTTGCTTATGGTTTTTTGAGAAAGATATTTGAAGTGTTTGAAAAATACCGCACTTCTATTGATATGGTAACCACATCGGAAGTGGCAGTTTCTTTATCCATTGACAATGATGCATACCTCAAAGAGATAATTAAAGAACTTGAACTTTATGGTACAGTGGAAGTTGATACTAATCAAACCATTGTTTCCATCGTAGGTAATCAAATAACTGAAACAAAAGATGTTTTGCGTAGAATTTTTAAAACAATTCCTGATATTCCTATACGTATGGTTAGCTATGGGGGCAGTAAGCATAATATTTCCTTCCTTATTTCAAGGGAATATAAAGAACAGGCCTTACGGCAATTAAATGCAGAATTATTTTCGGATTAACCCAATTAACTTTTATCTCTGCAATAATAAATGAGCTAAAATCTTTTTAAACAGGGGTTTCCTTTCCACTTTATGTCCATATTATTGCCCTTTTCAGGCTATGCAATGAAATAAATTATTTATTTGTTCATTCTATTTGTCATTAACCATTCCTAATTTCTCTATTATAAAAAAATTTGATATATGTAATCCCGGTATTGATACCATTATATTTGAGTTATCACCTAAATTCTTGCATTGTTTTTGATATAGAACCATTGAACATACTAAATTATTCACCATTAAAATAAAACGATTATGAAACGTATTGTAATGTTAAGCTGTTTGTTATTATTTATGCTTACCGCTAACCAGGTAATCGCACAGGAAAAAATAAAAGTTACTGATGATAAAACTAAAATTAAGACTGACACCTCCATAGTAAAGACAAAAGATGATAAAACCAAGGTAAAGAGTGATACTTATAAACGAAAAACCAAGGATGATAAAACAAAAGTAAAGGCTGGTGATGATAAGACTAAAATAAAAACTGACGGAGTAGATGATAAGACTAAAGTAAAAGTGGATGACGATAAGACAAAAATAAAAACTGATGACGATAAGACTAAAATTAAAGTGGATGATGATAAGACAAAAATAAAAACTGATAATAATCAGGTAATAGTTACTAATCCGGGTGGCATGAATACTAATCCATATACCGCCAGTTATTCTTCTAATTTTGTAATAGGTAATCCTGCACATACAAACATGATAGTTGATATGTGGAAAGATTGGGACGATAATGCATTTGACAGGCACAATTATTGGGCAGACACTATTACCGTATACTTACCTGATGGTACGGTTTTAAAAGGAAGAGATTCAACTTTAGCTGGCGCTAAGAGATTCCGGGGCAGTTTAAAAAGTGCTAAAAGTACAATTGATGCATGGGTACCGTTAAGGAGCACAGATAGAAATGAAGACTGGGTTGCTATCTGGGGTACAGAAACGGATACATGGCCAGACGGCAGGGTTGAAAAAATGCAGATACATGAAGTATGGAGAATAAATAAGGACGGCAAAATTGACCTGATGAGGCAATTTACTGCTAAACCTGAAAAGCAACAATAGGTTAAAGTAGTATAAAATTTCAGGCCTGGATATTTTATCCGGGCTTGTTTTTTATTCATACCCGGGGATACGAAATCCCTTTATTATATAATCATCATAGCATCGCCATAACTAAAAAACCGATATTTATCTTTAATTGCTTTTTTGTAAGCTTCCGTCATGAGATCGTATCCGGCAAATGCACAAGCCATAATTAGGAGGCTTGTTTTGGGCAAATGAAAATTTGTTACCAAAGCATCAGCTATATTAAACTTATAGGGGGGATGAATAAAATGATTGGTCCATCCTTCTGAAGGCTTTAATAATTTTTGCGCCGTAAAAGAAGATTCCATTGCCCTCATGGTGGTTGTTCCTATAGAACAAATTCTTCTTCCGTTTTCTTTTGCTTTGTTTACAATATTACAGGCTTCTTCTTCAATACGGTAATATTCAGCATCCATTTTATGCTTGCTCAGGTCTTCAACTTCAATAGGCCGGAAAGTTCCAAGCCCCGTATGCAGGGTAACTTCTGCAAACCGGATACCCTTTATTTCCAAGCGCTTTATCAGTTCAGGACTAAAATGCAGCCCTGCAGTTGGGGCTGCCACAGCGCCTTCATGCTTTGCGTATACAGTCTGGTAACGTTCTTTATCTTCTTCTTCAGGCTTTCGCTTTATATATTTTGGCAACGGGGTTTCCCCCATAAAATACAGCATCTTCCTGAATTCATCTTCAGCGCCATCCCATAAAAAACGAATGGTACGTCCACGGCTTGTTGTATTATCAATAACCTCAGCAACAAGTTCATCATTCTCCCCAAAATATAATTTATTTCCTACTCTTATTTTTCTTGCCGGGTCTACAATAACATCCCATAACCTGTTTTGCTTATGTAATTCTCTTAACAAAAAAACTTCGATCTTGGCGCCCGTTTTCTCTTTGCGGCCATACATACGTGCCGGGAATACTTTTGTGTTATTTACTACAAATACATCTTTATCGTCAAAATAATCAAGAATGTCCTTAAAGTGTTTGTTGTCAATTTTACCGGTTTTCCTTTCAATTACCATCATACGGCTTTCCTCCCGTTTTTTGGTAGGATTTTGAGCGATGAGATTTAAAGGGAGATCAAATTTGAATTGTGATAATTTCATGTGCAATTATAAATTTAGAATTAATTGTCACATGCCATTTACTGTATGTTACAGAAGATATGTCCCCAAAGTTTTGGGGCACTTATCATGTTACGGCATGATTTTTTAAGTGTGCAAAGGTAAGGTTTTGTATTGAGATATAAATTGGCAGTTTAAATTACCGTTCCTTTTGGTATAGAAGCTATTAATTTTTTAGTATAATCGTTTTTAGGGTTGAAATACACTTCATCTGCAGTACCACTTTCTTCAATTTTTCCTTTATTCATTACCATTATCCTGTCACTGATATAACGCACTACAGAAAGATCGTGGGAAATGAAGATAGAGGTAAAGCCAAATTCCTTTTTCAGATCATTTAATAAGTTTAATACCTGTGCCTGCACACTTACATCTAATGCAGAAACGCTTTCATCGCATATCAAAAAATCAGGATTCAATCCCAATGCCCTTGCAATACAGATCCGTTGCCTTTGCCCACCACTAAATTCGTGAGGATAGCGGTTAAAATGTTCAGGCCTTAAATTTACTTTTTCTAATAATTCAATTACTTTATCCTTTCGCTGTTTATTATTTTGCAGCAATCCATGAATTTTCATTGGCTCCTGTATGGCACTGCCAATAGTTATACGGGGGTTAAGCGATCCATAAGGATCCTGGAAAATGATCTGAATATCCTTTCTCATTCTTCTCATTTCTTTCTTCTCAATATGTGCAATATCTTTTCCCTCAAATAAAATATTTCCTGCAGTAGGTTCAATTAACCTGATCAAAGCTCTTCCCAATGTGGTTTTGCCACAACCGCTTTCTCCCACCAATCCAACTGTTTCGCCTTTCATTATTTCAAAACTTACATCATCAACAGCTTTAAATTCGGAAAGTGTTTTCCCAAAAAAATTCTTTCTCATGGGAAAATAAACTTTAAGGTTTTGAACTTTAAGGATTGGAATTGATGATCCAATGTCCGATGTCCGATGTCCGATGTCCGATGTTGAATGAATTTGTTCTTCACTATTGACTATTGACCATTGACTATTGACTGTTTTTATTTCCTCTTTAACTTGTTTATCAAGAAAATCACTCACCACCGGAAGCCGCTTCCCTTTTGAATGTAATACAGGTCTGCAAGCCAGCAGCGCCTGCGTATACGGATGTTGTGCATTAAAAAAAATGTGTTTTACACTGCCTGCTTCTACGATATTACCTTTATACATTACAATTACTTTGTCAGCAATTTCGGCCACGAGGCTAAGATCATGAGTAATATAAATAACTCCCATTTCATGTTGCTGCTGTAAATTTTTTATTAATTGCAGAATGGTTTTTTGTACAGTAACATCCAGCGCTGTAGTTGGTTCATCCGCAATTAATACAGATGGGTTACAACTCATTGCCATTGCTATCATCACTCTTTGTTTTTGGCCACCACTTAACTGGTGAGGATAACGATTTACAATATTTGTTGCATCAGGAAGTTTTACCTGCTGAAATAATTCAATGGTTTTTTTTCTGGCAGCACTTTTAGTTTTTTTATAATGTAATTGAATTGCTTCCATTACCTGGCTGCCGCAGGTTTGCACAGGATTCAGTGATGTCATCGGCTCCTGAAATATCATAGCAATTTCATTTCCACGGATAGCCCTCATTTCTGACTCTGATAGTTTGAGAAGGTCTATGGGGTTCCCGGATTTTTTTGAAAATAAAATCTCTCCTGATACATATTTTGCGGGAGGGCTTTGCAATAACTGCAGGATAGAAAGTGATGTAACAGATTTGCCGGAGCCGGATTCGCCTACAATGGCAACGATCTCGCTTTTGTTTATTTCAAAAGAAACATTTTTAACAGCTGAGGTACTGCCATACTCTGTTTTAAAATCAACAGAAAGGTTTTTTATTTGCAGAAGGGGGAACAATAGAGTAATAGTTAAAAGTTATTTGGGAAAAAGTATAACCACTGCTAGGCACCTCCCACATCAAAACTTTAAATGCCTTACGGTTAATCCATTATTCATTAACTGCTTTAGAGAATCCACACCTATCTTTAAATGCCTTTCTACAAACTGAGCTGTAACTGTAATATCGCTTGCTTCAGTTTTTACCCCTTCAGGAACCATAGGTGAATCGCTTACTAAGAGTAATGCACCTGTAGGTATTTTATTATAGAAGCCAACCGTAAAAATGGTGGCGGTTTCCATATCAATTGCATATGCACGGATTTTTTGGAGGTAAGTTTTCAATTCTTCATCATGTTCCCAAACACGGCGGTTAGTAGTATAAACTGTACCTGTCCAATAATCGTATTCATATTCTCTGATAGTAGTTGAAATTGCTTTTTGTAAAGCAAATGCCGGTAATGCCGGAACTTCCGGAGGAAAGTAATCATTGGATGTACCTTCGCCTCTTATTGCAGCAATAGGTAATATTAAATCACCAATTTTATTTCGCTTTTTCAATCCGCCGCATTTGCCAAGGAATAATACGGCTTTTGGCTGTATTGCGCTAAGCAGATCCATTACAGTAGCTGCAGTGGGACTTCCCATACCAAAATTTATAACGGTAATATTATTAGCCGTAGCGCATTGCATGGGCTTATCAAGGCCGGTTATTTTTACGGTATTCCATTCAGCAAACATGGTTACATAATTGCTGAAATTGGTAAGTAAGATATATTCACCAAAATTTTCCAGCTTTTCTCCTGTGTATCTGGGTAACCAATTCTCTACTATATCTTTTTTTGTTTTCATCCGGTTCTATTAATGCAATAGTTGTTTATTTGTGAAAGTGTCGGTACACAACTAATACGGACCATTGATAAAAATACAAAAATAATTATTGAGGCAGCTTATGATTAAGATCGAATATCCAAAACATCAATTCAAAATAAAAAAAGAAAATAATGCAGAGCTGATATTTGATGGGTTTCGGAAACGCTGGATAATATTAACTCCTGAAGAATGGGTAAGGCAAAACATACTTCAATATATTACCGCCATAAAAAACTATCCGGCAGCATTAATTGCAATTGAGAAAGAAATTTATTTAGGAGAATTAAAAAAGCGCTGCGATATTGTTATTTATAACAGGCAATCTTTACCATGGATGATTATTGAGTGCAAAGAAATGAATGCGGCACTTAATTCGCAGGTTTTAGAACAAATTCTTCGTTACCATATTACTCTTCCTGCAATATACCTGGTGATAACCAATGGCAGCTATTGTATTGGGTTTGAAAAAAAAGACGGGCAGTTTTATGAAATTGATGAACTGCCGGAATATAATAAAGACCTGTGAAGTTTTTAATTCTCACAAGTATAATTTCAGCTTTTAAGGGAATATTCCTAATTCCGCATAGGAAGTAGCAACCTTATTTATGGCGCAAACATATGCAGCGGTACGCATATCCGGGATGTTCGGGTTTGCATGCCAGATGTCCATTATTTCTTTTGTAGCTGTAATCATCGTTTCTTCCAAACCACTTCTAACCAGGTCAACTTCATCAGCACCATGCATAATAAATTCGCGTTCTGCTGTGCTAACCTTTTTGTTAGTGAGTTCTTCCATTTGCCCCAGAATATGATGATTCATATTTTCTGTAAAACGTTTTTCCATTCGTCCATAGCGTACATGACTAAGATTTTTGAGCCATTCAAAATAACTAACAGTAACTCCGCCGGCATTTAAATACATATCGGGTACAACTATGGCACCCTTTAATGCTAATATTTCATCTGCATCAGGCGTTAACGGACCATTAGCGCCTTCACCAATTATCTTTGCTTTTATTCGTGAAGCATTTTCTCCGTTGATAACATTTTCCAGGGCAGCAGGGATTAATATATCACAATCCATTTCCAAAGCATCTTCTGATTTTTCAAAATTGGTTGCACCCTCAAAATCATTAATAGAGCCCGAACTTTTTCGATGTTTAACAACTGCATCTATATCTAAGCCATCATTGCTCCAGATAGCGCCTTCGTATTCGGCTAACCCTACAATTTTTGCGCCTGCCTGCTGAAAAAATAATGCTGAATGATATCCTACATTTCCCAATCCCTGTACACAAACACGCTTACCTTCTACGCCAGTTGTTAAACCTAATTTATCCATAACAGCCTTCATATTGCATACTTCACGCAAACCATAAAAAACACCTAACCCTGTTGCTTCTGTACGACCTCTTACTCCGCCCTGCGAAACGGGTTTACCTGTTACACAGCCTGCGGCATCTATTTCTCCGGGATGCATGGCAACATACGTATCAAGTATCCAGGCCATTTCCCTGGCGCCCGTTCCATAATCAGGAGCGGGAACATCTGTGCCGGGTCCAATAAAATTTTTCTTTATTAATTCTGCTGTATATCTGCGTGTAATCTTTTCAAGTTCGTATGCCGAATATTTTTTAGGATCGATCTTAATTCCGCCTTTGCCGCCGCCAAAAGGCACGTTTACTATTGCGCATTTGTAGGTCATTAAAGCTGCCAGGGCCATCACTTCATCCTGGTTAACTGCCATGCTAAACCGGATACCACCTTTACAGGGTGTTTTATGGTGTGAATGCTGAACACGGTAAGCTTCTATGGTTTCTACCTTATCACCAATTTTTACCGGAAAGCGCATTTGATAGACACTATTGCATTGCTTGATCTGTTCCAAAATTCCTGCATCCCACTCTGTAAAAATGGCTGCTTTATCAAAACTTCTTTCTACACTTTGAAAAAAACTATACGGCTTTTCTGATGACATAAAAATATTTTAATAGTAATCAATCGTTTTTAGTAAGATTCAATCGTTATTTTTTTCAAACCTGCTTATTTTTTTATCTATCATTAACACATAAATAAATAAGCCAATTAAAATTGTAAGGCATACGGCAACTACTACATAAATCTTTCCATTGCTACGCATTGAATCAGCCATCGCAACATTACCCTGAGCAAAAGAAGCACAACTTAACAATAAACATCCTGCAATAAACGTGAAACGTGAAACGTGAAACATGAAACGTGAATCTAATACAAACGTATGAATCATTCGCATTAATCTTCTTCTTTTGCTCCCCCATTGGGGGAGATAGAGGGGGCTGGTTTTAGGCATTCATCAGAGTTTTATCTTTTAATAATTGTAAACGAATTTTAATCGTTGCTATCCATACACCAAGCAATGTCCATCCAATAATTGCAGGATAAAATATGATCCTTAACCTGCTGTCAATATCATTAAAATTTAGGGCAGGGTTTCCGCTATCACTGCCGGGTGCGCCGGGATGCAGGCTTCCGACTAACCTGGGTACTATCCATATACTTGGAAATAACATTGCAAAAGCAAAAATATTATACACCGCACTAACACGTGCTCTTTTATCAATATCGGTAAGTGATCCCCTTAAAACAAAATATGCTCCGTAGATTAATAACGCAATGGCAGCGCCAATAAGCTTTGGTTCTTTTAATACACTTGCCAGTGATTGATTCTGGTCAGATATCCATGTATAATTTGCCCAGATAGTGCCGGTTGCATACCCTAATACTCCAAAAAAACTTCCCACTGCTGCAAAATTGGCTGCAAAAATATCATTGCGGTGGTTGGATGTGCGAAGATATTTAATGCTGTATATAAAGCTTATTATAAATAAGATCATCATCCCAAACCACATGCAAACATGAAAGTAAAGGTTTCGGATAGATTCGTTTAAGATTGGTAAACGGGGCACATCTAATAAAAAGCCGCCAATAATTGTATAGGCAAGTAAAATAAATGATAATATTTTCCACCAGCTTTTCCTCACAAAGAAAGAAATACTTTTTTCAGGGGCGAAGTTAGGGGAAACTGATTCAAAATAACAAGAGGATTTACGAAATACAAGTAGGAATATATCCGTAAGAAACAGGAAACTTAATCTTTAATTTTTTTTTTGCTTTCTCAAAAAATTTATTTTCCATATCATTCACTCTTTCCATAAATAAGGAAAAAGTATTATTGCCAACACAACCACCAACGCATCCAGACCTATAATTAACGAGGCTAATTGCAATACAGCGCCTTCTTTAAATACTTCTGCAAAAGCTGCTTTACTCAACTTCATCAATAATAATAATTGTGGCAGAATTACAGGAAAACCAAGAATTGCAATGAGAGCGGCATTCTGCTGGGCTTTACCTGCAATGGCGCTCATTAATGTAAAAACCATGCTTATACTAGCTCCGCCTAAAATCACAATGCCTATAAAACGAAGACTGTTGCTTACGGGATTATTTAAAAAGATAAAAAAAAGTGCAAGGCTGATAATACTCATTACTATCATAAGTATTATATTGTACAATAACTTACTTATGATAAATTCTACTGGAGATGCAACTGAATAAAAATATAGCATACGTCCTTTGCTTTCCTGCAAAAAACTTTTAGCAACTGTATTAATGCACACAAACAATTGTATCACCCAAAATAATCCATTCCAAATATTAGCAGCAGGCTGGTCGATGGAAAGAAATAGGACAAAAATGGTAGATGCTATATATAATAACACCCCATAAAAAGTATGTTGTTGCCTTAATTCAAGAACTATATCTTTTTTAAGTAAGGTTAAAATTCTATTGTTCATTTTAACTTATTACAATTGAGCACAGTGCCTGCACCTGGGTTCATAAATATCTTTTTCTCCAAGCACAACTTGTCCTTCTAATGCAATTTTACGGTAAGAAATATTGGCAATATTTCCACACTGCATACATATGGCATGCAGCTTTGTTATATAATCGGCAATAGCCAGTAATTTAGGCATGGGCCCAAAAGGATTTCCAAGATAATCCATATCCAATCCTGCAACAATTACCCTGATTCCTTTTAATGCAAGTTGCTCACATACCATAACAACCTGGTCATCAAAAAACTGTGCTTCATCAATACCTACTACATCTACATCTTCCGCCATTAATAAAATAGTTTGAGAATTATCTACCGGTGTTGAATGAATTTTATTTTCATCATGACTTACAATTTTTATTTCATCATACCTAACATCAATTGAAGGCTTAAATATTTCGGCTTTTAGATTGGCTATCTTAACTCTTTTTAACCTGCGAATCAATTCTTCAGTTTTTCCGCTGAACATGCTTCCGCAAATAACTTCTATCCATCCTCTACGTTCGCCTTTAAAATTCGGTTCAATAAACATAATTAGTAAATATTTTTAAATTCAATTTGTACCTTAGCTAATGTGCAAAGGTTAAAATGATTTTACATGAAATCAAAAACATTAATTTCATTTTTTAATTAGTTACAACTTAGCACTTAAAGTATTTAATTAAATGGAAAGAGTGCATACACTCATAGAAAAATTACAACAACAGCTTGCGGAGAATGTTGCAGCAGATAAATTACTGGTTACGGTACAAATGCTTCAATCTGAATTAATGCAACAAAAAGGAGCTTCCACTGATACAAATAAGGGAAAAGTTGCTATTTTAATGCCTGGCCAAACCTATAACAATATCCTGCTGCAAAATGATACAACACAAACGGAGCAACACATTCCGGAAAGTGAAAAAATAGTGGAGGTTTTAAAAGTAGATGAAAAAGAAATAGAACAAGAACTGGAAGAGATCAAAAGAAATGCAGAGGTAAAAAATCAAATGAGTGTAAATGCGAAGCCTGTTCTTATGTTTGATCCTATAGAAGAGGTGCCTACATTAACACACCAAACCCATGCACCAGGTACCTTAAAAAATATCAATGAGTCTACCGGCAAATCAGAATCGTTGAATGATAAATTAAAGCAAAGTAAGATTGAACTTTCTGACAGGCTTACAGAAGTTCCTGTTCGGGATCTAAAAAAGGCAATTGGAGTTAATGACAGGTTTCTGTTTATTAATGAATTATTCAGGGGTGATGAGGCAATGTATGAAAGGAGTATAAAAACTATCAATAATTTTTCGATTTATCCTGAAGCTCAGTACTGGATTGAAAGGGAGCTTAAGGTAAAAATTGGATGGAAAGATTCGGATCCGATCGTAAAACAATTTGATCAGTTGATTAAGAGGCGATTTTCCTGAATATACTGCATTATTATTTTTGTTGCACCTGCCTTATCGTAAACATACTCTTTAGCATCAATACTTCTTTGTTTTAATTCTTCTGCATTATTGAACAAATTGGTTACAGCTTTTTCGAGTTCAATCGCATTTTCTATGCTTATTCCTCCACCGCATTCAATTAATTCTTCTGCTTCCAGATTTTTTTTAATCTCGGGCCCAAAAATAACCGGCTTTCCATATACTGCAGCCTCTAAAATATTGTGCAGCCCATCATGGCCAAATCCGCCGCCGACGTAGGTTATGTGGGCATATTTATAAAGCCTGGAAAGCATACCAATGTTATCGATAATAAGAATATTTACAGTTCCCTTTTGGCCGTTTAAATCCAATTCTGAATAAAATATTGAACCAGGAAATTGTTTCCTTACATACTTAAGATTTTCTTTGTCAACTTTATGCGGTGCAATAATAAATTTGATAGTATTATTGATTCTTGCATGATGTACCCATGCGGCTTCGTCGTCTTCCCAGGTGCTACCGGCAACAACAACTTTACTATTGCTACAAAATTCTTTTATTAATGCTACGTCGTTAAAATTTTGAGCAATATCAATAACCCGGTCAAACCTTGTATCGCCCGAAACAATTACATTTTTAATATTGATACTTTCCAATAAAACTTTTGAAGATTCATTCTGAACAAAGTGATAAGTAAAATAAGAAAGCATTTTTTCCCAAAACCTCCCATACCATTTAAAAAATGGCTGATCTTTTCTAAAAGCTCCTGATATTAATAATGTAGGAATGTTTCTTTTTTTCAATTCATGTAAATAATAATACCAGAATTCATATTTCACCCAGAGTACTAATGTTGGGTTAATAAGATTGATAAATTTTTTTGCATTTGCAGCCGAATCGTTCGGTAAATAGAAAATATAACCAGCCCCTTTAAAATTTTTTTCAATTTCATATCCTGATGGAGAAAAGAAAGTAATTACAATGCTGTAACGGGGATATTCCGCTCTTATTTTTTCAATAAGGGGTCGGCCCTGCTCAAATTCGCCAAGGCTTGCACAATGCATCCATATAGTTTCAATTTTATCAGAAGAATTTAATGAAGGGAATTTATTTCTGCCTTTTATCCAAAGTCTTGCTTTATCATTCCATAAAGATGCAGTATGAACTCCCCAGGGGTAGAGTTTTACAAAAATGATATAAAGTAACAGGTTCAAAATATCTCTTTAAATGAACAAATCTAAATTCTTCCTTTTAGAAGTTATTTATAAAAATTTCTTTCAAAAGGAAATCGTGGACTTAATTTCTCTTTCATGTTTCAATTGTTATCTTTGCGGCCGTTTTAAAAAGTAATTATGAAGCCGATACAAATGGTTGATTTAAAACAGCAATATCTCAACATAAAGCCTGAGATAGACAATGCTATTTTAAATGTGCTGGATAGTTCTGTATTTATCGGTGGAAAACAGGTAACTGATTTTGCAACTAATCTTTCAAACTACCTTGGTATTAAACATACTATACCATGCGCTAATGGTACAGATGCTTTACAAATTGCAATGATGGCGCTTGATCTGCAACCGGGTGATGAGGTAATTACACCCTCTTTTACTTATATTGCAACAACAGAAGTTATTGCATTACTTAAATTAAAACCTGTATTTGTTGAAGTAGATAAAAAAACATTTTGTATAGATCCTGCCGCAATTAAAAGTGCAGTAACATCAAAAACAAAAGCCATTGTTCCGGTCCATTTATATGGACATACAGCCAATATGGAAGAAATAATGGAAATTGCTGTTGAGCATAACTTAGCGGTTATTGAAGATAACGCCCAGGCTATTGGAGGAGACTATATATTTAAAAATGGATCAAAGAAAAAGTCCGGAACGATTGGACATATTGGTACTACTTCTTTTTTCCCCAGTAAAAACTTGGGATGTTACGGAGATGGCGGGGCTATCTTTACAAATGATGATGCATTAGCGGAAAAATTAAAGATGATTGCAAATCATGGGCAAAAAGCAAAATATTACCATGAGATTGTTGGATGCAATTCAAGATTAGATGCAATGCAGGCAGCGGTATTAAATGTAAAGTTTACTTTGTTGGATAAATATATTGCTGCACGACAAAAAGCAGCTGCTTATTATGATAAGGCTTTTTCGAATCATGCGAAAATAACCACCCCTTATAGAGCTGATCATAGTACACATGTTTACCATCAGTATACTTTGATTTTAGAGGATGCAAACAGTTCCGATAGCTATCGGAATGCATTACATAATTTTTTGGCGGAGAACAATATTCCTTCGATGATATATTATCCGGTGCCTGCACATCGCCAAAAAATGTTTGAGGCATTTGGCGGTGCTGATTATAATTTACCCGTAACAGATTGGTTAACGGACAGGGTAATATCATTGCCAATACATACTGAAATGGATGAAGATCAACAAGAATATATTGTAAATAAAGTATTAGATTTTGTAAATAAATAAACCAATATGAATATCGCAGTAATTGGAACAGGTTATGTTGGGTTGGTTACAGGTACATGCTTTGCAGAAACAGGCAATGATGTTACCTGTGTAGATATTGACAAGAATAAAGTGAAAAAATTGTCTTCCGGCCAGATAACAATCTATGAACCAGGCCTGGAGAAAATATTTGTTAGAAATGAAAAAGAAGGAAGATTGCATTTCACAACATCTTTAAAAAACGGAATTAAAGACGCAAAAGTTATTTTTTTAGCCTTACCTACGCCGCCGGATGAAGATGGAAGCGCAGATTTAAAATATATATTAGGTGTAGCAAAGGATTTGGGTACACTTATCACAAAAGATGAGTATAAGATAATTATTGATAAGAGTACTGTACCGGTAGGCACCTCGGAAAAGGTTCATACAGCAATTCTTAAAAGTGCTATTAATAGCCAGGGAATTGATATCAGCGAATCTTTTGATATTGTGAGCAATCCGGAATTTTTGCGGGAAGGCGTGGCTGTAGATGATTTTATGAAACCTGACAGAGTTGTAATTGGCACCTCATCTGAAAGAGCGAAAAAGATATTAGGTGAATTGTATGCCCCGTTTGTAAGGCAGGGTAATCCTATAATATATATGGACGAAAAATCGGCAGAGCTAACCAAGTATGCAGCTAACTCATTTCTTGCTACAAAAATTTCATTTATGAATGAAATTGCCCAGCTTTGTGAAAAAGTAGGTGCTGATGTAGACATGGTTCGCAAAGGAATAGGCAGCGATGAAAGGATTGGAAGAAGATTTTTATTCCCCGGAATAGGTTATGGTGGAAGTTGCTTTCCTAAGGATGTTAAAGCATTGGAAAAATCTTCACGGGAAATTGATTACGACTTTAAAATTTTGAAAGCGGTAATGCACGTCAATGAAAAACAAAAACTGCACTTGGTAAAAAAAATAAAAAGCTATTTTAAAAATGATCTTAAAGGTAAAAAAATAGCGCTATGGGGATTGGCATTTAAACCTAATACCGATGATATAAGAGAAGCATCTGCATTAACGATGATTGAGGAATTAACAAAAGCGGGTGCAAAGATTTCCGCCTTCGATCCGGAAGCTATGGCCAATGTAAAAAAAGAGATAGGAAATATAATTGAATATACGGAAACTCAATATGATGCTTTAAATAATGCAGATGCATTAGTTATTGCAACAGAGTGGAGTGAATTCAGGGCACCCGATTTTAATAAAATGGGGGCTCTCTTAAAAGATAAAGTAATTTTTGATGGCCGTAATTTATTTGATCTCAATCAAATGGAAGAATGCGGGTTTCATTATGAAAGTATTGGAAGAAGGATCATCACAAACAATAATTAATTCTTCATGCAAAAGCGAATTCTTATAACCGGTGCGGCAGGATTTTTAGGATCTCATCTTTGTGACAGGTTTATCAAAGAGGATTATTTTGTAATTGGGATGGATAATCTAATAACAGGAGATCTTAAAAACATTGAGCATCTTTTTAAATTGCAGCAGTTTGAATTTTATCATCATGATGTTTCAAAATTCATTCATGTTCCCGGTGAATTAGATTATATTTTACATTTTGCATCTCCTGCAAGTCCTATAGATTATTTAAAAATTCCGATTCAAACATTAAAAGTTGGTTCTCTTGGTACACATAATTGTT
>MWVW01000159.1_pt1 | contig 15863 bp, 17 predicted proteins | sample 1047191 | NCBI WGS metagenome assembly MWVW01 (sample SAMN06349985, study PRJNA376086) | soil metagenome | isolation source: MtG22-5 sample Antarctic (ecotone) | place: Antarctica
GTTTACGAGTGTGGTGTAAACCCCAACCCCTAAAGGGGCTTTTCTAAACACTTTAAATCGTCCTTATAGATACATCGATAATAAATTTTACTTTCAAAATCCCATTTATTAGAAAATCTCATAAATCATGGTTCAGACAATTTGTATTTGCGGCGCAGGCACTATGGGAAGCGGTATTGCACAGGTATCAGCCCAAAGTGGTTTTTATACAATTTTGTTTGATGTAAATGAAAGTGTACTCGAAAAATCAAAAGAAAACATCCAAAAAAATCTTACTTTTTTAGTAGATAAACAAAAAATATCAGCTGAAGATAAAGACCAGATTTATGAGCGTATAAAATTTGTAAATGATACCAATGATTGCATCGCTGATGTAATTATAGAAGCTATCATAGAAAAAATTGATGCAAAGGTTGCATTGTTCAATCAGCTTTCAGAGATTAATCATGCGGAAGTTGTTTTTGCAACCAATACTTCTTCTATTTCTGTTTCTGATATTCAAAAAAAAGTACACTATCCCGAAAGAGTGGTGGGTATGCATTTTTTTAATCCTGCTTATTTAATGAAACTGGTAGAGGTTGTAAAGGGAGAACAGACTAATCCGGAAGTTGCGCTGAGCGTTTATGATTTATGTAGGCAAATGGGGAAATCCCCCGTTATGTGCAAAGATGCTCCAGGCTTTATTGTAAACCGTATTGCACGTCATTATTATTTGGAAGCAATGAAACTGGTAGAACAGGGTGCAGCCACTTTTGAAAATGTTGATGCAATAATGGAAGCTACAGGGTTTAAAATGGGGCCCTTCAGATTAATGGATCTGATCGGTATGGATATCAACCTTTCCGTATCGCAAAGTATTTATAAAGCTTATGATAACGAAGAAAGATTTAAGCCTTCCAACCTTCAAATTGAAAAAGTAAATAGCGGAGATTTAGGAAGAAAAACAGGGAAAGGTTTTTATGAATATCCCTGAACCGGGATTTATAAGATTATTGGGATGGGTAAAAATCAAGGTAGTTATTTACACAATCATAACCCACAAATCCTGCCCAACCCATAAATCCCAGTTCAGACAATTATCTCCTGCTGCTAATTTTTGAAAGCAAACGAAGTATCTCAAGGTAAAGCCAAACAATTGTTACCAGCAATCCAAAAGCACCATACCATTCCATATATTTTGGTGCACCTGCTTCAACACCCTGTTCTATCATGTCAAAATCCAGAATAAGATTAAGGGCAGCAATGGATACTACAAATAGAGAAAATATTATTCCGAATGTACTGCCTTCATGTATAAATGGCACATCCATCCCAAACATACGCATCACCATTGTTATCAGGTAAAAAATTGCGATACCAACTGTTGCTGTAAAAATTATTGCTTTAAATTTTTGTGTAGCCCTTATTATTCTTGCCGCATACAGTAAATACATAGCTATGGCAGTTCCAAATGTTAACCCTACCGCTGTTACAATAATGAATGGAGCTTTATCAGCAAAAGCATAATTGTAATATGCGGAGATAGCACCTACAAATAAACCTTCCAGCAATGCATAGGCAGGTGCAAGAAATGGCGCCCACTGTTTTTTAAATGTTATAATAAGTGCAACCACTAAACCTCCTATTGCACCTGTCCAAATGAGCGGTTGTACATTTCCACCTTCCGTAAACTCCTTCCATGAGTAAAAAGCAGTTCCCATCACCATTAGAAATAAAAAGCCAAACTTATTGAGTGTGCCCCTTACCGTCATTGCATTTTCATTGATCACCATATCATCTAACACAGTGTCAGTAAATCTTTTTTCAGACAGAACCGGGTTACCAGATTTAAATAAATCCATATTTTAGTTTTAGAATATAAAATTAAAGGAAAAAGTGAAATTATAATTCTTATTTAACTAAAAAAATGCAAAGCATATATTCTAACTTTGTAAGCAATGGTTGAGCAAGAAATTTTGCAGGATGTAGTTATAAAATTTGCCGGTGACTCCGGAGATGGTATGCAGTTAACGGGCAGCCAGTTTACCAATAGTACAGCCATGCTTGGTATTGACCTGGCAACTTTTCCTGATTTTCCTGCAGAAATAAGAGCGCCACAAGGTACGCTGCCGGGTGTTTCCGGTTATCAACTCAGATTTTCCAGTGATAGAATTTTTACACCAGGTGATGCATGCGATGTTTTAGTTGCTATGAATGCAGCAGCGCTAAAAACAAATTTAAAAGGATTAAAAAGAAATGGAAAAATCATTGCCAATGTAGATGGGTTCGATGCAAAGAATTTGAGATTAGCCAATTACCCTGATGGAATCAATCCATTAGAAAATGGAAGTTTAGAAGGCTATGAAGTGATAAAGATGGATGTTACTAAAATGACGAGAGAAGCCCTGAAGGAATTTGAAATGGGTACAAAAGAAAAGGACCGGGCTAAAAATATGTTTGTGCTGGGGTTTTTATACTGGATGTATAACCGCAGTTTGGATAATACCATTGAGTTTTTAACTGGAAAATTTAGCAAGAAAGAAGATATATTAAACAGTAATATAAAAGTTTTACAGGCAGGTTATAATTATGGTGACACTACCGAAACATTTACCACGAGGTATTCTGTAGAAAAAGCAAAAATGCCTGCAGGCACTTACAGAAGTATTATGGGAAACCAGGCAGTTGCTTATGGTTTAATTGCAGCATCACAAAAAAGCGGTTTGCAATTATTTTTAGGATCTTATCCTATAACCCCAGCCAGCGATATACTACATGAACTTAGCCGCCATAAAGCGTTTGGCGTAAAAACTTTTCAGGCAGAAGATGAGATAGCCGCTATTACATCGGTGATTGGTGCAGCATACGGAGGAAGTCTTGGTGTTACAGCTACCAGCGGCCCGGGTATGGCACTCAAAGCAGAAGCAATGGGGTTAGCGGTAATGCTCGAAATCCCTTTACTTGTTTGTAATATCCAGCGTGGTGGGCCATCAACAGGTTTGCCCACTAAGACTGAACAAAGTGATCTGCTGCAGGCATATTATGGAAGAAATGGTGAATGCCCTATGCCGATAGTCTCTGCATCAACACCAAGTGATTGTTTTAGCGCAGTGTATGAAGCAGTACGGATTGCAGTACAACATATGACGCCGGTTATATTTTTAAGTGATGGATATATTGCTAATGGTGCAGAGCCATGGCGCTTTCCCAAAAGTGAAGAACTGCCGGCAATTGAAGTGAATTTTAAAACAGAACTTGGCCATCATGAAGAAAGTTTTCAGCCTTATTTAAGAGATGAAAAATTAGTTCGTCCCTGGGCTGTACCTGGCTCACCCGGTCTTGAGCACAGAGTAGGAGGATTGGAAAAACAAAACATCACAGGCAATGTTTCTTATGATCCCGATAACCACCAGATGATGGTTAAAATAAGACAGGAAAAAGTTGATAAGATCGCTGATTATATTCCTGAACAAAAATTAGACAATGGTCCTGAAAAAGGAAAAGTATTAGTACTAGGGTGGGGAAGTACATACGGCGCTATTAAAAGTGCTGTAATTGATTTATTGGCAGAAGGCCATGAAGTTTCTCATGCTCATCTTCGCTATGTTAGGCCATTTCCTAAAAACCTTGGTGAAATGCTGAAAAACTTTGAACATATTTTAATTCCCGAACTGAATAACGGCCAGCTGATAAAAATTATCCGCGATCAATATTTAGTTGATGCAAAAGGTTATCATAAAATAATGGGAATACCATTTACAAAACATGAAATGGTGGAGGAAATAAAAAAGTTATTATAATAGGTTATTCGAAAAATGACAGTGTTATTTGTAAAGCTAAAGTCTCAGTTTCTACACTGTTTTACTACTCCTTAATCCTCTCCACCAAATTTTCTTTCAAAACAACTTTGTGATAATATCTGCAAACAGGCTTCAAACCGCATATTTCACACTTAGGCCTACGTGCAACACAGATGTATCGCCCATGCAATATCAGCCAATGGTGCATTCTTCCTAAATATTCTTCTGGCGTATTTTTTACTAATTGTTTTTCGGTTTGCAAAGGATTTTTGGCGCCAGCGGTCAATCCGATTCTTGCAGAAACACGAAATACATGTGTATCAACAGCTATGTTGGGTTGTTCATCAATTACAGACGTAATCACATTTGCGGTCTTTCTTCCAACGCCAGGTAATTGAGTTAGTTCATCTACGGTCATTGGTATTTGCCCGTTAAACTTTTCAACAACCATTTTACCCATACCAACAAGATGTTTTGTTTTATTGTTTGGGTAAGAGATACTTTTTATCAATTGAAATACTTCTTCATGGTCAGCCTTGCTTAAGGCATACACATCAGGATATTTTTCGAAAATGGCGGGGGTAGTAAGATTAATTCTTTTATCTGTGCATTGGGCTGATAATATTACCGCTACCAGCAATTGGTAAGCACCATCATAAATAAGCTCGGTTTCAGCATTGGGAGCATGAGTGAGAAAATAATTAATAGAAAATTTATAGCGTTCTCTTTTAGTCATAAATAAAAACGTCCCGCCTAAAGTGGCAGGACGAATGTAAGTAAATTTAGGTTCTTATTTTAGCGACGAGTATGCAATTCTGCTTTTGTTTTTTTCCCATGGAGTAAAATATTATTTACTATTTCATCGCTGGGAGAAAGTTGAAACGCCTCAAGCTTTTTTTGAGCTGAAACAATTATCTCATACATTTCTTTTAAGGAAGCATCACTTTGGAGGGCTAACTTAATTGCTGCAGATTTTTCAGTTGAGGTTTCATTATACTGGTACTCTACCAGATCTTCGGGGGTAAAATTGTCCATAAAAATGGTTGGTTACTTTTGATAAATTATAGTTGATCCAAACAATAAACGATATTACTAGTAAAATATTGCATGAGGTTGATAATGAAAGAAATTATTTACTCACAATATAAAGATCTTCATTATCCTTTTTCATCATATATTTTTCCCGTGCATATTTTTCCAGCGTAAAAGAGCTTGTTTTTAAAAGTTCAAGTTCCTGCTTTGTCTCAGTTATTTGCTTGTTCAGGTTTATTTCACTTTGCTGAAGCGATCTAAATTCCTTAATTCTTTTCCATTGAGTGAGCAGGTCATTTCTGTCAATAAAAAACATCCATACAATAAAACCAACACCTGTGATCAGGTATTTATTACGCAGCCATCGTGAAATGTTATTTAAATTTTTCAGACTAATTAATGATTTATTTACCAAATTTAATTTTTCCTGTTGGATAAACACCACTTTCACCTAATATTTCTTCTATTCTTATTAATTGATTGTATTTGGCTATTCTATCTGTACGGCTTGCCGAACCTGTTTTAATTTGTCCGCAATTTAAAGCAACAGCCAGGTCAGCAATTGTAGTGTCTTCAGTTTCTCCGCTGCGGTGGCTCATGATAGTATTGTAGCCATTCATTTGTGCAAGCGAAACTGCATCTATTGTTTCAGTTAGCGTACCTATTTGATTTACTTTTACGAGTAAAGCATTTGCAATTCCTTTATCAATGCCCTGTTGCAAACGATTAACATTAGTTACGAAAAGATCATCACCCACCAGCTGAATTTTTTTACCCACTCTTTCAGTAAGCATTTTCCATCCATCCCAATCATCTTCTGCCATTCCATCTTCAATAGAAATTATCGGATACTGATTAACCCAGCTTTCCCAAAAGTCAACCATCTTTTCTATACTTAATTTAGAACCATCACTTTTATGAAAATGATACATTTTTGATTCGCTGTCAAACATTTCACTTACTGCAGGGTCCATGGCAATTACAATTTGTGAACCTGTTTTATAGCCTGCTGATTCAATTGCTGTTAACACCGTTTCAATTGCTTCCTGATTGCTTTGAATGTTAGGTGCAAAACCACCCTCATCACCAACATTAGTACTGTGCCCGTTCTTTTTTAGGACTGATTTTAAAGCATGAAAAATCTCTACGCCCCATTGTAATCCTTCACTAAATGAAGTGGCACCAACCGGCATTACCATAAATTCCTGAAAGTCAATTTTATTATCGGCATGAGCACCGCCATTTAAAATATTCATCATCGGCATCGGCAACACTTTTGCATTTGTTCCACCAATGTAGCGGTATAATGGAAGGTTTGCTTCCAGAGCCGCAGCTTTAGCAACAGCCATGCTAACCGCCAGCATTGCGTTTGCACCAAGCTCACTTTTATTTTCGCTGCCATCCAATTCTATCATCATGTTATCGATGCCCGTTTGGTCTGCAACATCCCAGCCCTCCAGCTTTTGTGATAATAATTCGTTCACATTTTTTACGGCATTTAGTACTCCTTTACCACCGTATAGTTTTTTGTTGTTATCCCTAAGTTCTACTGCTTCGTGCACACCTGTGCTTGCACCCGATGGAACTGCGGCTCTGCCTAAATGTTCATTTTCTGTTAATACATCTACTTCAACTGTAGGATTTCCACGACTGTCTAAAATTTGTCTTGCATGAATGTTTGCGATGTAGCTCATTTATATTTTAATTTTTAATTAGTAAGATTTCTAAAGACTTCCTCTAAACTGGAATTTTCACTTTGCAAAGAAACAATATTCAGGTTGTGTTGCAAACTCAATTCGAGCAGTTGTTTTCTAACTGATTCAGGATTTTCAGTTCCTAATTGCCAGTTGCCGGTTGGCAGTTGTTGCACTGTGTTTACTTCTCTTAAATTCTCTAAAAGATTTTTCTCAATGTCTTCTTTAAACTGAACTAATACTGCATGAGAATTTTTATTCGCTTTTTGCAGATTGCTTAACTGGTCATCAGCTACAATATTTCCTTTGTTGATTATAATAACCCTGTCGCAAATGGCTTCAACTTCCTGTAGAATATGGGAAGAAAAAAGCACTGTTTTATTTTTGCCTAAATTTTTTATCACATCCCTTATCTCTACTATCTGGTTTGGGTCTAAACCGCTGGTGGGTTCATCAAGAATTAAAACTTCAGGATCATGAATTAATGCTGCTGCCAATCCCACTCTTTGTTTGTAACCTTTGCTTAACTGGCCAATCTTCTTTTTACTTTCAACAGTTAATCCAGTCAGTGTGATAACCTCTTCAATCCTGTTCTTTATATTTTTTATTTGATGAACATTGGCAATAAATTCCAGGTATTCTCTTACAAACATTTCATAATACAATGGATTGCCTTCGGGGAGATAACCGATTTTCTTCTTTGTTCCCATTTTATCGCTCTGCACATTCAAGCCGCTTACAAATGCATTTCCATTATCAGCTTTTAGGTAGCCGGTAATTATTTTCATGGTGGTAGATTTTCCTGCACCATTAGGCCCAAGAAAACCAACAATTTCTGCTTTATCTATTTTAAAGGAAATATTATCTATTGCTTTTTGGTGTCCGTAAATTTTTGTGAGGTTGGAAACTTCAATAGACATGCGGCGAAATTACAAAAATTGTGTTTGTTGGTCAGGCAATAAAATTTAAATTTGTATAAACATATTGGTTATGGAAACAACCACTTTAGATCAGAAAATGTATAATTATTTTATGCAGTTAAATGAGGCTGAAAAAAAATCTGTTGTACAAATGATAAAAACATTTTTGCATAGCAAAAAGGCTACACCAGAACGAATGTCCATTGAACAATACAATAAAGAAATTGAGGAATCCGAGGCGGAAATTGAAAAAGGAGAATCCTATACACATGAGGAGGTGGTAAAATTGTCAAAGCAATGGGTTAATGGCAAATAGAAAAATTGTCTGGTCTAAAACAGCTTTAAAACAATTTGAAGCTGCGATAAATTATATCGGGGAAGATTCCATCCAAAATGCAGAAAAAGTGCGAAGAGAAATTCTTGAAAAAATTCAAAATATAACTGCTAATCCGGAAATTTATTACACAGATAAGTATAAAACGAATAACGACGGAAGTTACAGAGCTTTTGAATTATATCGTTACCGCATTGCATACCGATTTAAGGAAAAGGAAATAAGCATCTTTAGAATTAGACATACAAGCCGAGAACCCAAAGATTATTGAAGTAAGTAATAATTATAATTAATGTGGCAGCATAAATCCGGCAGTTTTCCACTCAAGAAGATACCGGCATTTTAAATTCCATTTCACGTACACCAATAAATTTATTCTGCTCTTGTGCAGGCTGTTCATCAATACACATTTTAACCACTTCATTAAGATTGTCTAATGCTTCATCTATAGTATTGCCACAGGAATGGCATCCTTTAAAAACCTGGCATGAACAATAAAGATCCCGACTTCATCAGTTTCTACTACTACGGTTAAATGATACGTTTTCATATTACCAATATACAAAAAATCGATTGCTTTTTCCTGCACCATTGGGACCGAGGAAACCAACAATTTCTGCTTTATCTATTTTAAAGGAAATATTATCTATTGCTTTTTGCTCTCCCGTAATTTTTTGTAAGGTTGGAAACTTCAATAGACATGCAGCGAAATTAATGCTTATAACCCTTACTTAGAATATGCTTCAGTTACTCTTAATGGAGTTCCCATAAGTCTTTCTGTCGGGAAGATCTCCAGAACCTCACCCGATACCATTATTGATTTACTTTGAATACTTAACGGAAGATTGCAAGCAATATATTTTCGATCCTTAATTGTGATTATATATAAATCATTTTGCCCTGATAATTCTGCAACTTGATTTTTAAATGAATCAACCACTTTTCGATTTTTAAAAGAACAAGCTTTTTCAAGTGTAATTTTCTTCTTATATACCTGTTGGCTGAAAGAACAACCTGCACAAAACAGTATAAAAGCCATAAATAAAAAATGCTTACTCTTCATATTCAATTATTACTAGGTTCAGGTGGTGGTGACTGCGGAGGTCTGTTTTGCGGTGGACGATTCTGCGGAGCCCTTTGTTGTGGAGGCCTTTGCGGCCGATTTTGGGGTTTGCCCTGTTGTGGTCCTCTTTGTTGTGGTCCTCTTTGTTGTGGTCCTCTTTGTTGCTGCCCACCTTGCGGTCCGGCTTGTTGATTACGGTTTTGCGGAGGACGGTTTTGATTTTGTTGCCCTCTTTCTTTTGTTCTGCGTTTTTGAGAATTCTTTTCTAAAGAACGCAAGCTTATTTGCCCTACCACATCAACAAATTCAGGTTCAATTTCTTTTGGCTTGCCGGTAGTAACTTCTACTGTTTCCAGCGCATCCGGTTTTATCCCCTGCCTGTTTTGCAATTTTATTTTTTTAACCTCATCAATGGAAACGGGATAATGCTTTGTACTATCTGGCATTGTGTACCACATAATATTCCTGAAAATATCTTTCTTTATGAGGAAGGCCCTTCCTTTAGTAACTTCCAACATTTCTGCGTCATCAGGAAAATATTGCAATGCATCAAGATATGTATCTAACTCATAATTTAAACAGCACTTCAATCTTCCGCATTGCCCGCTAAGCTTTGTTTGGTTAATGCTTAAATTCTGGTAACGGGCTGCCTGTGTGTTCACGCTTTTAAAATCAGTAAGCCACGTGGCGCAACACAATTCCCGCCCACAACTTCCAATGCCGCCAACTTTTCCGGCTTCCTGTCTTGCACCAATCTGCTTCATCTCTACCCTGACTTTAAATTCAGTAGCATATAATTTTATCAATTCTCTAAAATCAACTCTGTCATCTGCAATGTAAAAAAATGTTGCTTTCCTTCCGTCAGCCTGAATTTCTACTTCGGCCATTTTAAGGTCAACCTTTAATTGCCTTGCCATAGCACGGCTTCTTATCAGCACATCTTTTTCACGGCTCTTGGTTTCCTTCCATTTGTTTATGTCGTTATCGGTTGCTCTTCTAAGAATCTTTTTAATATCGGGATTATCTTCTTTTACGCCCTTTTTCTTTAACTGCAAGCGAACTAATTCGCCGGTTAAGCTGATGGTGCCAACATCAAAACCACTGATGCCTTCCACGGCAACAATTTCGCCTTTGTCAAAAAGATGTAAGGAGGTATTGCGGTAAAAATCTTTGCGGCTTCCCTGGTTAAAAGATATTTCCATTATGCGGCAACTGCTTTCGGGATCACTGAAAGGGAGGTTTGCCAGCCAGTCGTGAACATTCATCCTGTTGCATCCGCCTGTACTGCAACCACCATTACTTTTACATCCGCCCGGTTTTCCGCCAGTTGATGTGCTACAACTTGTGCAACTCATATCTCTTAATTTATTTCGTTAGTCGCCGTTGGGACATCGGCAACGGCGTTTTGCCGTAGATTGTGTCCCCACAAACCACTATAACACTTGATTAAAAAAATAAATAAAAAGGAAAAAATTTATGTAGCCGGCAGATGAATTGCTATTAAGCTTCATTGGCGTCGCACTCTTGTACAGCATATCTATATTCAACCTTTTGCGGTATCGCAAAGGGCGTCAAGGTTTTGCAAAGAACGCAAAAGAACTTTGCGAACTTTGCGGTTCTTTGTTCTCTTTGCAATACTTTTTGCAAAACAAAATGCTTGTATGTATTTATAGACTGAGCATTGCAAATTCTTATGGTAAAGCAAACTAAATATACTATGCCCGTAATGCTCAATAATGCTATAAAAGTTAAAGTGAGTGACACAACGATGATGACTATTGCTTAAAAAGCTGGTTTAAAAAAAATTTTACTTAAAATGCCGGCGACAATTTCTCTTTCCTCAATTAACCAAAATTAGCGAATTATCCTTAATAATATGAAACAGACGGATGCACAGTGCATGGAACAGCATTTTTGCATGAGCATTTCGCTCAATGTAATAAGTGGCTTTATCCAGCTCGGTAATAATTGCCTGCTGGGCAGAAAGGGTGCAAAGCTTATTTAACCTTATGGCAAAATCTTTTTCCTTTTCGGGCATATTGTTAAATGGATTACCCAACCCAGGGCTTTCCTCAATTACTCGAACTCTTACCGCCTGCTCCAGCAAATGAATAAAATATCTCAGGAATTGCTTTTGCTTTTCCCGGCCGAGCCCTGCAATTTGATCTATCCATTTTATTTGTGCTGCGGTATTGTTTTTTGCAATTGCATTCAACCATTCCCTTAGCAAACTTTGCCAATCTTCTTCGGCATCTTCCAGCATCTGTAAAGATTCACGGTAATTGCCTGCGCAAACGCCTGCAATTTGCCGGGCTTTACTATTTTCCACTTTGCCTTGTGTTATCAAGGCATTTTCAACTTCATCATCAGTTAATGCAGGCATTTTTACCAGTTGTGTTCTTGATAGAATTGTGGGGAGAATAGTGCTTTCATCTTCTGCAACAAAAATGAATAAGGTATCAGGTGGCGGCTCCTCAATTAATTTTAAAAGCTTATTGCCTTCTTTGCCCAAAAACTCGGGCATCCACATGATTAGGATCTTGTATTGGCTTTCAAATCCTTTTAAGCTCAGCTTATGATTAATATCTTCCACTTCAGCAGCCGGAATGTTTCCCTGTTTATTTTCAGCCCCGATAAATTGCAGCCAGTCATAAATATTTCCATAAGCATTTGAACAAACAAATTCCCGCCACTCCCTAATAAAATCTGTGCTTTTGGGTTTATCGTTGGGCTTTCGTGTAATTACAGGATAGGAAAAATGAATATCCGGATGGATTAATTTATCAGCTTTTGTACAAGCGGGGCATATGCCGCAGGAATCGTTGGCAGTTGGTAGTTGTCGGTTGTCAGATGGTTCCTCTCCAAATAATCCGGGTGATAATTTTTGTTCGGCATCTTTTGCAGATGTGCAAACAATGTATTGTGCAAATGCAATGGCAAGAGATAAAGCTCCACTACCTTCTTTACCTAAAAATAAAAGTGCATGGCTTAAGCGGTTCTGTTGAACCATTTGCACCAATTGTTCTTTTACCACCTGCTGACCAATTATATCTTTGAATTGCATTGATGCAAATATAAAACAGATAAAAACAAAGAATAGGGTATGCGCCTAATGCAACAATAAGTTACGTTCGGTTATGAAATTATAATTTTAAGGATAGCCCTAAACCAGCAGCATAAGTATTCCTATTTTGCCGGTTTAAGTTGTATTTCAACCTTGTTTCCAAAATAATATTTTTGAAAACAGGATATGCAACTTCTGCTAAAAAAGGAATACTGTAATCACTGGATGAGGTTACGTTTCTAAACCAATGTTGAGTATTAACGGTTTTTTCGTAGATATAATAATCATTCTGTTGTATATTAAAAGACCAGCCACTGGCTAGTAAAAATTGTATTCGTTTTATCGATGGAAAATGATATTTGATAAGTAAAGAAAAATTATTCTCAGCTACTTTTACTTCGTTAGGATTTACAGGAAGGTCATCATAATACCCTGGTAACTTATAACCCATATTTTCAAACTCCGTTGCAATAGAAAATTTTTCTGACAATATATAATTTAACTGCACCCAAATATACTTCCCCGCAGATTTTTCATTTTGTGTTACATTGCCAAAGCCGATTCCAGTTGAAATTCTACATTCTTTTTGAAATAGATTATTTGTTTGAGACAATGATATAAATGAAAGGAAACAAAATAGCGTTAGCATTAATAAATACTTTACCATATAGGTGTTTGATGTTAGTTTATTAATTCAAATACTTTGTAATATCCTGGCTCATCGGTTTAACCTTAGTATCAAACTTGGCAATTAGAACTCCGTTTTCATCGAGCAGGAACTTAGTGAAATTCCATTTTATTTCTGCGTCCAGAACACCGTTTTCGTTTTTGTTTGTGAGCCATTTAAAAACCGGAGCAATATCATCTCCCTTCACTGAAACTTTTGAAGCCATGGGGAAAGTAACGCCATAATTCTTTTTACAGAATTCTTTTATTTCCAGGATGCTGCCCGGTTCCTGTCCACCAAAATTATTTGCCGGAAAACCAACAACAACTATTTTATTGCTGTATTGAGTATACAATTTTTGCAACTCTTCATATTGAGGAGTGTGGCCACATTTGGAAGCGGTGTTTACAATTAAAATTTTCTTGCCTTTAAATTTTTTAAAATTGATTGTGCTGCCATCAAGACTTTCAACTTTAAATTTATGAATGGTACTCGCTTTTTTTTCAGGTGAGAAGAAAGATGTTAGAACAATTATTGTAGCTATTAACAGTAATTTTTGCATAAAAATTATTTGAGTATAAAATTAGATAAAATGGAAGTATTTCAAATTAAACGTGATACCTTAACAAATCTGTGAAATCTTTGTAATTCGCGGTATTCATTTAGAAGCGAAGGCCAGTGTTGCAATACTAAGTATTGTGCCTTCGATTTTTAAAATTTCAGCCCCGCAGGCTTCTAAAGTGGCACCGGTAGTTATAACATCATCCACCAGCAATACATGTTTGCCTTTAATTTTAGGGGTGTCGCTTATTTCAAAACTTCCCTCAACATTTTTCCATCTTTCAGTGCGATGCTTTTTGGTTTGGGTTTCTGTAAAACGTTTTCTTATAACATTGTTTTTTATAATGGGGATATTCATTATTTCTGCTATGCCGTTGCATAAGATAGTTGACTGGTTAAACCCTCTCTTGAATTCCTTATCTGCAAATAAGGGTAAGGGAATTAATACATCGATTTTAGAAAAACGATTGTTTTGCAATAAACTTTTGCCCATTATGGTGCCAAGGTATAATCCTAAATCTTTATTGCCTTTATATTTAAATTCGTGAATGAGCGTTTGTATCAAGGTTTCTTTTGTAAAATAGAATTCACTCATCGCTGCCGCTAACGCTAATCTTCCCCAGAAGAGTTTTTCAACGGGATTATTTGCGTGCATTGCAAAATTTGTATGGGGCAGATCATTGATGCATTTAAGGCAAAGAAAATTATCCTCATTTACTAAGTCACTACCGCAGCCGCTGCATATGTGTGGGTAAAAAAGATGGATAAGGGGAGATAATATGGCTGATTTAAAGCTCAATTTGATTTTTTATTTCATTTATCGTGAACGGCTAACGTGAAACGTGAAAATTCACCTCACATTTTCACGTTTCACCTTTCATGTTCAAAATAAATACTGATACAACTCCTCCACTTTCCCTAACGCAACTACTTCTATACCTTGCCTACCGGCAGGCAGGTTAATTTTTTGTTTGCCTAAACCCTTTGTATTGTATTTGCTGACAATAATTTTTTCAAACCCAAGTTTTTCAGCTTCAGCTATTCTTTGCTCTATTCGGTTAACTGCTCTTATTTCTCCACTTAAGCCAACTTCTCCGGCAAAACAAAGGTGTAAAGGCAACGATACGTCTTCATAAGATGAGAGTAATGCTGAAAGCACAGCAAGATCAATCGAGGGGTCCTCAACTTTAATTCCCCCGGCAATATTGATAAATACATCTTTAACCCCAAAATGAAAACCACCTCTTTTTTCAAGTACCGCTAATAAGAGTTGCAGTCTTCGCAAGTCAAAACCTGTATTGGTTCGTTGCGGTGTTCCATACACACTTTGCGTAACCAATGCCTGCACTTCAATTAACAATGGCCGAATCCCTTCTATTGTTGCGGCAATAGCAACTCCACTTAATTGATCTTCTTTTTGGGTTATGAGGATTTCAGATGGATTACTTACCTCTCTCATCCCATCACCTGTCATTTCATAAATACCTAATTCTGCTGTGGAGCCAAACCTGTTTTTAAGGGTTCGTAAAATGCGGTATGCATAATTTCTGTCACCTTCAAACTGCAGAACGGTATCCACCATGTGTTCTAAAATTTTTGGCCCGGCAATGCTTCCATCTTTCGTAATGTGGCCAATAAGAAAAACAGGGGTATGGGTTTCTTTGGCAAATTTTTGGAACTCAGCAGCGCATTCCCGTATTTGGGATACACTGCCGGGAGAAGATTCAACGTATTGCGATTGCATTGTTTGAATAGAATCTACAATAACTAGTTGCGGCTTTAATTTTTTTATCTCCTTAAAGATGGTTGTTGTATCCGTTTCTGTTAGCAGGAAAAAATTCTCATTAGAAACTTTGAGCCTGTCTGCCCGCATTTTAATTTGCTGCTCGCTTTCTTCTCCACTTATATATAATGTAACAATGTTATTAAGTTGTAAGGCATCCTGCAAGAACAACGTAGATTTTCCAATTCCCGGCTCGCCTGCAATCAGTACTAAACTTCCGGCCACTATACCACCACCTAGAACCCGGTTGAGTTCTGCATCTTTCGTAACAATTCTTTTTTCTTCTCCACTGGTGATCTCACTTAAAGAAATTGTTTTTAATCTTTTATCATTCCCGGCAAATTCCTTCCAGTCATTGTCTTTTTTATCTGTGCCTTTATGTATAACCTCTTCAACAAAAACATTCCATTGATTGCAGGATGGACATTTGCCCAACCACTTCGCACTTTCATATCCGCAATTCTGGCAAAAAAATCCTGTCTTTGTTTTACTCATTTGTATTTATGTAGACGTAAAGTAAAGAATGTTTTGCTGATGATAAGGCAGATGGCAAAAGAATGATTATTGATGACTAGTTGTATGATCAGAATAAAAGCAGATAAGCGTGGATATGGAAATTGATCTTCTCAACTAGGTAAACTGAGAGACATTATAGTTAAGTGAATTTTAAAATCAGACATAAGTATCAGTGTTTTAAATTTCACCGTTGAATTAGATAGTGTAGAAACATATTTCGTGGTAAAAAAATCCTAACCGCTTTAAAGCAAAAAGATCAGTATTGCTACTGACCTTTTTACTTACTAACCCATTAAATTCTATAGCTAAATTACAATTTGCGATCACATAAACAAATTAATTTTTAAAAATGTGAACAATTTAATTGGTTGAGAAATTTTTTTATAATTTTCTTTTTTAGCTAATATGTTGATTAACAGCGTTTTTATTATAGCTTGAAAGCAGCTACCC
>MWVW01000160.1_pt1 | contig 15856 bp, 9 predicted proteins | sample 1047191 | NCBI WGS metagenome assembly MWVW01 (sample SAMN06349985, study PRJNA376086) | soil metagenome | isolation source: MtG22-5 sample Antarctic (ecotone) | place: Antarctica
CTTATGGAAAGCTATCCGCTTGTGATTGAAGCGCGCCCCTTCACGCTGCACGCTGCCTTGGGCGCTCTTTGGAGCGCAGCCGCTCTCGCCGTCGGCTTTCGATGCCGAGAGCCAGCGCCACGGCCAGGCCATAAGGCGCGCCGGCGGGCGGGCGAAAGGGGCCTTCGCCGCCCGAAGCGCGCCATTCCTCGACCTTCGAGAAATACGCGCTGACCGCGCCCTCAAGGTGGTCATTGACGCTTTCAAAGAGCGCGTGAAGTTCAGCGGTAAGCACGCGCCGCCTCTCCTCACGCGCTCTGCCGCGCAGAACTTCCGCGCGAAGTCCATCAACGCGCTCGACCTCGGCCAGTTGCGCGCGGCTGTTCGTGATACGGGCGTCGAGCGCGTCAACGGCCTCTGAGAGCGCGTTGAAAGTGCTCTGCGCGGCTGTGACCTTGCCGGCGTCTGTGCCGCTCACAAGAGCGCCGCGCGCCGCGTCAAGTTTGCCGCGCGCCGCTTCTACGTCGGAGGCCAGAGTCTCCCGCCTCGCTTCGAGCGCCTTCAGTTCCCTCTCAATAAGTTTTTCCATTGCTACCCCCTTCTCGCTTAATTTCGGCGAGGCGTGCGCGCCGCTCGCGCTCCTGCTCTTGGCGCTCGCGTGATTCGCGGCGCACGCGTTCATAAATATTTTCGCTAGCTTGTGGCTTTTCTTCGGCCATTGGTTCCCCTCTTAACGTGTTAATCACGCTGCCTTTTGTCCCTGCGCCAACTGTGCATAAGCCGCGTTAAGTTTGACCATGTCTTCATGGCTTCCGCCCGCGTCAGGATGCAGTTGTCGCGAGAGGCACTTGTAGACGGCGCGAATCAGAAAGTCAGGAGCGGTCTCCCGAAGATGCAAAACGGCGAATGGATCACTGGCCTTTTGCCGTGGCGGTGGCGGTTCGGGTGGCTTTTCCCGTTTGCGGTCGCTCGGTGTCTGCCACTCCACGCGCGCGCCAAGTTCGGCATGGGCATAATCGAGCCATTGAAAAAGTTGAGCGTAGGCGTCCTCATCAACGAACCATCGGCGCGTTGTGGGTTCGTAACTTCTGGAATAAGCATGGATGAATTCCTTGAGCGTCGAGACGCAGAGCGAAAAGTTGCCGCCCCGGAATGTGAGTGAGAAGCCGCCAGCGCCGCGCGAAATAAAGATTGTCGTCACGCGCTCACCCCCACTCGGCGCGCGGCACTGCTGACCGTCTCGCTGACATAGTCGTCGCGCGTGCGCGTCCGCGCCTTTGCCCCGATGCGTGATAGTTCCTCTTCGACTCTATATCGCGGCCAGCCCATCTCAATCGCGCGGCAGCTCCACGCAAACTCCGCCCGCGAACGGTCGCCCCGGTGCCTGTTCAGGTACTCGTCAAAGTCCGGCCAGCCGTTCGGCAAGCGTCCTTTGATTTTTCTTATTTGCGACGGTGTTTTCTTCGGCGGCAGAGGCGCGAGTAGCCCGGCGGCTTCCAATTCGGTGACGCTTACCGTGCGCCCCGGCTGGAGCCGTAGTAATTGCACGCGCGGGCTGGCGCCGTCCGCGTACCGTCGTTTGGGTTTTCGATTGAGTGACCCCGGCCACCGCGTCGAGCCGTAAGCGCCACCATTCGCCCCGGTGTGTTTAAGTTTGGAAAGTAAGCGCGTGCGGAAGGTCTTAAAGTCTTCATCGTCGGCGAACTCGTCGGACAGACAAAGCCACGCTTGCCCGTTCGCCGGGCTGGTCAATTCTTGAAGAAAGCAGAAGGGCGCGAGCATTGCGAGCACTTCCGGCGGGCAGTCATCAATCTGAATCAAGCGGCGAGTGTGCGCGGGACGCACCGCAAGACTTTCTGGCCTCGCCGAGTTGCGCTCCAAATATCGCCCCATGTTTTCGGCGAACGCTTCCGCGCTGGCGTCCTCAGTCAGTGCGCAGTTTTCGCCGCGCGGGCGTGTCTCATCAACCATCACAATCTTGAAGTCAGTCACGCCGACGCTGGCGAAGGCTCCGAGCGCGGCGAGCGCGTCCGGCGTGCTTTGGCCGCGCGGCTCCGGTTCGGCGTCATATTCGACGCGCACCCGCGGGGGCGTCTCATAGGACAAATTGTCCGCCGGGACTGAGGCCGTTTCGTCGTTTTCTGCCGGAAATTCGCAATCTTGCCCTTGAGGTGAGGCGCATGAGCTCGCCGGCGACGGCGCGGCAGAAAAAGGCGTGTCCGCCTCTTCCACAGGGGGGACAGAGGGGAACGGAAGGACGCGCCCCGTCGCCTTTTTCCACTCGTCTGTGATCCACGCAACTAGGGCGATGTCGATGGCGCGGGCTTCGTCGCCGGGCAGGTCGGCGACGATCTTCGCGGCCTTCGCGGTCGCCCTCCGCGCGATGCCTTCAACTTGGACGGTCGGCGAGTGCTTCATCTCTTGCGCCTCGGCCTTAGCCGTCGCGCGGGCTGCCTTCTCCGCCGGCTTTTTCGCTTCGGGCGCGTAGTCGGGTATGAACTTCTGCTCCCGAAATTCTTTGAGGCATTGCTGGAAAGCCAAATCAAACTTATTAACGCGCTTCCGCTCGCGGGACGCCCGCGCCTTTCGTATCGTGGCGAGAAGCAGGTCAGTGAAGCGGTCGGTGTACGTGGCGGGTTTCTTGGCTTGGTTTTTTTTGAATTCAATCGTCTCGCATTCAAAAAGAGCCACCCCGGAGACAAGTTGCAGCCTGTGAACCCAAGTCCAGCCCAACCGTTGCCACGCCCGCGCGAGAGTGCCGGAGACGCGGTCGAATTCTTCATCGTCGAGGGGCGGAATGACGGTGCGTGAAAGGTATGTCTGTGCTTTCCATGCCGGGCAGGGGAAGCGGCGCACCTTCGACTTCGACTCCTCATCTTCGGCGGCGGCATCAATCAGCGCCGCGTAAACCTTGAAACTTTGGTCGAGCACCTTCGCCCACTCAGCGCCATAGGCTTCCCTTAACTCGTCGCGACATTCGCGCGCAAAGTAGGCTTGTGCGGTGCGGAAGGCGGCGAGGAAGTCGGACGACCACGCGCGTGCCTTCAGTGTGGCTTCGTCGGCCTGATATTTTTCCTGCCAAGTTTTTTCGTGAACGTCGTCGGCTTCGGTGAAGCCGAAAGGAATTTCGCTTGCGTCAGGTGTGGTTGGCTGATAAGCTTTCATTTGTTCGTCCCTAACCCGTCGCCGTAGAAAACAACGGGTGAAAAATGAAGGCCGCCGAGCTCATCACTCGCGCGGCTTTCGCATTTAGGCGGCAAGCGGCGCGAAGATGCGCGCCGCCCGGTAAGCGTCGATATCACGCTGGCGAATGACGAAGCGGCCCCCGCCGAAGCCGCGCCGGAAGTGGCCAAGTTGGCGCGCGGCGAGCAGTCGACGCACGGTCATCTCGCTCACCCGCAACTCGCGCGCGGCGTTCTTCACGTCAAATTCTTTTTCTTCGTTCACGGCTCTGCTACCTCCTGAAACTGAAAAACAGAAAAGCGCGTCCCGAAGAGACACCACACCATTGACTGGTCTGGAGTTTTCTTCGGGACGCGCTTTTTTGCGTGTCTCTTTGGCAACTAAAACTGTTTTGGCCTTACCGCCTACTCTCACCGAAAACACTCCTTGGAATGACCAAGGAAGCATTTCGCGGGTGGAGCGTCTTGCTTTCTGCGGGAACGTCGTCCGTGAGAAAGCGCGTGACCGGCGGCGAGCTTGGGCCAGTTGCCTGATTTTCAACCGCAAGCTTGTCGCATCACGGTTCTTGCACTCGTGCAAAAGTGCGGAGCGAATATACCACAAAAGTCGTCGGAAGCACTCAACATTTTTCATAGCTTCGTGTTAAGATTGAAAATGAAAAGGCTATCGCCGCCTCGCCGAGAGGCCGAGAGGCCGAGAGGCGAGTGGTTGCTGATACTCAGAAGCGCCGAAGTCACGAGCCGCCAAGCTTTCGTGTGACCGGCGCTTTTTAGTTTTTATTTCCTCTTATCTTCGCTCATCGCTTCCCCCTCTTCTTACCCGTAGAACGCCCGGTGCTGGCCTTCACAGGCGCTGTGGCGCGTTTTCCGGTGCCGGGCTGAGCCTTCGGCGGGCGGCCTGTCTGACGACCTTCTAGAAGTTTTAAATCGCCCTCATTGATGATGTAATCGCGCCCCATTTTCTGAGCGGGCAGGCGTTCATCTCTGATGAATTGATGAATGCGCTGCACCGTCACGCCTAAGCGTTCAGCGACTTCACTGGTCGTCAGCAGCTTCATAGACGCCCACTATACATCCGAAGAAAGTCTTTATCAAGCTCAATCTTTTCTATTGACATAAAGCCTTTAAGGTGTTAAAGTCTTTTTCAGGTTAGGACATCACACAAGAAAGGCTAAACCGAAATGTTCATCCTGAGAAGCAAAGAACAAATCAGCAAGGCAATCGACAACGCGAAAGCCTTACACCCGAAAGTCCGCATGGTTGAATTTGGCGAGTATGAGGTGAGCGGCAGCAAGGGTAACACCTACACGGTGCTCTGCTACCGCGCGGGCGGCGAGAAGATTGTGGATTGCAACTGCCCGTCGCGAGTCCCCTGTAAGCACAGTGCGGCTGCTCTTGCCTTGCACATCTACATGGCTGCCAGACGCGGCCACTAAACACAAAGGGCTAGGAAAGTGCCCTCAGCGCTCGCCTAGCCCTCCAACATCAACCCTTCACAGAAAGGTAAATGCCATGCAGAATAATTCTACCACAAAGACACCAGCGGAGCGGTTAGAACAGGCCCGCGCGCATGGGCGTGATGGATGCATCAATTGATGCATGCTGATTCGCACCTTTCCATGAAGCCCCGCGCGCATGGGCGTGATGCGCAAATTTGCGCATCTGCTCGCTGACCATGCGTAGAAGCCACACGCGCATGGGCGTGATGCTTACGTGCGGAAGCTATAAAGCGGGCTATTCCTTCAGCAGCAGCGCCACTTCCACGCCGTAGACGCCCGCTACCCTGTCCGCTATAACGCTCGCGTTGACGCTAGGATGCTCCAGAATCAATCTTTCATATGCCGCCCTAGCCAAGTCGTATGGATTACGTTGCGCCGACACTTCAAGACCCATAATCGCGCACAATTGCTTTGCAGCAGTCTGCGAATTGTGCAGTTCAACTGTTGTTTCGGTAACAGTTGCTTGCTTAGACTTATCGAAATACTCTTTGACCGTAACTTTCCTCAGTAAATGGCTTAAACCTTGTGCTTTTGCTGCCCGTACAACCGGATTATCGGGCATAATATCGCCTAAATCAGCCCTCAAATGACTAACCAGCGTACCTATAACCTCATCCGTGTGGATTCTAGCTTCCTGCATGCGCTCAGCGATGCGCCGGCGTATGTAAGGTTTGGCAAGGTTTTCGGAAGCAACTTGTTTCAGCGTATCAGGCGTCCCGGAATAGCCCGCGTCCCGCGCCGCTTGTGTCGCGTTGCCGCCGTTGCAGATGAAATTTTCTATGAAATTCGCTTGCTTGTGGGTCAGTCCGCTATCGTTCATTGAGCGCCTCTATGGATGGATTTTTCACTCTCATAATTTGAAGCATCGCCGCGCCCGATTCTTCCTATCCGCTCAATCTTCTGATGCCCCCCCCCCGTCATAGAATAGCTTATGATAATGCCCCTTATGGAAAGCTATCCGCTTGTGATTGAAGCGCGCCCCTTCACGCTGCACGCTGCCTTGGGCGCTCTTTGGAGCGCAGCCGCTCTCGCCGTCGGCTTTCGATGCCGAGAGCCAGCGCCACGGCCAGGCCATAAGGCGCGCCGGCGGGCGGGCGAAAGGGGCCTTCGCCGCCCGAAGCGCGCCATTCCTCGACCTTCGAGAAATACGCGCTGACCGCGCCCTCAAGGTGGTCATTGACGCTTTCAAAGAGCGCGTGAAGTTCAGCGGTAAGCACGCGCCGCCTCTCCTCACGCGCTCTGCCGCGCAGAACTTCCGCGCGAAGTCCATCAACGCGCTCGACCTCGGCCAGTTGCGCGCGGCTGTTCGTGATACGGGCGTCGAGCGCGTCAACGGCCTCTGAGAGCGCGTTGAAAGTGCTCTGCGCGGCTGTGACCTTGCCGGCGTCTGTGCCGCTCACAAGAGCGCCGCGCGCCGCGTCAAGTTTGCCGCGCGCCGCTTCTACGTCGGAGGCCAGAGTCTCCCGCCTCGCTTCGAGCGCCTTCAGTTCCCTCTCAATAAGTTTTTCCATTGCTACCCCCTTCTCGCTTAATTTCGGCGAGGCGTGCGCGCCGCTCGCGCTCCTGCTCTTGGCGCTCGCGTGATTCGCGGCGCACGCGTTCATAAATATTTTCGCTAGCTTGTGGCTTTTCTTCGGCCATTGGTTCCCCTCTTAACGTGTTAATCACGCTGCCTTTTGTCCCTGCGCCAACTGTGCATAAGCCGCGTTAAGTTTGACCATGTCTTCATGGCTTCCGCCCGCGTCAGGATGCAGTTGTCGCGAGAGGCACTTGTAGACGGCGCGAATCAGAAAGTCAGGAGCGGTCTCCCGAAGATGCAAAACGGCGAATGGATCACTGGCCTTTTGCCGTGGCGGTGGCGGTTCGGGTGGCTTTTCCCGTTTGCGGTCGCTCGGTGTCTGCCACTCCACGCGCGCGCCAAGTTCGGCATGGGCATAATCGAGCCATTGAAAAAGTTGAGCGTAGGCGTCCTCATCAACGAACCATCGGCGCGTTGTGGGTTCGTAACTTCTGGAATAAGCATGGATGAATTCCTTGAGCGTCGAGACGCAGAGCGAAAAGTTGCCGCCCCGGAATGTGAGTGAGAAGCCGCCAGCGCCGCGCGAAATAAAGATTGTCGTCACGCGCTCACCCCCACTCGGCGCGCGGCACTGCTGACCGTCTCGCTGACATAGTCGTCGCGCGTGCGCGTCCGCGCCTTTGCCCCGATGCGTGATAGTTCCTCTTCGACTCTATATCGCGGCCAGCCCATCTCAATCGCGCGGCAGCTCCACGCAAACTCCGCCCGCGAACGGTCGCCCCGGTGCCTGTTCAGGTACTCGTCAAAGTCCGGCCAGCCGTTCGGCAAGCGTCCTTTGATTTTTCTTATTTGCGACGGTGTTTTCTTCGGCGGCAGAGGCGCGAGTAGCCCGGCGGCTTCCAATTCGGTGACGCTTACCGTGCGCCCCGGCTGGAGCCGTAGTAATTGCACGCGCGGGCTGGCGCCGTCCGCGTACCGTCGTTTGGGTTTTCGATTGAGTGACCCCGGCCACCGCGTCGAGCCGTAAGCGCCACCATTCGCCCCGGTGTGTTTAAGTTTGGAAAGTAAGCGCGTGCGGAAGGTCTTAAAGTCTTCATCGTCGGCGAACTCGTCGGACAGACAAAGCCACGCTTGCCCGTTCGCCGGGCTGGTCAATTCTTGAAGAAAGCAGAAGGGCGCGAGCATTGCGAGCACTTCCGGCGGGCAGTCATCAATCTGAATCAAGCGGCGAGTGTGCGCGGGACGCACCGCAAGACTTTCTGGCCTCGCCGAGTTGCGCTCCAAATATCGCCCCATGTTTTCGGCGAACGCTTCCGCGCTGGCGTCCTCAGTCAGTGCGCAGTTTTCGCCGCGCGGGCGTGTCTCATCAACCATCACAATCTTGAAGTCAGTCACGCCGACGCTGGCGAAGGCTCCGAGCGCGGCGAGCGCGTCCGGCGTGCTTTGGCCGCGCGGCTCCGGTTCGGCGTCATATTCGACGCGCACCCGCGGGGGCGTCTCATAGGACAAATTGTCCGCCGGGACTGAGGCCGTTTCGTCGTTTTCTGCCGGAAATTCGCAATCTTGCCCTTGAGGTGAGGCGCATGAGCTCGCCGGCGACGGCGCGGCAGAAAAAGGCGTGTCCGCCTCTTCCACAGGGGGGACAGAGGGGAACGGAAGGACGCGCCCCGTCGCCTTTTTCCACTCGTCTGTGATCCACGCAACTAGGGCGATGTCGATGGCGCGGGCTTCGTCGCCGGGCAGGTCGGCGACGATCTTCGCGGCCTTCGCGGTCGCCCTCCGCGCGATGCCTTCAACTTGGACGGTCGGCGAGTGCTTCATCTCTTGCGCCTCGGCCTTAGCCGTCGCGCGGGCTGCCTTCTCCGCCGGCTTTTTCGCTTCGGGCGCGTAGTCGGGTATGAACTTCTGCTCCCGAAATTCTTTGAGGCATTGCTGGAAAGCCAAATCAAACTTATTAACGCGCTTCCGCTCGCGGGACGCCCGCGCCTTTCGTATCGTGGCGAGAAGCAGGTCAGTGAAGCGGTCGGTGTACGTGGCGGGTTTCTTGGCTTGGTTTTTTTTGAATTCAATCGTCTCGCATTCAAAAAGAGCCACCCCGGAGACAAGTTGCAGCCTGTGAACCCAAGTCCAGCCCAACCGTTGCCACGCCCGCGCGAGAGTGCCGGAGACGCGGTCGAATTCTTCATCGTCGAGGGGCGGAATGACGGTGCGTGAAAGGTATGTCTGTGCTTTCCATGCCGGGCAGGGGAAGCGGCGCACCTTCGACTTCGACTCCTCATCTTCGGCGGCGGCATCAATCAGCGCCGCGTAAACCTTGAAACTTTGGTCGAGCACCTTCGCCCACTCAGCGCCATAGGCTTCCCTTAACTCGTCGCGACATTCGCGCGCAAAGTAGGCTTGTGCGGTGCGGAAGGCGGCGAGGAAGTCGGACGACCACGCGCGTGCCTTCAGTGTGGCTTCGTCGGCCTGATATTTTTCCTGCCAAGTTTTTTCGTGAACGTCGTCGGCTTCGGTGAAGCCGAAAGGAATTTCGCTTGCGTCAGGTGTGGTTGGCTGATAAGCTTTCATTTGTTCGTCCCTAACCCGTCGCCGTAGAAAACAACGGGTGAAAAATGAAGGCCGCCGAGCTCATCACTCGCGCGGCTTTCGCATTTAGGCGGCAAGCGGCGCGAAGATGCGCGCCGCCCGGTAAGCGTCGATATCACGCTGGCGAATGACGAAGCGGCCCCCGCCGAAGCCGCGCCGGAAGTGGCCAAGTTGGCGCGCGGCGAGCAGTCGACGCACGGTCATCTCGCTCACCCGCAACTCGCGCGCGGCGTTCTTCACGTCAAATTCTTTTTCTTCGTTCACGGCTCTGCTACCTCCTGAAACTGAAAAACAGAAAAGCGCGTCCCGAAGAGACACCACACCATTGACTGGTCTGGAGTTTTCTTCGGGACGCGCTTTTTTGCGTGTCTCTTTGGCAACTAAAACTGTTTTGGCCTTACCGCCTACTCTCACCGAAAACACTCCTTGGAATGACCAAGGAAGCATTTCGCGGGTGGAGCGTCTTGCTTTCTGCGGGAACGTCGTCCGTGAGAAAGCGCGTGACCGGCGGCGAGCTTGGGCCAGTTGCCTGATTTTCAACCGCAAGCTTGTCGCATCACGGTTCTTGCACTCGTGCAAAAGTGCGGAGCGAATATACCACAAAAGTCGTCGGAAGCACTCAACATTTTTCATAGCTTCGTGTTAAGATTGAAAATGAAAAGGCTATCGCCGCCTCGCCGAGAGGCCGAGAGGCCGAGAGGCGAGTGGTTGCTGATACTCAGAAGCGCCGAAGTCACGAGCCGCCAAGCTTTCGTGTGACCGGCGCTTTTTAGTTTTTATTTCCTCTTATCTTCGCTCATCGCTTCCCCCTCTTCTTACCCGTAGAACGCCCGGTGCTGGCCTTCACAGGCGCTGTGGCGCGTTTTCCGGTGCCGGGCTGAGCCTTCGGCGGGCGGCCTGTCTGACGACCTTCTAGAAGTTTTAAATCGCCCTCATTGATGATGTAATCGCGCCCCATTTTCTGAGCGGGCAGGCGTTCATCTCTGATGAATTGATGAATGCGCTGCACCGTCACGCCTAAGCGTTCAGCGACTTCACTGGTCGTCAGCAGCTTCATAGACGCCCACTATACATCCGAAGAAAGTCTTTATCAAGCTCAATCTTTTCTATTGACATAAAGCCTTTAAGGTGTTAAAGTCTTTTTCAGGTTAGGACATCACACAAGAAAGGCTAAACCGAAATGTTCATCCTGAGAAGCAAAGAACAAATCAGCAAGGCAATCGACAACGCGAAAGCCTTACACCCGAAAGTCCGCATGGTTGAATTTGGCGAGTATGAGGTGAGCGGCAGCAAGGGTAACACCTACACGGTGCTCTGCTACCGCGCGGGCGGCGAGAAGATTGTGGATTGCAACTGCCCGTCGCGAGTCCCCTGTAAGCACAGTGCGGCTGCTCTTGCCTTGCACATCTACATGGCTGCCAGACGCGGCCACTAAACACAAAGGGCTAGGAAAGTGCCCTCAGCGCTCGCCTAGCCCTCCAACATCAACCCTTCACAGAAAGGTAAATGCCATGCAGAATAATTCTACCACAAAGACACCAGCGGAGCGGTTAGAACAGGCCCGCGCGCATGGGCGTGATACTGGAAACGCGCGCACCACCACAAGCCCGCCCCGAAGCGCACATCGCCCCTGTGAGCGCGTTTTATTCAAACAACAGTCGCGGCTCGACACCGTACACAGACCCGACCCGCTCGGCAACCACCCGTTTTTCCACCAGAGGATACTCAAGCAATAGCCTCTCGTAAGCTGCGCGCGCCGCATCATAGGGATTCTTAGCGGCGGCGACTTCAAGCCCCATCACCGCGCATAATTGCTTAGCTGCCGTCTGGCTATTGTGCAGTTCCACGGTCGTCTCCGTCACCGTCGCCTGCTTGGATTTATCGAAATACTCTTTAACAGTCACTTTCCTCAGCAAATGAGACAAACCAACTGCTTTTGCCTGTTTGACAATCGGATTATCGGGCATAATATCGCCTAAATCCGCCCTCAAATGCGACACAAGCGTGCCGAGCACCTCATCCGTGTGGATTTTAGCTTCCTGCATGCGCTCAGCGATGCGCCGGCGTATGTAAGGTTTGGCAAGGTTTTCGGAAGCGACTTGTTTCAGCGTATCAGGCGTCCCGGAATAGCCCGCGTCCCGCGCCGCCTGTGTCGCGTTGCCGCGGTTTGAGAGGAAATTTTCTATGAAATTCGCTTGCTTGTGGGTTAGTCCGTCATCGTTCATTGAGCGCCTCTATGGATGGATTTTTCACTCTCATAATTTGAAGCATCGCCGTGCCCGATTCTTCCTATCCGCTCAATCTTCTGATGCCCCCCCCCCCGTCATAGAATAGCTTATGATAATACCTCTTATGGAAAGCTATCCGCTTGTGATTGAAGCGCGCCCCTTCACGCTGCACGCTGCCTTGGGCGCTCTTTGGAGCGCAGCCGCTCTCGCCGTCGGCTTTCGATGCCGAGAGCCAGCGCCACGGCCAGGCCATAAGGCGCGCCGGCGGGCGGGCGAAAGGGGCCTTCGCCGCCCGAAGCGCGCCATTCCTCGACCTTCGAGAAATACGCGCTGACCGCGCCCTCAAGGTGGTCATTGACGCTTTCAAAGAGCGCGTGAAGTTCAGCGGTAAGCACGCGCCGCCTCTCCTCACGCGCTCTGCCGCGCAGAACTTCCGCGCGAAGTCCATCAACGCGCTCGACCTCGGCCAGTTGCGCGCGGCTGTTCGTGATACGGGCGTCGAGCGCGTCAACGGCCTCTGAGAGCGCGTTGAAAGTGCTCTGCGCGGCTGTGACCTTGCCGGCGTCTGTGCCGCTCACAAGAGCGCCGCGCGCCGCGTCAAGTTTGCCGCGCGCCGCTTCTACGTCGGAGGCCAGAGTCTCCCGCCTCGCTTCGAGCGCCTTCAGTTCCCTCTCAATAAGTTTTTCCATTGCTACCCCCTTCTCGCTTAATTTCGGCGAGGCGTGCGCGCCGCTCGCGCTCCTGCTCTTGGCGCTCGCGTGATTCGCGGCGCACGCGTTCATAAATATTTTCGCTAGCTTGTGGCTTTTCTTCGGCCATTGGTTCCCCTCTTAACGTGTTAATCACGCTGCCTTTTGTCCCTGCGCCAACTGTGCATAAGCCGCGTTAAGTTTGACCATGTCTTCATGGCTTCCGCCCGCGTCAGGATGCAGTTGTCGCGAGAGGCACTTGTAGACGGCGCGAATCAGAAAGTCAGGAGCGGTCTCCCGAAGATGCAAAACGGCGAATGGATCACTGGCCTTTTGCCGTGGCGGTGGCGGTTCGGGTGGCTTTTCCCGTTTGCGGTCGCTCGGTGTCTGCCACTCCACGCGCGCGCCAAGTTCGGCATGGGCATAATCGAGCCATTGAAAAAGTTGAGCGTAGGCGTCCTCATCAACGAACCATCGGCGCGTTGTGGGTTCGTAACTTCTGGAATAAGCATGGATGAATTCCTTGAGCGTCGAGACGCAGAGCGAAAAGTTGCCGCCCCGGAATGTGAGTGAGAAGCCGCCAGCGCCGCGCGAAATAAAGATTGTCGTCACGCGCTCACCCCCACTCGGCGCGCGGCACTGCTGACCGTCTCGCTGACATAGTCGTCGCGCGTGCGCGTCCGCGCCTTTGCCCCGATGCGTGATAGTTCCTCTTCGACTCTATATCGCGGCCAGCCCATCTCAATCGCGCGGCAGCTCCACGCAAACTCCGCCCGCGAACGGTCGCCCCGGTGCCTGTTCAGGTACTCGTCAAAGTCCGGCCAGCCGTTCGGCAAGCGTCCTTTGATTTTTCTTATTTGCGACGGTGTTTTCTTCGGCGGCAGAGGCGCGAGTAGCCCGGCGGCTTCCAATTCGGTGACGCTTACCGTGCGCCCCGGCTGGAGCCGTAGTAATTGCACGCGCGGGCTGGCGCCGTCCGCGTACCGTCGTTTGGGTTTTCGATTGAGTGACCCCGGCCACCGCGTCGAGCCGTAAGCGCCACCATTCGCCCCGGTGTGTTTAAGTTTGGAAAGTAAGCGCGTGCGGAAGGTCTTAAAGTCTTCATCGTCGGCGAACTCGTCGGACAGACAAAGCCACGCTTGCCCGTTCGCCGGGCTGGTCAATTCTTGAAGAAAGCAGAAGGGCGCGAGCATTGCGAGCACTTCCGGCGGGCAGTCATCAATCTGAATCAAGCGGCGAGTGTGCGCGGGACGCACCGCAAGACTTTCTGGCCTCGCCGAGTTGCGCTCCAAATATCGCCCCATGTTTTCGGCGAACGCTTCCGCGCTGGCGTCCTCAGTCAGTGCGCAGTTTTCGCCGCGCGGGCGTGTCTCATCAACCATCACAATCTTGAAGTCAGTCACGCCGACGCTGGCGAAGGCTCCGAGCGCGGCGAGCGCGTCCGGCGTGCTTTGGCCGCGCGGCTCCGGTTCGGCGTCATATTCGACGCGCACCCGCGGGGGCGTCTCATAGGACAAATTGTCCGCCGGGACTGAGGCCGTTTCGTCGTTTTCTGCCGGAAATTCGCAATCTTGCCCTTGAGGTGAGGCGCATGAGCTCGCCGGCGACGGCGCGGCAGAAAAAGGCGTGTCCGCCTCTTCCACAGGGGGGACAGAGGGGAACGGAAGGACGCGCCCCGTCGCCTTTTTCCACTCGTCTGTGATCCACGCAACTAGGGCGATGTCGATGGCGCGGGCTTCGTCGCCGGGCAGGTCGGCGACGATCTTCGCGGCCTTCGCGGTCGCCCTCCGCGCGATGCCTTCAACTTGGACGGTCGGCGAGTGCTTCATCTCTTGCGCCTCGGCCTTAGCCGTCGCGCGGGCTGCCTTCTCCGCCGGCTTTTTCGCTTCGGGCGCGTAGTCGGGTATGAACTTCTGCTCCCGAAATTCTTTGAGGCATTGCTGGAAAGCCAAATCAAACTTATTAACGCGCTTCCGCTCGCGGGACGCCCGCGCCTTTCGTATCGTGGCGAGAAGCAGGTCAGTGAAGCGGTCGGTGTACGTGGCGGGTTTCTTGGCTTGGTTTTTTTTGAATTCAATCGTCTCGCATTCAAAAAGAGCCACCCCGGAGACAAGTTGCAGCCTGTGAACCCAAGTCCAGCCCAACCGTTGCCACGCCCGCGCGAGAGTGCCGGAGACGCGGTCGAATTCTTCATCGTCGAGGGGCGGAATGACGGTGCGTGAAAGGTATGTCTGTGCTTTCCATGCCGGGCAGGGGAAGCGGCGCACCTTCGACTTCGACTCCTCATCTTCGGCGGCGGCATCAATCAGCGCCGCGTAAACCTTGAAACTTTGGTCGAGCACCTTCGCCCACTCAGCGCCATAGGCTTCCCTTAACTCGTCGCGACATTCGCGCGCAAAGTAGGCTTGTGCGGTGCGGAAGGCGGCGAGGAAGTCGGACGACCACGCGCGTGCCTTCAGTGTGGCTTCGTCGGCCTGATATTTTTCCTGCCAAGTTTTTTCGTGAACGTCGTCGGCTTCGGTGAAGCCGAAAGGAATTTCGCTTGCGTCAGGTGTGGTTGGCTGATAAGCTTTCATTTGTTCGTCCCTAACCCGTCGCCGTAGAAAACAACGGGTGAAAAATGAAGGCCGCCGAGCTCATCACTCGCGCGGCTTTCGCATTTAGGCGGCAAGCGGCGCGAAGATGCGCGCCGCCCGGTAAGCGTCGATATCACGCTGGCGAATGACGAAGCGGCCCCCGCCGAAGCCGCGCCGGAAGTGGCCAAGTTGGCGCGCGGCGAGCAGTCGACGCACGGTCATCTCGCTCACCCGCAACTCGCGCGCGGCGTTCTTCACGTCAAATTCTTTTTCTTCGTTCACGGCTCTGCTACCTCCTGAAACTGAAAAACAGAAAAGCGCGTCCCGAAGAGACACCACACCATTGACTGGTCTGGAGTTTTCTTCGGGACGCGCTTTTTTGCGTGTCTCTTTGGCAACTAAAACTGTTTTGGCCTTACCGCCTACTCTCACCGAAAACACTCCTTGGAATGACCAAGGAAGCATTTCGCGGGTGGAGCGTCTTGCTTTCTGCGGGAACGTCGTCCGTGAGAAAGCGCGTGACCGGCGGCGAGCTTGGGCCAGTTGCCTGATTTTCAACCGCAAGCTTGTCGCATCACGGTTCTTGCACTCGTGCAAAAGTGCGGAGCGAATATACCACAAAAGTCGTCGGAAGCACTCAACATTTTTCATAGCTTCGTGTTAAGATTGAAAATGAAAAGGCTATCGCCGCCTCGCCGAGAGGCCGAGAGGCCGAGAGGCGAGTGGTTGCTGATACTCAGAAGCGCCGAAGTCACGAGCCGCCAAGCTTTCGTGTGACCGGCGCTTTTTAGTTTTTATTTCCTCTTATCTTCGCTCATCGCTTCCCCCTCTTCTTACCCGTAGAACGCCCGGTGCTGGCCTTCACAGGCGCTGTGGCGCGTTTTCCGGTGCCGGGCTGAGCCTTCGGCGGGCGGCCTGTCTGACGACCTTCTAGAAGTTTTAAATCGCCCTCATTGATGATGTAATCGCGCCCCATTTTCTGAGCGGGCAGGCGTTCATCTCTGATGAATTGATGAATGCGCTGCACCGTCACGCCTAAGCGTTCAGCGACTTCACTGGTCGTCAGCAGCTTCATAGACGCCCACTATACATCCGAAGAAAGTCTTTATCAAGCTCAATCTTTTCTATTGACATAAAGCCTTTAAGGTGTTAAAGTCTTTTTCAGGTTAGGACATCACACAAGAAAGGCTAAACCGAAATGTTCATCCTGAGAAGCAAAGAACAAATCAGCAAGGCAATCGACAACGCGAAAGCCTTACACCCGAAAGTCCGCATGGTTGAATTTGGCGAGTATGAGGTGAGCGGCAGCAAGGGTAACACCTACACGGTGCTCTGCTACCGCGCGGGCGGCGAGAAGATTGTGGATTGCAACTGCCCGTCGCGAGTCCCCTGTAAGCACAGTGCGGCTGCTCTTGCCTTGCACATCTACATGGCTGCCAGACGCGGCCACTAAACACAAAGGGCTAGGAAAGTGCCCTCAGCGCTCGCCTAGCCCTCCAACATCAACCCTTCACAGAAAGGTAAATGCCATGCAGAATAATTCTACCACAAAGACACCAGCGGAGCGGTTAGAACAGGCCCGCGCGCATGGGCGTGAT
>MWVW01000161.1_pt1 | contig 15729 bp, 8 predicted proteins | sample 1047191 | NCBI WGS metagenome assembly MWVW01 (sample SAMN06349985, study PRJNA376086) | soil metagenome | isolation source: MtG22-5 sample Antarctic (ecotone) | place: Antarctica
CATGGCTAAAATGGTGCGGAGCGATTGTTTTTTAGCAAAACTTTTATTGTAAGAAATAACTGCCTCCAACCCCCGTGCACGGGTGTCTATGGCATTGGTAAAAAAATTGGCAGTGCTTGCGCCAGCGGCTGCTAATTGAGCATTGAGCTGAGCATTAGTGCCGCCGCTAAAATCGTTGGTCAGTACAATTCGATTGTCAATATCAATCTGGTAAGCATCTACAGTAAATTCAAATCCTTTAAAAGGTATAGCGGTCAGACCAACAGAATAACTATTGCTTGTCTCTTCTTTTAATTTTGGAATTCCTAATATTTCTGCTGCTCTACTGTCATTAGTGAAAGTACCGCTTTCTGTAGGCACAAGAGTTCCATTGATTGATTTAAAAACCGTATTAGTTTTTGAATAAAAACGTTGCTGCATAGAAGGAGCACGGAATCCTGAACTGATGGAAGCTCTTAGATTAAAATGATCACTAAACTTATAACGGCTGGAAAATTTGTAATTAAGCGTTGATCCAAAATCGCTGTAATTTTCGAAACGTAAGGCTCCTGTCAACAGAAACTGCTTTGTAATATCCTGTTCTAAATCTATATACACTGCCTTACTGTTTCTGGTTTTATCATCCTCACCAATTATATTTTTGAAGCCGGCAAATACCTGTGCTCCGGCTGATGCTTTGGATGCGGTGTCATAGTTTGTAAAAGAGGCTTCTTCGCCACTTTTAATGCCAAAAGCATCCACCCGGTATTCTAAACCGGCGGCCACATTCAACCCTTCCAACACTTTATATTGCCTTGATATATCCGCATTTACTGTGTTCTGCCAGAATTTCAAACCACCGGCATTAAATTCTGTTTGTTTATTACCAGCAATGACAAACTGTGTATAATTTATGGATTTGTCAATTGTAAAGTCAATCTTACTAATGCCAAATGTATTGCTCAGATCAAAGTTCCATTGATCGAATTTTGTGCGGACACCGACAGCCGTAGAAAAATCGCTGAGATCAGTATTTATCTGAGGTAGAAAACCATTGGGGTAAATAGACAATACTTTTGAAGCATAGATTCTCGCACCACTCACAATACTGGTAGCACCATCGGGATAGCGATAAAAACCTGCGCTTTTGCCATTCTTTTTACTGTAGCCTCCAAATATATACAACTCCGTTTTATCACTAAAAGGATAGGCAAAGTTATAAAAGGCAGCACCTCCTTTCATGTCGGAGTTACCAATGTGAAGGTCAAAGGAATTTCTTGTCAGATTTCTTGCTTGCAAAATGGAATCATCCCTGTTAGCTCCATTTACCAATGGGTATATTCTTCCCGTATAAGTTCCTGCTCTGTTAGTAGCTTCTCTGTTAATGTATTCACCAGTAAGGTTTAAATTCCCCTTGCCAATGGCAAAACCATATCCCAGCGAAGCCTGGAAATTTCCACCATCAGTCACTTTTACGGATGGGTCGTTGGTATTACCCGCCAGTTTATATAAAGCGTAATTTTTATCATACTCCGTAATATTTTCTCCATAACTGACACCCGCTTCAAGCAAGCCAATTCTTTTTTTCAACACTATATTGATAACCCCTGCAATTGCATCTGAACCATATTGTGCTGATGCACCATCTCTCAAAATTTCTATTCGTTCTATTGATGTCGCCGGAATAGTACTCAGGTCAGTATTTACCTGTCCGCGGTTTACTGTTCCATTTACATTGACCAAAGCAGATTGGTGACGGCGTTTGCCGTTAATAAGCACTAGCACCTGGTCGGTTCCCAAGCCTCTTAACTGTGCAGGATCCACATGGTCTGTGCCGTCTGCAATTGTTTGCCGGGCAGATTGAAATGATGGGGCGATATAAGTAAGTATCTGATTTAAATCCACCTGGCCTATATCATTTATGACTTGAGTTATTGGTATTACATCTACAGGCACTGCCGTTTCTAAGCGGGTTCTGGAAAATGCCCTTGTTCCCGTTACAACAACTTCCCTTACATCCCCTGATTCTGATAAAAGAAAATCAACCGTTGTGCTTCCATTATTTTGAACATCCACTTCTTTGTTAGCTGAGCCGTAGCCAACATAACTGGCTATTATTGTGTATCTGCCGGGATTAAGTGAAAGTGTAAACATTCCTTCAGCGTTAGTTGTAGTTCCTCTGCCGGAACCTCGCACCGATATGGAAGCACCGGATAAAGAAGCACCATTCGCATCTTTTACTGTTCCTGTAACTGTTCCAGTTTGTGCGAAAGAATAAAGTGCAGGTAGAATAAATACGAAAATGAGTACTGCTTTCTTTAGCAGGATATTAAACTGAGTCAACAACATACTTGTTAGTTTAAGTGATTTAATAATGGGTTGTAAAACAGTCTTATAGGGGATTTAAAGATAGCAGAAATGGCGCACTCGCCAAACTTATTTTGATAAGTGCATGTCATGAATTAGTAACTTAACAGCTACAAATAAATATTTATGCGTTCATACTTTTTTGTTTTTACAGGCCTGCTATTTTTTATCTCCTGTCATACCACAAAAAAATCCGGGCTCTATCCAATTAATCCATTTCAATATTCTATTTCAAAAAAAGTTATAGCTAAAAATGGCGCTGTTGCTTCTGCACATCCTCTTGCCAGTAAAGTGGGTGTAGAAGTAATGAAAAAAGGTGGTAATGCGGTGGATGCTGCCATTGCTACACAACTTGCATTAGCTGTTGTTTATCCAAACGCAGGAAATTTAGGAGGTGGTGGATTTATGGTTGCCAACTTAGCTAATGGACAGGCTGTAGCACTGGATTACAGGGAAATGGCGCCCGCTTTATCGCATCGCGATATGTATCTTGATGCCAGTGGAAATGTAATTCCTAATAAAAGTTTAAGAGGCCCTAGTTCCAGCGGTGTACCCGGTACTGTATCAGGTTTGTTTGAAAGTATGAAGTATGCAAAACTTTCTTTCAAAACCCTTATAGAACCCGCAATAGTATTGGCAGAAAAAGGGTTTGTGATCACTGAAAGAGAAGCTTCTTCTTTTAATGGTTTGCAAGATCAATTGCACAAATACAATACGGTTACCAATGCATTTACAAAAACAACTCCATGGATAGTTGGTGATACATTGATACAAACTGACCTGGCAAATACTTTAAAAAGAATAAGAGATAATGGCGCTGCCGGTTTTTATGAAGGAGAAACAGCAAGGTTAATTACAGAAGAAATGAAAAGAGGTAATGGATACGTTACAATGGAAGATTTAAAAAACTATAAAGCAAAATGGAGAACGCCGCACAGTTTTTCTTATAAAGGATATACTATTATAGGTATGCCTATGCCGAGCAGTGGCGGTGTGTTGCTCCATCAAATGTTGAAAATGGTGGAAGATAAACCTTTACCATCCTATGGGTTTGCATCTGTACAAGCGATACAATTAATGACAGAAGTGGAACGTCTTGCTTATGCCGACAGGGCACAATACATGGGTGATGCAGATTTTTTTAAAGTACCTGTAAGTACAATCGTAAGCGATGCATACCTAAAAAACAGGATGAAAAATTATGACTCTTTAAAAGCTGGCAACAGCGAAGTGATCAAGCCTGGATCAGTTACAGAAAGTGAAGAAACAACCCATCTCAGCGTAATTGATAAAGAAGGAAATGCGGTTTCTGTAACCACTACCTTAAACGATTCGTATGGAAGTAAAACAGTGGTGGGCGGTGCAGGCTTTTTTTTAAATGACGAAATGGATGATTTTAGCGTGAAGCCAGGGGTTCCAAATATGTATGGCGCTGTTGGCGGCGAAGCAAATGCTATTGCTCCCGGAAAAAGAATGCTGAGTTCTATGACACCGACAATTGTTTTACAAAATAACAAACCATTTTTAGTGGTAGGCACGCCCGGCGGAACAACTATTCCCACTTCAGTTTTTCAAACCATTGTAAATATTATAGATTTTAGAATGAGTACTGATGATGCAGTTAATAAACCAAAATTTCATCATCAATGGTTGCCAGATAGTCTTTATATAGAAAAATCATTTTCTTATACTGTAAGGCCCATTCTTGAAAAAATGGGTTATAAATTAAAAGAGCGGGGAGGTATTGGCAGAACAGAAGTTATAAAAATTTTAAAAGACGGCAGGTTTGAAGCAGTTGCAGATGGCCGCGGAGATGATGGAGCGGAAGGGTATTAGAAGTTGAGAGTTCAAAGTTTACCGTTGACCGTTTACGGGTTCACGAGTTCACAAGTTTACGAGTTCGCCAGTTCACAAGTTCACAAGTTCACAAGTTACAGTTTAACGCCGCACTAATAATCAAATTCAATTCACCACTCACCACTCACCCCTCACCATCACCACTTACTATGACCATAGAAGAACATTTCCTCAGCAGTGCCATAAAAAGATTAGAAGACTATAAATCGCTTGGAGAAAAATCGATAGATCGGTTAACACGTGAGCAATTAAATTGGCAACCGAATGAAACTTCCAATAGTATTGCTATCATTATTAAACATATGCATGGAAACATGCTTAGCCGCTGGACAAATTTTTTGACCGAAGATGGAGAAAAGGAATGGAGAAAAAGAGATGAAGAATTTGAAGGCCATGATATTTCAAAAGAACAAATAATGCAATGGTGGAATGAAGGATGGTTAGTTTGCTTAACCAGTTTAAAATCTTTAATGAAAGAAGATATAACAAAAACCATCACCATCCGCAAGCAGCCATTGATTGTTGTTGATGCTATCAACCGGCAGTTAGCTCATTACAGTTACCACATCGGCCAGGTAGTGTATATAAGTAAATCCCTAATGAATACCGCATGGACTTCTCTTTCTATTCCTAAAGGATCATCCCAACAATACAATGAGCGATTGGAGAATAAATAAATCTTAATCCTTATTTTTATCGCTTATCGTAATTTATGGCAAACAGATTTATTGTATTCTTCCTGGCAATTATTATTTCAAATAAAGTCATTTCACAAGTAAGAATAGGTGTGATTGCAGGCCCCCAGGCAACCTCAGCCAACTATCAAATAAAGGATGAAAAACAGCCAACTGAATATAAAATGGGGGGACAGGCTGGCATTACAGCTAAAATACCAGTTGAATTCCAGTTATATTTTGCACCCTCTGTTTATTATAGTTTAAAAGGATATAAAGTCCAGCTTAACGATCCATCATTTCCTCCGGGCGAGGATGCAATCAGTAATAACGTTAGCGTACATGCAATCGAAATAGCGCCGCTCTTTCATTTTGATCTGTCAAAAAAAGCGGCGCATCCATTTATACAATTTGGACCTGCTATTGATATTGCTTTTTATGGCAAGGAAGAAATAGTTTTAAAAAACGGTGATAAAGTTGACCGCAACATGAAATTTAACTTTGGCGAATATGGACGATTTACTTCTTCGGTTATTGGCCGTTTAGGTTATGAAATGCAAAATGGCTTTTTCTTTTTTGGACATGTAACCTATGGATTAGGCAGTATGAACAACGCCGACAATGGCCCTAAAATCCGGCACCGCATTTTTGGTGTTTCTGTGGGTAAATATTTGAAAGGGAAATAATTGCCTTTAGCTAATAAGGCACAGAATGTATTTATTACTGTTTATTTACTATTGTTTGTTTTAGCATGTTCCCACTGCAGGAAATGCCATTAAGAATAAGAAAACTGTATTACCCCGCGGAGGATTTATAGCAAAAAGCTATATAAATAATGCTTACGTCCATCCATCCTCAAATTAAATTAACCTTATTTGCATCTCCTCATCATTATTTCACATTTTTTTCGTTTAACCTTGAGTGATTGAGTTTGTCCTAAGGATGCCATTGTTTATTTTTACAGCTAAATGATAATGTCCTGAGAAAATTTGCCAAAATATTTCTTGCTCTTATAGTATCACTACTCATCCTGGTTTGCCTTACCATTGCTTTTGTTCAAACCGAATGGGGACAAAACTGGCTGGCTGGCCAGGTAACCACTCGGCTTTCTAAAGACCTGCAAAACCGCACCAGCATAAAACATGTAGAGTTTGGTCTTTTTAACAAGATGAATCTTGAAGGTGTGCTGGTAGAAGATAGAAAAAGAGACACAATTTTATATGCCGGTATTGTACAGGTTAGAATTACAGACTGGTTTTTTTTACAGGACAAAGCTGAACTGAAATACATTGGATTGGAAAATGCAATAATAAATTTTAGCCGGACAGATTCGGTTTGGAACTATCAATTTCTACAGGATTATTTTGCACAGCCATCAACAGGCAAAAAAAAGAAAAAAGCGGGCATAGAATTTAATTTAAAAAAAGTAATATTTCATAATGTTACCTTCAACCAAAAAGATGCATGGGCAGGCAATGACCTGTTTCTCAAAGCAGAGTCACTTGACCTTGATGCGAATGAAATAACATTAACAGGGAAAACCATCAATGCCAGCCGGCTTAATTTAGTAAAGCCTTTTTTTCACCAATATAGTTACGAGGGCAGAAAACCAAAAACAACAACATCTTATACTCCCATCCATCCTTCTACAATAGATTCGGCAGCATTACAATGGAACCCTGCAAATTGGAACATATCATTTGGCACAATAAATATTGATAACGGAACCTACAAAACGGATAAAGGAAATGCTACGCCTGCAGCCGGCTATTTTGATGCAAAGCATCTTGATTTTACTGCTATTGATGGAAGCATTAAAAACTTAAAGTTTGCCGCTGATACTTTCAGAGCAAGGGTTGATCTGACTACAAAAGAAAGGAGCGGATTAATGGTGCATTCTTTAAAAACAGATCTTCGTTTTCATCCGCAGATCATGGAGTTTGGCAAGCTCTATTTAAAAACAAACAGGAGTGAGTTGAGCAATTATTTTGCAATGAAGTTTAACAAGATTGGCGATCTAAGTGATTTTATTCATGCCGTTACAATGGAAGCTAATTTTAATAATACCAATGTCGCATCCGATGACATCGCTTTTTTTGCACCCGGTATCAAAGACCTCAACAGAATGTTTTATTTAAATGGTTTGGTGAAAGGGAAGGTTGATGATCTGGGCGGAAAAGGAATAAGTTTAAGATCAGGGTCCACCAGGTTACAGGGAGACATTAGTGTAATTGGTTTGCCAAACATTAATGAAACCTTTATAAATATAGAAGCGGAAGAATTACGGACTAATCATGGAGACCTGGCAAGCTTTATTCCAGCCATACGGAAGGTTACTGTACCCAATCTAAGAAAACTAGGCGACATTCATTTTACGGGCACCTACACCGGCTTTGTCAATGATTTTGTAACCTACGGCACTTTACAAACCGCACTCGGCACCCTGCGAACAGATTTAAATATGAAGTTGCCAAAAAATGGTACGCCCGTTTATTCCGGCAGCATTGCCACTTCTAATTTTCAACTGGGACAGTTTCTTAATAATAATCAGTTAGGTGCTATTGCTTTTAATGGCGATCTAAAAGGAAGAGGGTTTAATTGGAATACATTGGATTTGGCGATAGATGGCAATATTCAAAAAATAAGGTTTAATAATTATACCTATCAAAATATTACTGCAAAAGGCAGGTTGAGTAAAAAAACTTTTGATGGGAAATTTGATATTAAAGATCCTAACGCAGATTTAAGTTTAAACGGGCTTATTACTTTCACTGGCGCTGAACCTACGTTTGACGTGAAAGCCGATATTGTAAAAGCAGACCTGAAAGCTTTACAGTTAATCAACGAAGAATTATCACTTAGCGGAAAATTTGACCTGCAATTTACCGGAAGTTCGATTGCAGATTTTTTGGGCAATGCCAGCATTAGTAATGCTACTCTTTTGCAAAAAGGAAAACGTCTTTCATTTGATTCATTGGTGGTGTCTTCAAATTTTATCAATGGCCTACGTAATTTCAGGGCAAGGTCCAATGAATTTGATGTAAGCGTTAATGGGCAATTTGATTTGAAATCTTTACCCGATGCCTTTACCCTATTTTTAAACAGGTATTATCCTTCTTACATTAAACCGCCGCGAAGAAATATTCCAAACCAGGCATTCACTTTCGATATTACAACAGGTGTAGTGGAAGATTATATGCAATTGGTTGATCCACGTCTTTCCGGTTTCAACAATAGCCACATTAAAGGCTCACTGAATGTGGCAGCTAATTCTTTAACGCTTGACGCTGATGTGCCGCAGTTTGGTTTTAATCAATACCAGTTTGGCGATGTAAAAATAAAAGGTGATGGGAACTTTGAAAGATTAATCATAACCGGGCAAGTCAATAATGCCTTAGTAAGTGATAGCTTGAGTTTTCCCGAAACTACTTTCACTATCCAGGCACAAAATGATGTTTCGGATATTACCCTTAACACAATCGCCAATCAAACTATTAACAAGGCTAACTTATCAGCACAGGTAAAAACATTTTCGAATGGTGCTTCGATTTTATTTAATCCATCTTCTTTTGTATTAAATGGAAAAACCTGGAGCATTGAACAGGGAGGTGAATTGGATTTTAGAAAAAACACTGCCGTGCAGGGCCAGGTTGTGTTAAGGGAATCTAACCAGGAAATAAAGATCAGTACCCAACCTTCTGATGTGGGTGATTGGACTGATCTGCACATTACTTTGCAAAACCTAAATATTGGTGACCTGTCTCCGTTGTTTGTTAAAACCAATCGCATAGAAGGCTTGCTCACAGGCGATATTCGTGTAGAAGATGCTCAAAACAAATTCAACGTTATTGCTGATATTAAAACAAAGGCTTTAACAGTTGATGATGATTCAATTGGCGATGTTCAGGCTTCTATATCTTATAATAATAAAACAGGATTGTTTACGGGGAAAGGAAATAATCTTGACGTAGAGCATAAAATTAATTTTGACCTGGCCCTGGATTTTAAAGATTCAGCCAAACTGCACCAGGATAGAATAAGTGTTATGGCAACTAACTACCCTGTAAAAATACTGGAACGTTTTATTGGCAATTTATTTTCTGACCTACAGGGATATTTAACGGGCAATATTGATATTTTAGGTGAAGGCACTAAGCGGGATTATATTGCCAAAATGAAATTAAAGGATGCAGGATTGAAGGTAAATTTTACACAGGTTTTTTATAAAATTGATGATACAGAATTACAGATTACCGAAAATGAGATCAGGTTGGGTAATATGAAATTGCGTGATCGTGATGGAAATACGGCTACTGTACGCGGAGGTATTACGCATAAAAGTTTTCAAAACATGGTTTTTGATATTGTGGCTGAAGTGGACAATAATCCGATGGAATTAATTAACACCAGTTATAATGATAACCAACAGTTTTATGGAAGAGCCAAGGGTACAGGCTCATTTGTATTATTAGGACCGCAATACGATATGAACATGTATATAGAAGCCGTAGCTTCTTACCAGGATAGCTCTTTCATTACCTTACCTCCATCAAGGTCAAGAGTAACCGGTGCGGCCAGTTTCATGGTAGAGCGTAAGTATGGTAAGGAAATGTCGGAACAGGAGTTGCAAAGATCCACGAGCAATATAACCTACGAAGTAAACGTAACGGCTAATCCACGGGTAAATATTGAAGTAGTGTTAGATGACCTTACAGGCGATGTAATAAGAGGAAGGGGAACCGGTAACTTACGACTGCGGGCCGGTACGCAGGAGCCTCTTACCATGCGCGGACGTTATGATATACAGGAAGGCAGTTACCTATTTACTTTTCAATCTTTTTTTAAAAAGCCATTTGTTTTACGTTCCGGCTCCAACAATTATATAGAATGGACAGGCGACCCTTATTCTGCCACTATAAGGTTTGAAGCGGTGTACAAGGCGGAAAATGTAAACTTTGCTCCTCTTAGCGAAAGCCTGGGTTTAAATAATAACAGGCTTGCAAACTTACGGGGCGATGTGAATGTAGTAGCCATTTTAACCGGCGAATTATTTAAACCGACTTTTAATTTTAAGCTTGAATTTCCGGAAAACAGTATTGCTAATAGCGATCCCTATGTGTCATATGGCATACAGCAAATAGAAAATAACCAAAATGAAATAAATAAGCAGGTTACTTATTTAATTGTATTTAATTCTTTTGCTCCTTATCAAAGCAGTTTTACTTCTTCGCTAAACGAATTTGCTTATAGCACCATCTCCGGTTTGTTCTTTGGAGAAGTAAATAAGCGTTTAAATCAACTGCTCTCAAAAATTTTACGCAATAACGATCTGACCTTCAATTTTACGGGGTCTTTATATAATCGCAACCTTATTGATAGAAATGCCCGGGGATTTAATATCAATCAAACAGATCTGAACTTTAGTGTGGGCCTGCCATTATTAAAAGACCGGCTTCAAATTACCTTTGGCGGCACGTTTGATGTACCGCTTGAATCGAGTATAGAACAATCCATTCGCCTGTTTCCCGATGTAAATATTTCATTGCTTATAAATAAATCCGGAACTGTACGGGCTACCTTTTTTTATACACAAACCGCAGATCCTTTAATTGGCGGTCCCAATCTCAGCACCTTGCGCAGCCAACGGGCGGGAGTTAAACTTTCTTACCGCAAAGAATTTGAATCATTATCTACTTTATTCGGGCGAAAAAAAGGAAAGCAAAAAATGGAAACGTTCCCTGTTGATTCCGTACGCTCGGATTCTACCATTATAAGTCAGTAAACCCGTGAGACGTGAAAAGTCAGACGTGAGAGCAGCTTCACTTCTTATGTTTTACGTTTCAAGTTAAGTACTGCTTCTGCCAATATTATATCAATAGGCAGGGTAATTTTAATATTGTTTTCCTCGCCGGTTACCAACTGTATTTTTAGCCCAAAAGCTTCTACTACGGTAGCTTCATCAGTAAAGCGTTCTTTGTAATCAATTTCAAATGCAGACTGTAAGATTTTACTATGAAAAGTTTGTGGTGTTTGCACCAACATTACCTTGTTTCGTTCCACTGCTTCATTTTCTTCGCCCGTTAAAAACCGTACGCTGTCTTTTGATGCCACAACCGGAATAGCGCTGCCGCATTCTACCGCTTTTTGGTAGCAACGGTATATAAGATCTGTTGTAAGCAGGCAACGGGCGCCATCATGTACAAATACAATACTTTCTTTTTTAACTAACGCCAGACCATTTTTTACAGAGTGAAACCGGGATTCTCCGCCAATTGCAATTTGTATGCGTGAGTAATCAAACCATGCATCTATGATCTCACGTCCCATATCAATATGGTCTGCGGGTAGCACCAGTATAACCTGTAAATCTTTGTATGATTCCAAAAATGTTCTGATGGGATAATACAGAACTGGTTTGTCTTGTAGTAATAAAAATTGTTTAGGTATATTATTTCCCATCCGTTTGCCTACACCTCCTGCCACTATAATTGCATACTTATCCATTCTTGATTTTGAATGCTGAGGGTTGAATTTTAAACGATGAATGAAATAAGTCCAAGTCCAAACCTTCTACCTCATACCTTCTACCCTTCCCGATAAATGGCAACTTCATTTAGCCCTTCACTATTTTTTATACCGCGGTACATGCCGGCACTGTTAAAGATCATAGCGCCATTGCCATGTGCATCCATACCTATCATTCCTCCTTCGCCTTTTAGTTTCATTAGCTTATCATTAACTACTATTTGCATGGCCTCCTGCAGGCTCAATCCTTTATATTCCATTAAACAGCTTACATCGTAGGCTGCCACTGCACGTATAAAAGGTTCGCCATGCCCTGTGCAACTAATGGCAGCCGTTTTATTATTGGCATACGTGCCTGACCCAATGATGGGTGTGTCGCCAATGCGCCCCCATTTTTTATTTGTCATACCACCTGTACTGGTTGCAGCCGCTACATTGCCTGCTCCATCGCAGGCAACAGCGCCAACTGTTCCAAACTTTTTTGCCTTTACTATTTCTTCCGCAGGCTCGCTTCCATGATCTAATAAATAATTTTCTGAGCTTCGGACTTTTTGCCATTGATCGTACCGAAACCTGGAAAAGAAATATTCATCCGGCTCAAATTTTAACCCCTGTTTTTTTGCAAATTCAATAGCACCATCGCCACTTAAAAAAACATGATCGCTATTGTTCATAATTTCTTCAGCAAGGCAAATAGGATTGCGTATGTTTTTTACACCTGCTATAGCGCCAGCTTTTAGGGTATTTCCATCCATGATGGCGGCATCCATTTCCTGGGCTCCATCTTTGCCAAACACAGACCCCTTGCCCGCATTAAATAAAATATTATTTTCTAAAGAAACAACGGCAGCTTTCACTGCCTCAATTGCAGATCCCCTTTTTTCCAATACATCGAAACCAGCTTCCATAGCGCCATTTAACCCATCTGAATAGCTTCTTTCTAATTCAGCAGTTATTTCCTCTTTCAAAATGGTTCCTGCTCCCCCATGTATGGCTATTGCTATTTTTGACATCTTGTACCATTAATCTGTAAATAATAATCTGTTTACAGGCAAACAAAATTGCATAAATTTCCGGTGATTGGTGTAAGAAAATGATGTACGCTTCAGTTATATCAAAGTGAAGATGCCAAACGCAGTTTTTTACTTTTTACTTTCAATAAGAAGTAAAATCTCTATTAAAAGAATCGACTTCGGAAATATGTCATTAAATATTATAAGGCTAAAAAAACTCCTTCGTTAATGATGAGGCTGTTTACTCCTTTATTTGGATTTTTAAATCCTGCATTACTAATATGTCTAAAACCTCCTCTAATATCAACATAAATAGATTTATACACCCTAACGCTTATCCCCGCAAAAAAGTTATCAGAGAATATAAAGCCAGCGGCTTGTCTTTCCGGTGTTCCTGAAACATAATGAGGCCCAGCACTAATAAGCAGGTACGAACTTAAAAAATCCTTTACTATATTTTTTCTTGCAAGAAATCCCATGTTTAAACCAAACTCGTGGCCCTTTAGTTTTTCTTCTCCATAAAAATTATTTTGATATTTTGTGGCATTATATTGAGGCTGTAATAATACTTCGAGAGCCCATGATTTCTTTTTTAGCAATGAATAATAATATTGGACCTGAAAAAAAACTACATCATAATCATACAAAACATTTAATCCTTTTTGATTTCCGTATCCTGTAATAAATCCCAGTTTTTGTCTTGTATTATTGAATCGTAATGCTGAGCCAGACCTGCCTGAAGTTTTAAAAATTAGACTGTCGTCTATTTCTTTTACTGAGAATTTAAAAATGTTATTACTTATAGTTTCTGTACTCTCCACAGAATAAATATATAATGCACAACCATTGAAAAGATTTACATCATGTCCATGTTCAATACATTGAGTGGTAGATTCTGCTTTCAGTTTGCCAATAAAAGCAAAGGCAATTAAGAAAATAAAAGTGAGTGACAACCTTTTCATAAACAAGTTTTGGTTTATAATTAAAATAACGCATCCGGATTTAGGGTTATCTCAAGGTTGGAGACGGAGATAAATAGGATGAAGGAGAAATAACGAGGAAGTTGTTGTTATAGGAATTGGATAGACCGGCTTATTACAGGCAGTAGATAAATAGAACTATGAACACAGTGGATTATAAAAGGTTTTAAAAGGAAATCAGAAGACGGCTTCTTGTGAGCAAAGTTAATTGCATAATTCAAAAATGCAAATACTAAAAAGCTTCGTTTCGCAGAAGCCTGTAGAGAATCTTTAAAAACTTGTAAAAATTATAGAAACTTTCTTAGCAAAGTAATAATTCGCATTCATGCAAAAGTTTACGGGCATCCACTGCAACTGTACCTACCTCTTCACAAACCAGGCCCCCGGCAATATTGGCTATCTCTGCCATTAGGAAAATATTCTGCGTAGTAGCATACACAAGTGCAGCTACCGCAATTACAGTATCTCCTGCACCTGATACATCGGCAATATTTCGAAGATGAGAAGGAATAACCTCGGACTGTCCGTTCCCTTCATAAAACACTCCTTTATCTGACAAAGTGATAAATGAAACTTTATGATGAAGCAGGTGCTGTAACTGTGAATGAATGTTTTGTAATAAGGTAGGACTGTCATCTGTAAATAAAAGATTTAAGGCCTCCTTTACTTCTTTTAAATTGGGCTTAAAAAGGTCAACACCCTCATATTCGAAAAAATTTTTTCTTTTAGGATCAACCGCAGTTAATACTCCTGCCTGTTTGGAAATACTTATGACCGAGCGGATAACGGCTTCAGTCAATACCCCTTTATTATAATCTTCCAATATAACGATCCGGGGTTTTTCTTTAGCAATAAAACTTTCAAAACGATCCAATAAATTTTGTTCTTCTTCCCTTGTTAAATCCGTTGTTATTTCTGAGTCAAGCCTCATCATTTGCTGATTGCGGCAAATAACCCTTGTTTTACTTGTGGTAATGCGGTTGGCGCTAACAACAGAATATTTTATATTGATTTTATTATCTATAAAAAGAGCATTCAATCTTTGTGCTTCATCATCATCACCCGTCACAGAAAGCACGTACGCTTTAGCGCCTAATGATTGAAGGTTTAAGGCCACATTCCCCGCACCTCCAATCCTTTGTTCTTTTTTTTGAAGGGATACAATTGGCACGGGTGCTTCAGGTGAAATGCGTTCTACACTACCCCACATATAAGTGTCCAGCATTACATCGCCGATAACACCGACTTTTATTAGCTGAAATTTTTTAAATAATGCCTGAAAATCTTCCATGGAAAACTACCCGGTTCTTTTATTACCTGCCAATGCTATATAGTACAGCGGAATGCCAATTAATACAATAATAAGTCCCGGCCAGGTAAATTGCGGTTTATAAATAATTAAAAGAATACAGAACGCAAGTCCCAGCAATATATAAATTATCGGTAAAACAGGATAACCAAATGCTTTGTATGGCCTTTCGGCATCCGGTCTTTTTTTACGCAGAATAAAAATACCTGCTATTGTTAATACATAAAATAGTACTACAACAAATGAAACCATATCAAGCAGGTCGCCATATTTACCGCTCAAACATAAAATGGAGGCAACCAAACACTGTATCCATAACGCATATTCAGGTACAGCATTTTTATTAAGTCTTCCGGTTTGCTTAAAAAATAAATTATCTTTTGCCATTGTATAATACACCCTGGCACCAGCCAGGATCAATCCATTATTACAACCAAATGTTGACACCATGATGAGCACGGCCAGAATTGTAGTACCGATAGCGCCGAATATTTCATTAGAAACTGAAAGCGCAACACGGTTATCTGTTGCAAATGCAAGGTCATTGACCGGCAACACCGCGAGGTACATTAGATTGGCTGCTACATAGATGATCGTCACAATCAATGTTCCGAGAAATAAACTCAAACCAATGTTACGTTGCGGATTTTTTATTTCACCTGCAATGAAGGTTACATTATTCCATGCATCCGAACTAAAAATACTTCCTACCATTGCTGATGCTATAGCTCCCAATCCTACCAGCCCAGTCAAATTAACCCAATCATCACCGCCTCCTTCACCTATCCTGCTTGCATGCTGTTTAATAGTCCAGGCGTCCTGCCAATTACCATCCCAAATAGCAGATTTGGCAGCAATAAATCCGAATATGATCAACCCAAATAAAGCCAGAAGTTTTGCTGAAGTAAATGTGGTTTGGATCAATTTACCACTCTTAATTCCTCTTGTATTGATATAAGTAAGAAGGACTATCAAACCAATTCCCACCAATTGTGCAGCGGTGATCTTGTATCCACTTGCATCAC
>MWVW01000163.1_pt1 | contig 15596 bp, 11 predicted proteins | sample 1047191 | NCBI WGS metagenome assembly MWVW01 (sample SAMN06349985, study PRJNA376086) | soil metagenome | isolation source: MtG22-5 sample Antarctic (ecotone) | place: Antarctica
GTTTCTGCATGCCCCGTTTGCCCAGAGCCTATTGATTCATAATCAGGGTTTTTTGTTTTACCGCCTGCATAACCCGAAACTGCATCTCTTACACCATATAAACTTTGAAACACGATTTCTGTATGCCAGAAACAACCCTCACCAAAAATTGCAACTGCTTCATTTTTTGAAGGCGCTGTTTTTTCAGCTAAAGGAACTGCTGCAGGCCCTGTATTTTTTTGAGCACATGAAATAAACGCTGTTGCAGACAGACAAAAAATAAAGAAAATTTTCATAACACTATTTTAAAGAATTATTGTTTGGATGATGTGGGTGGTTTGCCACCTTCAGGAACAAATATTAGAGCAGCAGAATTCATACAATAACGTTTACCCGTGGGCTTGGGGCCATCATCAAATACATGCCCCAGGTGTGAGCCGCTTTTGCTATCAACCACTTCAATTCTTTTCATGCCCAAATGATTATCTTCTTTTAATACTACTGCATCTTTGCTGATCGGTGCATAAAAGCTTGGCCATCCGGTGCCTGAATCAAATTTTGTTTCAGAGCTAAATAAAGGTTGTAATGAGGCGGCAGAATAATAAATTCCTTTTTTATAAAAATGGTCATACTTGCCGGTTCCCGGAGCTTCAGTTCCCTGTTGGCGTAAAATATAATATTGTTCTTTGGTCAATCGCTGTTTCCATTGCTCTTCTGTCAATTGCAAAGGATAATTTGATGCCTGGTTTGCCTTTGATTTTTTTGATTGGGCATTACAACTGCTGTTCGTAAACAATATGGCAAAGAGGCCTAAGAGTATTGATGTCCGCATAAAAATTTTAATTATTTATAAGATGTAAAATTAACGATCAACAAAGATTTTTAGATTGTACGGGAGTGTTAATATTTATCTCTGTTGTATGGAGTATTTATCACAGATGTATAACGTTGGATGCTCACATCCATTCGTTTTTTAAAATAAAAAATCATACAGGCTGTTTTTCAATTTGAGATGCTTCCAGCACTTGTTTACTGCTATCGGAAATGGAAGGTTTTGGTTTATAAAATTCTTTAAAGATCAGCCGTAAGCTTTGATCATAAGTAATGTAACTGTAAACCCAATTAAAGAAAACAAAAAGTTTGTTTTTTACTCCCAGTATTAAAAAAAGATGCAACATCATCCAGATCAACCAGGCAAGTAATCCATTTATATGAAGCTTTGGTTTGGGAATATCTACCACTGCCAGGTTACGCCCTACGGTAGCCATAGATCCTTTATCAAAATACTCAAATTCAAAAAAATCTTTTGACTTACGTTCCATGCGGCGAAAGTTATCTGCCAATACTTCGGCCTGTGCTATAGCTACTGAAGCAACCTGAGGGTGACCGGTTGGATATTTAGGTGTTTCCATATAGGCCAGGTCACCTAAAACATATAGATTATCAAATGCGGGAATTTTATTATGCCTGTCAACTTTTATCCGGTTGCCCCGAACAATTAATGATTTATCTATCCCATCCGGAACATTTCCTTTGATGCCTGCAGCCCAAATAACCATATTAGAAGGAATAGTTTTACCATCTGCCAGCATCACATTTTGACCATCATAATCTTTCACTATAGTTTTTGTCATTACAGTCACTCCTAATTTTTCAAGATAGTGCCCCGCATCTTTCGACGATTGTTCACTCATGGAAGCAAGTGTTCTATCGCTTCCTTCCAACAGATAAATAGTCATTCTTTTAAAATCCAATTCAGGATAATCTTTCGGCAATACATATTTTTTCATTTCTGATAAAGCACCGGATAACTCTACTCCCGTTGGGCCACCACCAACAATAACAACATTCATCAATCTTTGTAATTCATCATCTGTTTTAGCGGTTAATGCATCTTCAAAATTTTGAATAAACCGGTGACGCAATCGTATAGCTTCTACCGTTGATTTCATAGGAAAAGCATGGGAAGAGATTTGCTGGTTTCCGAAAAAATTAGTGTCAGCACCCATTGCTAATACCAACACATCATAGCTTATTTCTTCTGTGTCCGTTATAATTTTATTTTGGTATGGCAATACTTGCTTAAGTTCTGCCATTCGTATATGCACATTTTTACTATTATGAAATGCCTTGCGAAGCGGAAAAGAAATATTACTGGCATCCAAAGCAGCCGTAGCAACCTGGTAAAAAAGCGGTTGAAACTGGTGGTAATTAAATTTCTCAACCAATAAAACTTCGAAACCAGGCTTATTGTTTAATTTTCTTGCCAGTCTTAATCCGGCAAACCCCCCACCCACAATAACTACTTTCATAAATGTATTTTAAATTATCTTTTTTCTACTTTGTCAAACAATGACCATCAGACGGGTTATGTCAGGTGTCAAACGTGATGCAAAAGATCGTTTTCATATTTTTTACTTTTCACGTTCGACATTTCACTTGTTTAGTACAATAAACGAACCTTTATCGTATTTTGAACAGCTCTTAATAGCTCAGTTGCCTGCCGGGATAATTGCTTATCTACATCTACCACTACATAACCAATATGCTCATTTGTTTTTAAATACTGGGCAACGATATTGATATTATATTTTGATAATTGTGAATTGATTTGTGAAAGTACTCCGGGAACATTTTTGTGAATATGCAATATCCGATGAGCTCCTTCCTGCGGTGGCAGTGATAAAGCCGGAACAGTGTGGGATCCCAGTGAAATTCCTTTTTCCAGGTAACTTAAAAGTTTATTGCTAACATCTTCGCCAATATTTTGTTGCGCTTCTTCTGTAGAACCGCCAATATGTGGTGTCAATAAAACATTGGGTATATTTTGCAAAGGGGTTTCAAAACGGTCACCATTCTTTTCAGGTTCCAATGGAAAAACATCAACAGCAGCACCGCTAATGTGCCCGGTTTCAATCTCTTTTTTTAATGCATTGAGATCAATAACCCCTCCCCTTGCATAATTAATGATCACTGCCCCTTTTTTACAATGTCGAATATTATTTTTATTGATAAGATTTTTTGTTTGTGAGGTTTCCGGCACGTGCAGCGTTATTACATCTGCTTTGGCAAGAGCTTCCTTAAGTGTCCTGGCATCGGATGCATTCCCTAATGGAAGCTTTGTTTCTACATCATAAAAAAGAACTTTCATGCCTAACGCTTCTGCCAGCACACTAACCTGCGATCCAATATTTCCATACCCGATGATACCCATTGTTTTGCCGCGTAATTCATAACTGCCACTTGATTCCTTTTGCCATAGTCCATTATGTGCAGCAATATTTTTATCAGGAATTTTCCTGATCAACATAATGGCTGCCCCAATTACAAGTTCAGCCACTGAACGAGTGTTGCTATAAGGCGCATTAAAAACAGCTATCCCTTTTTCAATGGCTTTCGATAAATCTACCTGGTTAACCCCTATGCAAAAACATCCAATAGCTTGAAGCTTTTCTGCTGCATCCAGTACAAGTGGAGTAATGCTGGATTTAGACCGGATACCTAAAATATGAAAACCCTTTATTTTTTGAATAAGCTCAGTTTCTGTTAATGCTTTGCTTAATTTTTCTATAGATGAATAACCCGCTCTTTTAAAATTATTAACCGTTATTTCACTGATGTTCTCTAACAGCAGCACTTTTATTTTATCTTTTGGATAACTGGTTTTAGCGTCCATAGCGCAAATATGCAATAATATATTTATGCAGTAGGCATTCAAATAATATTGGAGTCTTTTTTGTTAAGCTAAAAACTATAATTTTACCAGTTAGAAAAAAACCAATCCCTTGAAAAAATTTTTCGTTTATTATTCCGTTCTTCTTTTTATATGGAGTTGTCAGTCACGGGCAAAACCCTCTAATGATGAGAATTTAAAAAAAGATGTTATACAAACTCCTGCCATCAGTAAAGAAGTGGAAAAAAAATACTATGATCTTGCTGAAGCGTATTTAAACGCTACCCTTTTACGTGGAAAATTTAACGGAAGTATTTTAATTGCAAAAAATGGTGTTCCTGTATATGAAAAATACATAGGTTACAAGGATCTGCGCACCAAAGACACGCTAACTGCACAAACGCCACTTCAAATTGCGTCAACCAGCAAAACACTTACGGCTGCAGCCGTTTTGCAATTAGTGCAACAGGGAAAACTCAACCTGGATACGCCAGTATATAAAATTTTCCAGGGATTTCCTTATACAGGCGTAACTGTGAAAATGCTTCTTAATCATCGCAGCGGCTTACCCAATTATTTGTATTATATGGAAGATGGCGGCTGGGACAGAAAAAGGCTTGCAACTAATACAGATGTATTGAACACCTTAATAAACTGGCAGCCCACGCAAGCATATATACCCGGCTTTCATTTTAATTATTGTAATACTAATTATGTATTGCTGGCACTGATCATTGAAAGATTTAGCGGCATGTCGTATAAGGATTATATGCATAAGAATATATTTGAGCCACTCGGAATGATTAATTCTTATGTGCAAACAGTGAATGATTCTGCCAGGGCAGCTCCTTCTTTTGATGGTTACGGAAGTCTATGGCAATTGGATTTTAGCGATGGACCCTACGGAGATAAAAATATTTATTCAACGCCCCGCGATCTTTTAAAATGGGACCAGGCTTTATACAATGAGTCCATTATAAACAAACAATTTCTGGATTCTGCTTTTACACCTTATAGCAATGAAAAACCGGGTGTTTATAATTACGGCCTTGGTTTCAGATTGCTAATGATATCTAATGGTAAAAGGGTAATTTATCATCATGGGCGGTGGCATGGGTTTAATTCAGCCTTTGCGAGGTTAACAGATGAGAAGATTACCATCATCATTCTGACAAACAAGTTCAACCGCGGTATTTACATGGCTGCACGCAAAATGTATAATATTTTTGGTAATTACGATGGTCACAGTGAAGAGATTGATGAGTAAAACCACATTCATTTAGCTTGAAAATTTTTAGTACAGATCAAATAAGAAAATGGGATCAGTACACGATTCAGCATGAGCCTGTTGCTTCTATAGATCTAATGGAAAGAGCTGCAGAAAAATGTGTTCAATGGCTGCTCAACAATAGTTTTACAAATAAAAAATTTAAAATTGTTTGTGGTAAAGGCAATAATGGCGGGGATGGATTAGCGATTGCCAGGTTACTTTCCAGCAAAGGTTTATCTGCTGAAGTGTACATTTTAGAAGTTGTAAAATTGGGAACGGATGATTTTCAAACAAATCTTCAACGGCTGCATAAATTACCAGTAATTATTCATCACATACAATCGTCGGAATATTTTCCCTTATTTGACGAAGGAGATATTATTGTTGATGCGCTGTATGGCTCAGGAATAAATAAGCCACTTACGGGACTAAGCCAGGATTTGGTACAACATATTAATAATACAGGAAATAAAGTGATTTCCATTGATGTTCCCAGTGGTTTATATATGGATGAAAGTTCAAGCGGCCATATTGTTATTAAGGCAGATTATACGCTTAGTTTTCAAACACACAAATTAGGCTTATTAGTTGCGGAAAATGCAGCCTGCATTGGTGATGTACACATCCTGGATATTGGATTACACCATGATTTTATTGACAAAGAAGAGTCTGATTTTTATTTAACTGATGTTGCATTAATATCCAAAATTTTTAGACCACGCAAACTTTTTGCCCACAAAGGTAGCTATGGACATGCGCTGATGATAGGTGGTAACTATGGAAAAATAGGCGCGGTTTTATTAGCAACAAAAGCGTGCCTGCAGGCTGGCACAGGACTAACAACAAGCTATTTGCCTGCCTGTGGTTACAATATTTTACAAACTGCTGCGCCAGAGGCAATGGTGATAACGGATAAAAATGAAAACCAAATCAACGGCCTGCCACCGGATGTAAAAAAATATAGTGCTATTGGAATTGGGCCTGGCATCGGCACTGCCGAAGAAACACAAAAAACAATAGTTGAACTGTTGCAAGTATTTAAAAAACCAATAGTGATTGATGCTGATGGGCTGAATTGTCTGGCACTTCGCAAAGATGGTTTTATACATCTCCCTCCCTACTCTATTCTCACGCCGCACCCTAAAGAATTTGAACGCCTTTTTGGAGAATGTAAAAATGATTTTGAACGTATTAGATTAGCAAGAAAAAAAGCAAAAGAATTAAATGTTATTATCCTTCTCAAAGGTCATCATACATTTATTGCTACACCAACCCGACAGGGTTATTTTAATAATACAGGGAATGCGGGCATGGCAAAAGGTGGCAGTGGTGATGTACTAACAGGTATCATCACTTCTTTTTTAGCACAGGGTTACACACCGGTAGATGCTTCAATTTTTGGAGTTTTTATACACGGATTAGCCGGGGATATTGCTGCAGAAACTTTATCAAAAGAATCAATGCTGGCTACAGACATTATTAATTTTTTGGGACAAGCTTTTAAATTAGTGAATGAGAAAACTAAGTAGAGCCGCATTAAACATGGCCTTCTAAAAACATTTCGCTCCAATAAATGCAAGTCAAATTTCAAGAAATCAGATTTCGTCTTCAGCTTTATGTTTTGTGAATTTGTCGCAATCGCAGCAAAATCCACCTCAACCCCTATCTTTGCCCTCCGTTAAAATTTTCAATTAATACTTGCATATGGATTCTTACGTGTATTTAGTGCCCATTATGGGTTTGATTGGTTTATTGTACACATTTTTTAAGTTCAATTGGGTAGGCAGGCAAGATGCTGGAACCGACCGGATGAAAGAAATCAGCCAGTATATAGCGGAAGGTGCTATGGCTTTTTTAAGAGCTGAATGGAATATCTTAACCTATTTTGTAATTATTGTCGCTTTGCTTTTAGCGTATATGGGCTGGAGCAGCGAGCATTCGCACTGGTCAATAGCACTTGCTTTTATTGTAGGTGCATTTTTTAGCGCCTTAGCAGGTTACATCGGAATGCGTGCAGCCACTAAAGCAAATGTGCGTACGGCACATGCTGCCCGTACTTCTTTATCCAAAGCTTTAAATGTTTCTTTTGGCGGCGGTGCCGTTATGGGAATGGGTGTTGCTGGGTTGGCCGTTCTTGGCTTAGGCGGTTTATTTATTGTATTAATAAAGTATTTTGCTCCTGAAACATTAGCAAATGCCCAGGCTGTTACCCGTGCTATTGAAGTGTTGACTGGTTTTTCATTAGGAGCTGAAAGCATTGCTCTTTTTGCCCGTGTCGGGGGCGGTATTTATACGAAAGCCGCCGACGTGGGTGCAGACCTGGTAGGAAAAGTAGAAGCGGGTATTCCAGAAGATGATCCGCGTAATCCTGCGACAATTGCAGATAATGTGGGCGATAATGTAGGTGATGTTGCCGGTATGGGCGCTGACCTTTTTGGTTCTTATGTAGCTACTGTATTGGCCACTATCGTATTGGGTCATGAAGTTACTGATGCTGGCAAGAATGCGTTGAGCGATGGATATGACGGCTTTTCTCCGATTCTGTTACCGATGTTAATTGCCGGCGTGGGAATTTTGTTCTCAATCATTGGAACATTCTTCGTCCGCATTAATGACAGTGCGGGTATTAAAACCTCAGTGGTACAAAAGGCATTGAATATGGGCAACTGGGGCAGTATTATTTTAACAGCTATTGCTTCTTACTTCCTCGTTAACTTTATTTTGCCAGAGGGAAATTTATATTTACGGGGATTTGCCTTCACTAAACTAAATGTTTTTGGTGCCATCATTGTTGGCCTGGTAGTAGGCACATTGATGAGCATCATCACTGAATATTATACTGCTATAGGAAAACGTCCTGTATCCTCGATAGTAAAACAATCAGGCACCGGGCATGCTACCAATGTAATTGGTGGTTTGGCGGTAGGTATGGAATCTACTTTCTTACCCATTTTGGTTTTAGCGGGTGGTATCTGGGGTTCTTATGAATTGGCAGGTTTGTACGGCGTAGCTATTGCGGCTGCCGGTATGATGGCTACCACTGCCATGCAATTAGCTATTGACGCTTTTGGACCCATTGCAGACAACGCCGGTGGTATTGCTGAAATGAGTGAGTTACCAAAAGAAGTGCGTGAAAAAACAGATACGCTTGATGCGGTTGGTAATACTACGGCAGCTACAGGTAAAGGTTTTGCCATTGCGTCCGCTGCCTTAACCGCCCTCGCTCTTTTTGCAGCCTATGTAGGTGTCATCAACCAAAATGGTTTTAATATGGATGGCATCAACATTTATAAAGCAGATGTATTGGCATCGCTTTTTGTAGGTGGTATGATTCCTTTTATATTTTCTTCATTAGCTATACGTGCCGTAGGTCAGGCCGCCATGGCAATGGTAGAAGAAGTACGCAGGCAATTCCGTACTATTCCAGGTATTATGGAAGGAACCGGTAAACCGGAATATGATAAATGTGTGGCTATATCTACAGAAGCATCTTTAAAGAAAATGATGTTGCCGGGAGCGATAGCCATTATATCTCCAATTGTTATTGGTTTCTTATTAGGTCCTGAAGCATTAGGAGGGTTCTTAGCTGGTGCTACCGTAAGTGGTGTTTTAATGGGAATGTTTCAGAATAATGCAGGGGGCGCCTGGGATAATGCTAAAAAAAGTTTTGAAAAAGGAGCTGAAATAAATGGTCAAACTTATTACAAAGGTTCTGATCCGCATAAGGCTTCTGTGACCGGAGATACAGTGGGCGATCCTTTTAAAGACACTTCTGGCCCCTCTATGAATATTCTTATTAAGCTAATGTCTATTGTTTCATTAGTTCTTGCCCCTACCCTTGCCGATATTTTTAAAGATAAAATAGAAAATAATGAAGCAGAAGCAGCGAAAGTAAAAGTTGGCAGGTCTATAAAGGGTACAACAAATACTTCTGGAAACACCATTTACTTAAAATAGTTTTTTTGCTTTACTGTGAGATTAAGTCCACCTTTTTGGTGGGCTTTTTTTTGGTCTTGTGTACCAATTCTACTATTCTTTCCGGCTAACGATTTAATGCAATCGAAAATTTGCAATTTATCCGCTATTAATTCATTTATGTTATTTGGTAAAAGCTATTTGCATTCTATTGAAGAAACATTAAATGAGTTTGCTTGAAAGATTTGTATTGAACACTTAATTTTAACGCATGTTATCGGTTACTATATTGGGGAACAATTCTGCTGTGCCTGCATTTAACCGCCATCCTACCAGCCAGGTGGTTACGCAGGATGGTAATAATTATTTAGTGGATTGCGGAGAGGGCACCCAAATTCAAATGATAAAATACAAGATACGAAGAGGGAAAATTTCACATATTTTCATTTCTCATCTGCATGGTGATCATTATTTTGGCCTTGTTGGATTGATAAATACATTTAATCTTTTATCTCATCAGCAGGAACTACACATCTATGGGCCCGCTCCTTTACAAGAGATCGTAGAAATTCAATTAAAAGTGGCGGATGCCACGATGTGCTATCCTCTGCACTTTCACACGCTTACACAAAATGATGTTTTGGTGGATAATGATAAAATAAGGATCAGTTGTTTCACTACCAATCATCGAATAGAATGTTATGGTTTTTTGTTTGAGGAAAAAGAAGGAAATCGTAAATTATTAATTGATAAGGTGCGCAAACTAAAAATTCCCATTACGTTTTACAGCAGCCTGCAAAATGGGCTCGACTACATAACCCCCAACGGGACTAAGATAAAAAATGATACGGTAACTACAGATGCAGAACAGGGGAAAAAATATGCTTTCTGTGCAGATACAAAATATGACGAAAACATGATCCGGCATATCTATGGGGCTGACATGATCTATCACGAAACAACCTACCTGGATAACATGCGGGAGATGGCCGAAACCCGTTTTCACACTACCACACGGCAGGCCGCCATGATGGCGAGAAAAGCAATGGTGAATAAATTATTGATAGGGCATTTCAGTTCCAAGTACAGTGTGCTTGACCAGTTTTTGTCCGAAGCAAAAGAAGTATTTCCAAATACTGAATTAGCAATTGAGGGACACTTATTTGAAGTGCATTAAATGACGGGTCAAATTTCTTTAGTCTTTATTTTCAATACTGACGTTAAGCTGATAACAAAAAAAAATTTTAAAATAGTACGCTCATATTCGGATTTCGGTTAAAAAAAATTTCGGATTTATTAACTATTTTTCTTGTTGTATGTCTTTTTCAAAAAATAAATTTTTTTTTATAAGTACAGTTGTATTGCTCCTGGCATTATCTGTCATTTTATACCTGCATATGAAACGGCTTATTCAATCTACAGAAGTTGTAAATAATACACGCATAATCCAGTTAAAACTGGAACAAACAGTATCAAATTTACGGGAAGCTGAAACTGCACAGCGGGGCTTTTTACTTACAAATGACCTTTCTTTTATGCGATCAAAAAATGAGGCTAAACAAAAGGTTTATTCTATAGTGCGCCAACTTTACAAGGATATATCAGACAGCGAGCAGAGAAAAAATTTGGATACCCTGCAAACACTTATAGATAAAAGATTAAAGAGCATAGATGAAGTTTTATTTCTTTACCAAAAAGCATCAACTAATGACTCGGATAATGTAAAAAAGCTGCTGACCGGTGAGGTAATTATGGATGAAATCAGAAGTCATATAAATCAGATGGGAGAACAGCAACTGACTTTGCTAAAAGGATGGGAAGATAAAATGCAGCGCTATGTTTTTATAACTCCATTACTTACAATAGTGCTTATTTTTTTCAGTTTACTGCTTTTATCTTTTGCCAATTACCAAACCCTTAAACAATTAAAGATTTCAACAAAATATTTAGCCCAGGCGAATGATTTTAACTTCCAGCTTCTTTCCAAAAAAGAAGAGCTTGAAAGAGTTAATGAGGAATTAGAATCTTTTAATTATATAGCAAGTCATGATCTAAAAGAACCGGTTCGCAAGATTGCGATATTCTGTAGTATAATTTCAGCCGATAAAAACAATAAACTCAGTGAAGAAAGTCAACGGATCTTTAGCAGAATCAAAAAAAGTAATGACCGGATGGATCAGTTATTGACAGATCTTTTGATGTACACTAAAGTTTCGGCTGCTGAAAAAGTATTTCAATCTACAAATATAAATGAAGTGCTTTTGCAAGTGACGCAAATACTGCAGGAAGAAATTTCTGAATCAGGTGGCACTATACAAGCCTCAGATTTACCAACCATTAATGCTATTCCATCCCAACTTGTTCAACTTTTTGTAAACCTTATTAGTAATGCCCTCAAATTTAAAAAACCAGGTATAAGTCCTTTTATTACTATAAATAGCAGCATCGTTACTAATATACCACCAGGTAATAAAGAAGCCAAACCTACATCTTACCATCGCATCCTGGCAAAAGATAATGGCATTGGTTTAAATAAAGAATTTAAAGACAAAGCTTTCGAACTTTTTTCAAGGTTACATACACAGGAGAGTTACCCCGGCACCGGTGCGGGCCTCACCATCTGTAGAAAAATTGTACAACGCCATCATGGCTTCATAGAATTACAAAGTGAACCTGGGGAAGGTGCTGAATTCCAAATATATCTTCCTGTATAACCACCCTATTGCATCATCCACTCATAAAACAACGGAAACTCCTGCCGCCAGGTGGTTTCATTATGCTTGCCTTCTGTGCGGATGACAGTTGTCATTTTTGCTTTTGAATGCCTAATCATTTGTTTAAAAACAGATAGCATATCAGGTATCATGCTTTCACCTTCCTGTTTGCCGGCGTAAAAATAAATTTTGCCTTTTACTTTTTTTGCTTTACTGGCAATCACTTCTTTTAATTGTGGCACTATCCAAAAGGCTGGGGAAAAAATACCTGCGCCATCAAATTTTTTTGGGTATTTCAACATAGCATAAAACGAAATTAGTCCCCCCATGGAACTTCCTGCCAGGTATGCATTCCTACCACTTTTTTTTGTGCGGTAGTTTTTATTAATATAAGGCATCAATGTTTTCACTAAAAAATCTATGTACTGATCACCTTCGCCTTTGCCAAAACGTTCCATGTCGTAGGGCGAATATTCATTGATCCTTTTATCCCCACCATTATCTATGGCAACCACAATAGTTTCATTTACTTTACCCCCTAAAGTATCCAATGCTTCATCAACACCCCATTCCCCGGAAAAAGATGTACTGTCTTCAAATACATTTTGACCATCGTGCATATAAAGCACCGGGTATTTTTTTCTTGTGGTTGCATAACTTTCCGGCAAATAGATCCAAATGCGGCGATAACGATTTAATTGCGGAACCAAAAAAGCAGTTTCTATAATTTTTACACGCTTATTGGCAGTGCTGATTTTTGCTTTTTTGGGGAAATGATCAGCCCAATGCTGAATAGAAACAATAATGGTAGTGTCGGTGTTAACTTCTACTATTCTATTTTCAGTGGGGAACCCGTCATTTCCACTTTCAACGGTTTCCCAACTACCCCTCGTGATCTTGAATTCGTGTTTTCCTTTTGGAGCAGGGAGGGTTATAAAATAATTTCCCTCTGCATCTTTTTTTAATTGAAATTCCGTTTGACCCGGATTCCAGTTATTGAAAGAACCGGCAATAAATATTGGCTCTTGCGTTTTATGATAGGCCGGCAAATTTTTTATTCGAACGGTTACGGAATGTTGTGCTCGTAAAGAATTGGCAAGTATAAAAAAAATAAAAGCGAGAAGCCATTTAGGCATTAACTGTATTTTATTAAAGGGTTGTGATATACTGTTTAATTTTATCATGAATGTCTGCACTAAGCGGCACTAATGGTAAACGGAGGTAGTTTTCTATTATACCCATTTCAGTTAAAAATGCTTTGACGCCGGCAGGATTGTTTTCTGCAAATAAAAGTTCGTAGCCTTTTAATAATTTATAATTCAATGACCTTGCAGTTCTAAAATCATCTTCTAATGCTGCATTTATCATGGAAGAAAAATCTTTTGGAAAACAATTAGCCGCCACTGAAATCACACCCCGCATGCCGCAAGCTATTTGTGCCATTGCCAGGTTATCGTCGCCACTTACTACTAAAAACTCCTGGGGCTTTTCCCTTAAGATTTCAAGGCACTGTACTATATTGCCACTGGCTTCTTTTATGCCACAAATATTTTCGAAATCATTTGCCAGGCGAATGGTGGTTGAAGCAGAAATATTACTGCCGGTACGTCCGGGTACATTATATAAAATAACAGGTTTCGTAGTAGCCGTTGCAATAGCTTTATAATGCTGGTAAATACCTTCCTGTGAAGGTTTATTATAATACGGACTTGTTGATAATATGCCTATTGCTTTTTCTATGGGAAAAACTTCCAGGTCATTTAAAATAGATTTTGTATCATTACCGCCAATGCCTATAACCACCGGCACCCGGGAGGCAACCGTGGAAAAACAATGTTCTATAATTTCTAATTTTTCTTCGTGTGTTAAAGTAGGCGTTTCGCCTGTTGTACCTAAGGTTACTATATACTGCACGCCACCATCAATTACAAAATTGATCAACCCTTGCAGGCTTTCATAGTCAACCGATCCATCTTTTTTAAAAGGTGTAATCAATGCGACTCCCGTGCCTTTTAATTTATCTCTTACTGACATAGAATTTTAGATTTTAAAGTGCAGATTTTATTATTTTGAATGTTAAATGCTAAATGTTGAATTATGGATCATTCAAAATTTTAAAATTCATCATTCCCCATCTTCTACTTCTTCCCAAAAACCCATTTTACCAAATTTTTCAATCCGCTGGTTAATTCTTTCTTTTTCAGGAATTGCTTTTAACTCCCGCAATGTTCTTTTCAAATGATCTTTTACAATCATGGCTGCCTCATTATAATCCCAATGTGCACCCCCCACCGGTTCGGGTATAATATCATCTACCAAACCAAAGCCTTTCATGTGTACTGCTGTCAGTTGCAATTGTTCTGCCGCATTTTCTTTTTGATCCCAACTGCGCCATAAAATGGAGCTGCAACTTTCCGGCGAAATCACAGTGTACCAGGTATTTTCCATCATGTACACCCTATCCCCTACACCAATACCCAAAGCGCCACCAGATGCTCCTTCACCAATGATCACAACAATAACAGGCACTTTTAAACGGATCATTTCATAAATATTCCGTGCAATAGCCTCACCCTGGCCACGTTCTTCTGCTTCCAAACCAGGGAAAGCCCCCGGCGTATCAATTAATGTTATGACAGGCTTATCAAATTTTTCTGCCAGCCGCATTAAACGCAATGCTTTACGATAGCCTTCCGGGTTGGCCATCCCAAAATTGCGCATCTGCCGCATTTTTGTATTGATACCTTTTTGCTGTCCAATTATCATAACTGTTTCGCCATCCAGCATAGCAAATCCACCAATCATTGCTTTGTCATCTTTTACGTTCCTATCCCCAAATAACTCTACAAAGTTGGTGGTCATTTTTTCTATATACTTCATGGTATATGGTCTGTCCGGATGACGGCTTAATTGCACCCGTTGCCAACTGCTAAGATTATCGGTGATTTCCTTTCGCTTGTCCAAAATGCTTTGTTCAAGCTTTGCAATCATATCGGAGTAATTGATCTTCTTTTGTTCCGACCTATGTTTCAGCCCTTCAATTTCATCTATCAGGTCTTTGATGGGTTTTTCAAAATCAAGGAACTGTCGGTTTGCATTTGATGGCATAGGCAAGTTTGAATAACGGCGCTAAAATTAAGGAGAAGTTATGGTTTTCTATTTCCTCTTTCTGATTTCTTGTTTCTCGTTGGTTGTTTAAAGTTGATCATTGTCCGTTATTTCTTGTGGTTATTCTTCGCCTTTGAAAATTGAATATTGAACATTGAGCATTCATAATTCAGCTTCCTTGTTCTGTTTAAATCGCTGAACTACAAACTACTTTACCTTTGCGCCTTTAAAAGAAAACTATGGATGTAAAAAATAATATATTGGAAACCATTGGTAATACCCCGTTGGTACGTTTGAATAAAATAACAAGAGGTTTGCCTTGTGAGGTGTTGGCTAAAGTGGAATATTTTAATCCGGGAAATTCTATTAAAGACCGCATGGCTATAAAAATGGTTGAAGTGGCAGAAGCGGAAGGCAAATTAAAACCAGGGGGAACTATTATTGAATGCACTTCGGGAAATACCGGGATGGGGCTTGCGATGGCCGCTGTTGTAAAAGGTTATAAATGCATTTTTGCAACAACCGATAAGCAATCACAATCAAAAGCCGATATATTAAGAGCCTTTGGTGCAGAAGTTATTATTTGTCCAACCAATGTGGAGCCTGAAGATCCACGCAGTTATTATTCTGTAGCAGCAAGATTGTCAAAAGAAATTCCAAATTCATTTTTTTGTAATCAATATGATAACCTGGCTAACCGGTTGGCGCATTACGAAACAACCGGTCCGGAAATCTGGAAACAAACAGAAGGAAAGATTACACATTTAGTTGTGACTGCTGGGACCGGTGGCACGGTTACCGGCACAGCGCAATATCTAAAAGAAAAAAATCCTGCTGTGCAGATATGGGCGATTGATGTATATGGGTCCTTGCTGACAAAATATTTCAGAACAGGCAAAGTGGATATGAACGAAGTGCATCCGTATATTTCGGAAGG
>MWVW01000164.1_pt1 | contig 15589 bp, 12 predicted proteins | sample 1047191 | NCBI WGS metagenome assembly MWVW01 (sample SAMN06349985, study PRJNA376086) | soil metagenome | isolation source: MtG22-5 sample Antarctic (ecotone) | place: Antarctica
TTTAAGTTATTTTTTCAAACTGAATAATACTTTCAAACTACCTAAAAATTTTGCACTCCAGGTTTCAGGTGATTATCAATCTAAGATCATTTCATCACCAGGCGGAAGCGGTGGCGGAGGAGGAGGTGGCGGTCGTGGAGGCCCTGGCGGTGGCGGTGGTATGTTTGGTGGTGGTGGCGGTTCTGCTTCGCAAGGTTTCATCCGTCCGAACTATGGAGTAGATGCGGCACTTCGTTTTGAATTCTTAAAAACAAAAACAGCTTCCCTTTCACTAAATGTTAATGATATTTTCAGAACTAAAAAATACGACGTACATACGGAGCAACCCGGTTTATTCATCCAGGATGCAGTACGCAGAAGAGATGCACAGGTTTTCCGCTTAAATTTTAATTATCGATTTGGTAAGTTTGATGCAAGCTTATTTAAAAGGAAAAACACAAGGACTGAAGATGTTCAAATGGATACAGGATTGTAATATTAAATATATTTGAATGATTAAGGTCCTGCTACAATGCAGGACTTTTCTTTTTCTATTCTTTACATTTGATGTTACTATGCACAAATTCGCCATTATAGGTTGCGGTCGTATTTCATCCCGACATGCAGAAAATATTTCAACTCTTGGACAATTAGTTGCTGTTTGTGATATAGTCAGCGAAAGGGCCGAAACTATTTCCAAACAATATAATTGCAAAGCTTACCTAACCATTGACAGTTTGCTGGAACAGGAAAAGGATATTGATATAGTGAGTGTTTGCACACCTAACGGTTTTCATGCCGAACACGCCATAAAATCTTTACAAGCTGGCAAGCATGTGCTTTGCGAAAACCCCTTATGTATTACAAGTGCTGCGGCATGGCAAATAATTGAAACGGAAAAATTTTCAAGAAAAAAAATATTCGTCGTTACATCAACCCGGTATAATTCTCTTTTGCAGGATCTAAAAAAATTAATTGATGATAATCTGCTTGGACATATTTATAGTTTTCAATTAAATTGTTTTTGGCACAGGCCAGCAGGCTATTATGCGGAATGGCGTGGGAAAAAATTTCCGGATGGCGGCACACTTTACACACAGTTCAGCCACTATATTGATGCCATACTTTGGTTACTGGGAGACATGTTAGAAGTAAAAGGATTTATCGCTAATGCGGCACACAAGAACGTGATTGAATTTGAAGATACCGGTGTGGTGGCTGTAAGAATGCAAAATAATATATTGGGAACAATCAACTGGTCTGTCAATACGTTTGAAAAAAATGCAGAAATAGGCTTAACAATTATCGCAGAAAAGGGGACAGTTTGTTTAGGTGGAGAATACTTAAATGAACTGAAGTACTACCATTTTAAAAACCCCTTTACATTCCAATCAACTGATAATATTTCGCATAATCATGGCATTTCTAAAAAATCCATGAAAAATCATAAAGAAAATTATATACATCTTATTAAAGCAGTACAAAGCAAAAATTACGCTTTTACAAATTCTTTTGACGGATTGAAAACAGTAGAAACAATTGAGAGAATTTACAACGCAGTTAACCCATCATTGCCTGTATAGTGGAAAGGATTTATTTTACAGTAACCAATGATTTAACTTACGATCAGCGGATGCATCGGATCTGCTATTCGCTTGCAAAAAATGGTTATCATGTTTTATTAGTCGGCAGAGACATGCCGCAATCTTTACCTCTTACTAAAAAATTGTACTCTCAAAAAAGACTTAAGTGTTTTTTTACTAAAGGAGCTCTGTTTTATGTTGAATATAATACCCGGTTATTTTTTTTCTTGCTATTTAAAACAATGAATGCAGTATGTGCTATTGATTTGGATACTATTCTACCTTGTTTACTTATTTCAAAATTGAAAGCCATTCCCCGCATTTATGATGCACATGAATATTTTACAGAATTAAAAGAAGTGCATACAAGACCAGGTATAAAAAAAATCTGGACTACGGTTGAAAGTTTTTCAGTTCCGCAATTTCAGAATTGTTATACAGTTAGTGAAGGTTTAGCAGAGGCATTTCAAAATGTTTATAAGATTAAATTCGAGACTATAAAAAACTTTCCTGTTCTGATACCTGTTATTCACCAACCCTTTGCAAATAAGTATTTGTTTTATGGAGGTGCTGTGAATGAAGGACGTGGCTTTGAATACTTAATTCCTGCGATGAAATATATTGATTGTAAATTAATTATTGCAGGTGATGGTAATTATATGCCTCAACTAAATGAATTAATTAAAAAAAATGATGTTCAAAACAAAGTGGAATTGTTAGGTATGGTATTGCCGCAGGAATTGAGGCAACTATCTGAAAAAGCAACACTAGGTCTTTGTTTGGCTGAGAAAGAAGGTGCCAATCAATACCTGGCATTGCCAAATAAATTTCTTGATTATATTCATGCCGCACTTCCGCAAATAGCAATGAATTATCCTGAGTATATTGTTATCAACCAACAATATCTTATTGGTGTATTAATTGACAAGCTATCTGTTGAGATATTATCCAAAAAAATAAATGAAATGCTGGCAAACGAACCTTTACTGCAACAAATGCGGAAAAATTGTTTACTCGCCAAAAAAATATTCAATTGGCAAAATGAAGAACTAAAATTGCTCCGGTTTTATAAAACTATATTTAACCGTGAGTGATTTTGTACATATCGTTTGCCTGGATGCACCTGCTCCCCCTAATTATGGCGGTGCCATTGACATGTATTATAAGATCACTTCTTTAGCGCAGACTGGTAGAAAAATTATTCTGCATTATTTTGATTATAATCCACAACGAAATCTTAGAGATATAGAAAACTATTGTCATTCAGTTTATTCATATTCCAGGAAAAAAGGAATAAAAGCATTTTTATTTTTAAAACCATTCATTGTTGGTTCACGGATTAATCATCAACTTATTGACCGGTTGAATGCAGATGAACACCCGGTTATTTTGGAAGGGATTCATTGCTCAGGAGTTATTCCCTACTTAAAAAAAAATCGAAAAATAGTTCTCAGAATACATAATAATGAAGCTGCCTACTATTTACGTTTATTTAAAACAGAGAAAAACTTATTTAGGAAGGCTTATTTTTTTTTAGAACATTCCTTATTACGCAACTATCAAAATAGAATTCAAAAAGATGTTATTGTTGCCTGTTTATCTGATGCAGACGTTGAAGTTTTCTCTAAGAAATATTGCTTTCGGTATGTTCATTTTATTTCCTGCTTTATACCCTGGCAAGAGCTATTGGCCAAGCCAGGAATGGGCCAGTATTGTTTGTATCATGGAAATATGCAGGTATCAGAAAATGAAGCAGCAGCTACCTGGTTGCTAACTAATATTTTTTCAACAATCAACATTCCATTCATAATAGCAGGCAATGGCATATCAAAAAAATTGAAAGGCCTGGCATCAAACTATCCTCATGTTACGGTTGTCGATAATCCTACAATGGCAGATATGGATGTTTTAATTGAGAAGGCGCAAATTCATTTATTGCCATCTTTAAATAACACAGGGGTTAAACTAAAATTACTTCATGCTTTATTAGCAGGAAGGTTTTGCATTACAAACAAGGCAGGTATAGAAGGGAGTAAAATTAATAATGGTGTTTTTATTGCTGATGCAAAAGAAGAATATGTCAGGTTAATTACTTTACTTATGAAACGATCCTTTACAGAACATGATATTGAAGAAAGAGTAGCTGCTCTACAACAATATAACAATATAACCAACTCACAAAAACTTAGTGCATTGATATCGTAGCATTATCGGTGATCTGTCCTTTTTCTGTACGCACCATCCGGGCTGGAAATTTATTAACTACAATATAATCATGAGTAGCCATTACAATTGCTGCCCTATAATCCCTGGAGATATGAAATAATAATTGCATGACCTCGTCAGAAGTTTCAGGATCCAGATTTCCGGTGGGCTCGTCTGCCAGAATTATCTTTGGGGAATTTAGTAAAGCCCTTGCGACATCTACTCTTTGCTGCTCTCCCCCACTCATTTCAAAAGGCATTTTAAAACCTTTAGATTTCAATCCTACTTTATCCAACACATCTGCAATCTTTTCATTCATTAATTTATCATCTTTCCAACCTGTTGCTCTCAATACAAACTTCAAATTTTCATTCACGTTACGATCAGTTAATAATTGAAAATCCTGGAAAACTACGCCCAGGCTTCTTCTAAGGTAGGGAATCGTTCGCCATGTCAGTTTTCGCAAATCATAACCCGTAACCATCCCGTCACCTACTGTCAATGGTAATTCTCCATATATTGTTTTTAATAAACTCGACTTTCCGGTTCCTGTTTTTCCAACTAAATAAACAAATTCACCTTTATTAACCGTAAGATTCACGTTTTGTAATACCAGGTTTTCTCCCTGGTAAATATTTGCATCCCTGATCTCTATAATTGGTTCACCCATAATTACAATTTCAATCAATAAAATTAATATACAATTTCCTCATCCTTTGTTATAATAAAAAGTTCTTTTTTATCACTTGCTTCTACCCTCCCAATAACCTGCGCATCGATGTTAAAAGATCTTGCAATTTTAATAATATTATCGGCTGCATCTTTGTTCGTATAAATTTCAAACCGGCAACCCATATTAAATACCTGGTACATTTCCTTATTGTCAGAACCACTGGATTGCTTAATGATTTGAAAGATTTCAGGCGGTGAAAATAAATTGTCTTTTACAACCTTAACTTTTTCCGGCATGTACTTCATACACTTGGTTTGCCCGCCCCCACTGCAATGAATTAATCCGTTTATGTCATTAAAATTTTGTTCTAATAATTGTTTTATGACCGGTGCAAAGGTTCGGGTTGGTGATAAGATTAATTTTCCAATGTTCGGGATAAAATTATTCCCCCGGCTACCAATTTTAATTTCATCCAATAAATGATGGCTGCCAATATATACCACTTCATCAGGCAACGAATTATCAAAAGATTCAGGATATTGATCTCCATACTTTTTACTTAAAACATCATGCCTTACACTGGTCAAACCATTGCTTCCAATACCACTGTTATATTCCTGCTCGTAGGTTGATCTTCCATAGCTTGCAAGGCCAACGATAACATTGCCTGCAGTAATCTTTTCATTTGTAATGAGTTTGTTTTTAGGCCACCGCGCAGTCATTGTACCATTTACAGCAATTGTTCTAACCACATCACCTACATCAGCCGTTTCACCGCCTGAAAATGTAATATCAATATCCAGTTTTTGAAGCCTGTCAAAAAAATCCTGCGAGCCCTCTATAATTGTTTGCAGAACATCACCCGGAATCAGGTTTTTATTTCTATCAATAGAAGAAGAAAAAAGCAGGTTTTTATAAATTCCAACACATAAAAGATCATCCAGGTTCATCACAATCGCATCTTGTGCAATTCCTTTCCACACTGAAAGATCACCTGTTTCTTTCCAGTACAAATAAGCCAAAATACTTTTTGTTCCAGCTCCATCTGCATGCATAATATTTACCCACTGGGGGTCACCGCCCAGGATATCATTGTATATTTTACAAAAGGCAGTAGGAAATAAACCTTTATCAAGCTTTTTAGTGGCAGTATGTACGTCTTCTTTTTGTGCAGAAACACCTCTTTTTGTGTATAACGACATGAATGAATACTAAAAATGATAAAGCGCAAATCTAAAACAATTGCCGTATTATCTTAGCGGACTTATGCAAGTGCATTATAATATAAATCAATTACCCATTTTTAAAAAAGCGATTATAACGATTGGCACTTTTGATGGCGTACACATAGGCCATCAGCAGATCATTGATGCCATGAGAAAAGAAAGTGAAAAAAGGAATGGTGAAACAGTTATTATAACTTTTCATCCACACCCACGCAAAATTGTTGAGCAGAATACTTCTTTACAGCTAATAAATACACTTGATGAAAAAATCGGCTTATTGGAAAATAAAGGAATTGATCACCTTGTGGTTGTGCCTTTTACTAAGGCATTTGCTATGCAAACAGCAGAAGAATATGTAGAGAATTTTCTGATGAATAAATTTCATCCGGAAACAATTATTATTGGATACGATCATCATTTTGGGAAAGACCGCAAGGGAAATTTTCAATTGTTGGAGAAACTGTCTGCTAAATTTAATTACCGGTTAATAGAAATACCCGAACATCTTTTAAAAGAAATTGCTATTAGTTCCACTAAGATCCGCAATGCAATTAAAAAAGGTGAGGTTGAAACTGCAAATAATTTACTTGGCTATCCTTTCTTCTTTGAAGGAAAGGTTTTGCATGGCGACCAGCTCGGAGGAAAGTTAGGTTATCCTACTGCTAATCTTGAATATACCGATGTGGATAAAATTCATTTGGGCGAAGGCGTGTACGCTGCACAGGTTATTGTAAATAAAGAAATAAAAAATGGAATGTTAAGTATAGGAAAACGCCCAACTTTAAATGATACTATTGAAAGAATTGAAATAAATATTTTTGATTTTGATGCTGATATTTATGGCAACAGATTAAAGGTTACTGTAAAGAAATACATCCGCGATCAAATAAAGTTTAATTCATTACAGGGGCTCAAAGATCAAATGCTAATTGATAAACAGCATGCTTTACAGGCCTTAGCTTAATCCTGAATCATTTTTACAATCATTTCCTTTAACAGCATCCCATCGGGTGTACCCGCATCATTTATACCAATGCTTTTTAAATTATACTTGTGCAATAAAAGCATGTTTTTTTCAACCGATTGAGTGTTATAACGATTGGCTGCATGCATATATTCTTTTATCTTCCAATCAGGGACGCCAATGGTTATGGCCAATGCTTTTTCATTATTGGATGGCATGGAATATATCATTTGGAGTTTACTGAAAAAGGTATATAAAGAAGGAAGAATAAATTGAAAAGGGCCTGCCTTAGGATTATTTTCAAAATATTGTGCAATGCGGATTGCTTTATAAAAGTCTCTTTTCCCTAATGCATCCTGCAATTCAAAAACATTATACTCTTTGCTGATTCCTACATAGTTTTCTATATCATCCTCTGTAATGTTTTTTCTATTTTCCAGGTTGATTGATATTTTTTCTATTTCATTGTTAATACGGTTAAGGTCATTGCCAATATGATCTATTAACATCGACAGTGCTCTGGTATTTATGGTTAGATTTTTTGATTTAACTAAATTTCGACACCATTCCGGAAGCTCGTTATCATATATTTTTTTTGTCGTGAGCAGTATACCTTTTTCTTTAAGTGCCTTTACAAGTTTTGTTCTGCCGTCAAGTTTTTTCCCTTTGTACGCAATAAACAAAATGGTAGACAAAAGCGGCTTATTGATATAACTTTCGACCTTTTCTATTTCCTTCATGGCCTGCGCTTCTTTGATAATGACCACTTGCCTTTCAGCAAACATAGGATAGCGGCAACAGGCATTCATTACTGTCGCCCACTCTGTTTCCCTCCCATAAATGACAGTAAGATTAAAACCTGCCTCACTATCGCTTAAAAGATGATGTTCCGCAAAATTTATGATTTCATCAATAAAAAAATCCTCATCACCTTCTAACCAATAGACAGGTTTAAATTTTTCTTTTCTTAAATCATCAATAATATTATTTCCTTTCATTTAGAATAGAGTTACTCACTATCAATTAGTTATTTTTTTGGCACGGTTTTCGGTTTCTGTTGCGAAAATCCAAAAATCTTTCAAATCAATATACACTTAACATTTTAAGAATTAATTAAAACCTATCAACAAATGGCAAACACAAATTATCCATCTGCAAATGAACCGGAAAATCGGCCGGTTATCAGAGAGCGTTCTAATAATAACACCAAAAATATAGCTATTGGTGTTTTAGCAGCGGCTTTACTGGGTACCTGGGGATATTATTTATGGGATAAGAATGATTCAGGTGAAAAAATACAGGTTACTCAAACTCAGGCTAGTACAGCTATGGATGCAAGAGATTCTGTCCAGTTAATTTACAATGATGCCCTGACTCGTTTAGATTCAATTACCGGGACTAATAACAGTCTGCAGGGTCAGTTAAGCGAACGTCAGTCGGAAATTACCAAGCTGAAAAGAGAGATTAACAGTATTATCACTAATAAAAATGCTACAGCGGCAGATTTAAAAAGAGCAAAATCTTTAATTGCACAACTAAATGATAAAATTGGAAATCTTGAAGCTGAAGTTGCCCGTTTAAGCGGTGAAAATCAGGAATTAGCTTCTGCAAACACTCAACTTGGTGCTGAAAAACAAACTTTAGAAACCAACCTGCAAACAACTACTTCTGAAAAAGAACAGTTGGCACAAACAGTTGATGTAGCTTCTACTTTCTCTGCTTCTGGCTTTCAAATAAAGCCCATAAATGTTAAGAAAAGTGGTAAAGAAAAAGAGACTACTACTGCAAAGCGTGTAGATAAATTAATGATTTCTTTTGATGTTGAAAACCGCGTTGCAAAATCTGGTCCTGCAGATTTGTATGTTATAGTAACGGCTCCTGATGGTACTGTTATTTCTGATCCTTCATTAGGTTCCAGCACTCTTACCACACGCCAGGATGGTGACAAGCCATTTACTTTTAAAAGCGCTATAGAATATGAGCAGGGAACCCGCAAGCATATAGAGGTGCCTTTAAACCAGGGAAATTTCCAAACAGGCGATTACAAAATTGAAATCTATCAAAATGGTTTTAAAATTGGTGAAGGTGTTCGCAGTTTGAAAAAAGGTGGCTTATTTGGTTAGACTCACAGTGATATTCCTAAATATAAAAACCCGTTTTGATTTACAGAACGGGTTTTCTTTTTAAGAATGCCGGGAGAGGTTAATTTACATTGTACCCGAAGCTGACATAATACAACCCGCCTACAGAAGGGCTGCCATAACCGGTCCTTTGATAATCATTACCAATATTAGTACCGCCAATGCGAAATACAGATTTTGAGTTTGGAACCTTATAAGAAAACTGTGCATCTAACCAGCCAAAAGAAGGTAATAAGCCAGTAACAAAAGTACCCTCATAATAATTTTCTGCCTGGTATTTATAAACAGCATTAAAGCCTATACCTTTCCAAATGTTTTCATTACGAAGACCAAGGTTAAAGCGATAATCCGGAGCATTAAAATAGGTGCCCTGTGCCTGCTGCTCACGCTCTTTACTTGACAAGCCAGAACCACTTACTCTTAATTTATCAGAAAAAACATTACCATAAAATACAAACCTGCGTGGCAGTTGATATTCAGCAGTAATTCCCCATCCGTAAGCCTTTACATTTTCATCAATATTCTGGCTATAGGACAGATTGCGGGTGGTACCGGGATTATAAATATCACGCTTGTTATCTGCATTGGTTACAGGGCCACCACCGGTGCCTTCATTTAAAGATTGCCCCACGGCCACATTACCAAGAAACTCTTCATATTGGCTATAATATACATAGCCATCAAGATAAAGTTTTTTAGCTATAACTCCTTTGTAGCCAACTTCATAGGACGAAACACTTTCCGGCTTCACTTCATTAAAAACTCCAGTTTGCAGTCTGCTACTGTCTGCAATACTTCCTGCCCGGTAAGCTCCGATGCTTTCGGATGTATAAATAGGATTATTAGTGGTGCGATAAAACGTTTGAAATTCAGGTAAAAATCCGATAAGAAATCCAGAACCTACATTAAGATTTATGTACTGGTCCTGGTTGGTAGGAAAACGATAAGCAGTTTGAACAGATAAACGAACATTGCTTTCAGGTGCTATTCGAAATACGGCTGTAACCCGGGGTGTAAATCGCCCTTCAAAATTGGTATGTTTATCATAACGGCCTGCAGCAGTCAAGGTTAATACATCATTAAAAAATTTTTTTCTCAATTGTACATAGCCACCATATTCAGCAACCTTTATTTTACCTGCTGTATCAGCAAATATGGTTCCCTGGGAATTTAAAACATACTGTTTCCACTGTATCCCTGCAATTACTTCAACCATGTCAGAGAAATTTAACACATCGGAAAAATTTAACTGACCTTCCGCAGACCATAAATCCGTTTTGTCTAAAAATTTGGCCCCGCGGGGAATTGGTAAATTTTTAATATTATTTGCTGTTGCATCAAATTGTGGAGTGCCTGGGAGCAGTCGTCCCGAGTCTGCTTTACTCCGGGCATATTGGTGTGCTGAATAATCACTTAAACTCAAGCGGGTTCTTCCATCTACATAATTCCCGGTGTATTCTGGGTACCACGATGTACTTGGTTTCCATGCTTCATTAATTAAACGCCCTAAAACAGTGGCGTTATAAGAGTCCCCTGCATTTTCCTGTGTAGTATAGCCCCTTACAAGCCAGGTATTACTTCTTAATTCTAATTTGTGTTGCCCAATTTTTAAATTCTTTAAAGAATAACGGTCTGCGCCGGTGTAAACAGTAGTTCCTGTGCCCACATAGGAATTAAGTGAGGCCTCAATTGCGGGGGTTATTTTATAGAATAAACCTGCTGTTATTTTATAATTTACGGTATTGTAATCAACCAATGATCTTTCTTCATATCCTGTACGTGATACATTTTGATTAGGTATGATATTATTTCTCAGCCCAAAATAAAAAGGTATTAGGTCAGAAACAGGTTTTCGCAAATCAGCAACAGGTAAAGCGGCAATGAAAGCTGCAATCATGGCAGGTGTAGCATTGGCTGGCAAAGAAGCATTTAATGCTGCTACAATATCTAACATACCCCCTGTGGCAGCTAAAATTCCAGCCCTGGTTCGCGCCTGCACAGTTTGTGCGACACTTTGAATATTGGTAGTGGTTTCATCACCATACATATTAATGCCGTCGTAGTTTGGATCACTTAGACGGTCGCCAGGAACCACTTTACTAAAGACGCTTGTTCTCCTTACATTATCATAATCATAAGCCTGCCAATCATTAGCTTTAGTAAATTGAGACGAGATTTTGAATGCGAACTTGTCATTAAAAGATTTTCCATAACGCACTGTCCAATCATAAAACGGTGAAACACTACCTTGTTTGTTGTCAATATTCATAATACCCTGTTTAACCTGCACACTTAACCCTTGAAATTTAAACGGATTTTTGCTGTTAATAAGAAGGGTTCCATTCATACCTCCTGAACCATACAATGCCGAGGACGCACCGGAAAGTAATTCAATATTATCAACATCCAGTTCGGTTAAGCCAACAACACTGCCTACAGAAAAATTCAAACCGGGAGCCTGGTTATCCATTCCATCTATCAACTGATTTAACCGCCTGTTACCACTACTAATAAACCCCCTGGTAGTGACAGTACGGAATGTTAAGCTGGCCGTATGCATATCAACTCCCTTCAGATTATTAATAGATTCATAATAACTCGGAGCAGGTATATTGCGGAGCGTTACATTATTCATTCGCTCTATTGTTACAGGCGCATCCAAAATTCGCTGAGGTGAACGTGTGGCAGCCACTACTACCTCCTGACCTAATGAAGAAGAAGGATTTACGTTTATTTCAATAACGGCATTGGCGGATTCAACCGGTATTTCCTGAGTTTCAAAACCGACCGATGACACAATTAATGTAACTGGCAGTTGATTAACCTGGAGTTTAAAGTTTCCCTTCGCATCCGTGAAAGTACCAAGGGATGAACCTTTAACTACAACCGATACGGCGGGAACATCTTCCTGTGTTGTTGTATTCCTTATTTTCCCTGATACAATGGTTGACTGGGAAAATGCGATTAACGAAGTAATAGCTCCTACAAAAAACAGAATTGAAAAGCGTATGCTTTTTCTCATAACAATAAATTTAGTTTGGGAATAAAATCCTTTCAAGATCAATGGCCGGCAAATAGTTCAGAACTGTTTGAAGCACAAAGATTTCTACCGGAAAAATAAGCATTACCCCGGTTTCAGAGAAATTTTTATTTAAGCCTTTGTATAAGTTGTTGAAATTTTAATGGCCATCTTTTTTTGTTGTTAAGTACGACAAGTTATTTTCGAAAATGCCTGAATTTCAATTTGCCAATCAAACAAAATTTTATAAAGGGAAAGTACGCGATGTTTACACCATCGGCAGCGAAATCCTTGTGATGATTGCTTCTGACCGTATTTCAGCCTTTGATGTCATTTTACCAAGGCTCATTCCATTCAAAGGCCAGGTATTAAATCAATTGGCGGCGTACATGCTTAGTAATGTAAAAAATATTTGTCCGAACTGGCTTATTGATACACCCACTCCTAATGCATCAATAGGTTATAAATGCGATCCGTTTAAAGTAGAAGTAGTAGTTCGTGGAAATTTATGTGGCCACGCATGGAGAACTTACAACAGCGGCCAGCAAATTTTATGTGGTGTACTATTACCTGATGATTTAAAAGAAAACGATTTTTTCCCCTCACCTATTATTACTCCTTCTACAAAAGCCACGAAAGGTCATGATGAAGATATAAGCGTTGCAGAAATCGTCGCTGGTAATTTAGTGAATGATCAAGACTGGAAAGAAATTGAGCAATATGCATTAAGGATTTTTGAAAGAGGCAGGGTGATGGCTGCTAAACAAGGTTTGATACTTGCTGATACCAAATATGAGTTTGGAAAAAAAGATGGCAAAATCTTTCTAATGGATGAAATTCACACACCGGATTCTTCCCGCTATTTTTATGCAGACGGATTTGAGGAAAGGCAGAAAAAAAGCGAAAAACAAAAACAGTTAAGCAAGGAGTTTGTAAGAGAATGGTTGATTGCAAATGAATTTATGGGTAAGGATGGGCAAACTGTTCCTGAGATGACTGATGAATGGGTACAAACCATTTCATTACGTTATATAGAATTATATGAAAAACTTACAGGGATAAAATTTGAGCCTGTGTTATTATCTGACGAGGAAGAGTTTGAGAGGATCAGGGAGGCTTTAGAAAAGTATAATTAAAGCTTTAACTTATTATTCATTCAACCCCGGCCGCAAACGCTTTCTTGATTTATTAAAAATATTTTGCCCTTTAGCAATTCCTTTCCTTAAGTCTTTTTGTTGCTCTATAGGCAGTTGCACAATTTGATAACAGGCTACGCAACAGCAACCATCCCACTTTTTTGCACATTCATCGCATTGTATAAATAATAAATGACAGCCTTCGTTCGCACAATTTGCATGAGAGTCGGCGGGCTTCCCGCATTGATGGCATTTAGCAATAATTTCTTGCGTGATCCTTTCTCCCAGCCTGTTATCAAAAACAAAATTTTTCCCTATAAATTTATTTTCCAATCCTTTTTCTTTTACCTGGTTCACATAGTGTATAATGCCACCCTCAAGATGAAATACATTTTCAAAACCACGGTAGAGCATGTAAGCACTTGCTTTTTCACAACGGATGCCTCCGGTGCAGTACATAATTATCTTTTTGTCCTTTGCATCTTTTAGCATTTCTGCGACCATCGGTAATTGCTCTCTAAATGTATCAGACGGCACTTCCACTGCTTGTTCAAAATGCCCTACCTCATATTCATAATGATTGCGCATATCAACAACAATGGTATCTGCATCAGTAGTTAATTCATTAAATAAACGGGCATCAACATAACCTCCTTTTTCGCTCATATTAAATTCTGGGCCTGCAATGCCATCTGCTACTATTTTATCTCTTACCTTAATTTTTAAAACCCAAAAAGATTTGCCATCGTCATCAACAGCAATATTCAGCAGGACGTTTTTAAGAAAATCAATAGAAAATAAATATTTGTTTAAAGCATCAAAATTGCCTTGAGGAACGTTAAGCTGCGCATTAATACCTTCCGTGGCAATATATATTCTGCCGAAAACATTGAGTGTGTTCAGGGCTTTGTACAATTCATCACGAAAAATAAAGGGCTCGGGAATGGGATGATATTTATAAAAAGAAATGGTAGTGCGACTTTCTTTTTCCTGCAGCAAAAGTTGCTTTAATTCTTTTTGAGATACACGGTTATGTAATACAGCCATAGTTGAAATTTTAAGGACACTTGCATGGTGCACAAAATTTCCGGCGCAAATATAAGAAATGAGACAGCGAAAAAAGATGAATGCTTTCTACTTCGTTAGCAACACTAAAAGAATGCCCAGCAGTAAAAGAATAATGGCTGCAATAGGTTCAATAAAAATTAATATCAATACTGCTAAGCCAAGGAGTATATAGAGTAATGTTCTATTGTCAATTGCTGGGGCTTTTTTTGAAAAAAGCGACTTTACCCGTGCAAAGCCTGCCTTGACTCTATGCTTAAATAATTCAGTAACAGCACGGCGTTTTAGTTTATTTAATTGCTTCTTAGTTCTCTGGCCCGCGTAAACACTTAGCAATAATGCAGCTAATAAAGCGGCGGCGCCATCATTTCCGTTTATAGGTTTTGCAGTTTGTGCAGCAGGTTGCTGAATGGTAATAGTTGATGTAAAGGCCATAACAATAGATTTAGAATTAAAAACGGCAAAATTATTGAATCATTGTGTATTTAAAAAAGAAGTAAGTACACTAATCCTGATTCCGCTACGTGAAGGTGCATTATTTTCAAATCCGAAAATAAAATCAGCCCTTATAATTTTAAAGATATTCTCCATTCCAATAAACGCTTCAATATATTTTCTGCCAGTATTTATAAATAAAGCATTTGACCCAATTACTAAATTCCATTTCAAATTTTTAATAACCGGAACTTTATTAGTAAGAAAACCATTGAAATGATGCTCTGCAAATAACGTGGATTGAAAAGAGCTTGAGTTACTAAAGTAATAGTGCGGAATTAATTGAAACCGTTCAAGATATGATCCTGTTAATATGGTAGAAGTATTGCCTTTATAATGAATATAATCAGGAATCTCAATTTTTTCTTTTTTAATAAACCCTCCAACATTCAAGCGATAGTTGAGTACACCAAAAAGTTTAAAATTTAAATCATCAGAAATTCCTGCATTCCATTTACTATAATCAATATCACTTTTAAAAATATCAGGAATGCCTTGCGTATAACTTAAATGAAACACAGGGTATTTCGAACCAACTGAAATCTTTCTACCAGGAAACTCAATATATTTTGTACCCGGCTGCCATCTTAACCCGGCAGATACAATAAATGCCTGGTGCCTGGTTATATTGTTTGTAAATAATGGTAGTGGAACATTGGGTGTAAACTCCCGATCTTCTTTATCATTTAATGTAAAATCGGTTGTATTTTCTAAAGGTTTGCGATCCTGAAATTGCGTAGAAAAATTCCAGGCAATCCCCTCACCTAAAGATTTAGAAAAGGAAATGCCGCCAAACCAGGCTTCATAAATCTTTAAATTATTTTTTTCTGAAACAAGTGCTGAAACAGTGCTGCCTAATATACCTTCCGGGCCCTGATTATTAAATTGAAAAATTTTGCTGCCGCCGGCTATTGTTATAGCATTAGCGTATTTTTTGCCAAATGCATACATGGTAGAAAGATTGGCATTCAAATGCCGGTTACTAAAACAGTTAAGCAAGGAGTTTGTAAGAGAATGGTTGATTGCAAATGAATTTATGGGTAAGGATGGGCAAACTGTTCCTGAGATGACTGATGAATGGGTACAAACCATTTCATTACGTT
>MWVW01000165.1_pt1 | contig 15583 bp, 10 predicted proteins | sample 1047191 | NCBI WGS metagenome assembly MWVW01 (sample SAMN06349985, study PRJNA376086) | soil metagenome | isolation source: MtG22-5 sample Antarctic (ecotone) | place: Antarctica
ATATAATGTTCATCTACATCTACCCTCGCTTTATATCCGCTCATTACATCTATCTGTCCCAGGCTATCTAATACTGACCTTGAATTAAGCCTTGCCAACCAGGAAACTGCGGTCTTCGATGTATTGACCCAAATGCAGGGCACAAAGAATAATGCTGTTCAAAATACTATCCAGCAATTAAACCAAAAAGCAGAAGTGGAAAATGCGCTGACCGAAGCTGAAAGAGTATATAAACTAAATAAACACCTGTATGAAGAAAAAGTAATCGGATCGCAGGAGTATAAATCTTCGGAAAATAACTACAATTATCAGCAAAACAGGAAAAAGCTTAATGATAAAACTTTGAACCAGGATGCTATTTCCAACAGGCAGCAGATTGGCCAAATGGGCGCTTCCTATTCACGTATGCAAAATGCGTTGGCCCTTATGCGTCGCAAAGTTGGCGACCTGGTGGTGAGGGCACCTGTAGATGGCCAACTCACCTCACTGGATGCAGAAATAGGACAGTCGAAAACAAAAGGTGAACGCCTGGGACAGATAGATGTAATGAGCGGATATAAAGCGAGGGTAGATGTAGATGAACATTATATATCGAGGGTGATGATAGGACAAATGGGAGAAGCTTCATTAAGCGGTAAAAATTATAAACTACGAATCAGAAAAGTGTATACACAAGTAAACAATGGACGTTTCCAGGTAGATATGGAGTTTATTTCGGAAATACCTGAAGGCATACGACGCGGACAAACCCTGCAGATACGATTGGCCTTGAGTGATGAAACCCAGGCTGTATTGGTATCTAAGGGAGGTTTTTTTCAACAAACAGGGGGCAACTGGATATTCAAAGTAAAAGAAGATGGTTCCAAAGCCTACAAAGTTGATGTGCAGCTTGGCAGGCAAAATCCAGATTATTATGAAGTGTTATCAGGTTTGCAACCCGGTGATAAAGTAGTGACCTCGAGCTATGAAAACTATGGCAATATGCAGGAATTGGTGCTGAAGAAATAACAAGCTAAAAATTTAGTTTATGAATATTATACTGCTTTTTTTATTTCTTCTTAATGCCTGTCTTTTTTCACACAGGCAAGTAGTGAAATCACAAAAAAATTCACACTCTGAAAAATACTTTCCTGGTGTGTTGGAACCTACACACCCATTGTTCATTTTGAATTAAAACCAACTTTTTATAAATAGTATACAATGATCAAGATCACCGACCTCGAGAAATATTACCGCACTGAAGATGTGGAAACAGTAGCACTAAATAAGCTTTCTTTTGAAGTGAAGGAAGGTGAGTTTGTAGCTGTAATGGGACCATCGGGATGCGGTAAGTCTACTTTGCTCAACATTATTGGCCTACTCGACGACCCCGATGGAGGCAGTTTTTTATTCAATGGGATAGAAGTAGTGGATTTTAATGAACGCAAACGGGCTGACCTCCGCAAAAAAAACATCGGGTTCGTATTTCAAAGCTTTAACCTGATTGATGAACTGACAGTTTTTGAAAATGTGGAATTACCTCTTATTTATTTGGGAATGAACTCCAGCGAACGGAAGAAAAAGGTAGAAGAAGTGCTTGATAAAATGCAGATCATGCACCGTCGCAATCATTATCCCCAACAGCTTTCCGGGGGTCAACAGCAGCGTGTGGCAGTGGCCCGTGCAGTAGTAAATAACCCGAGGCTGATACTGGCAGATGAGCCAACAGGAAACCTGGATTCTACCAATGGTAATGAAGTAATGCAGTTATTAACAGATCTCAATGAGCAGGGCACTACGATTATTATGGTAACCCATTCTGAACATGATGCCCGCTATAGTCATCGCGTTATTCGCATGCTCGATGGGCAGGCTGTGTTGGAAAATATAATGGTGTAACCTCCCCGTTTCCTCCGAAGGAGTCCGGAGTCTTTCGGACCAGTGGGGGCACTTAGGTCAAAGGCTGCTCTGTATAAATAAAAACAGTTCTTCTTAAGCAATTTATAAGATTATGTCACCAGCTGAAACACAATTATCAACTTTTGTTGCGTCGCACAATTCAACTGTAACAATATTATCAACAAACATAAACATAAGCTCCCCACCCGGGGGACAAGGGGCTGGAGGGACTAAATTATGATACGTAACTACCTCAAGATTGCAATTCGCAATCTGGTGAAACACAAGTTCATTTCATTTATCAATTTGTTTGGTTTAACTGTTGGCTTAACGTGTTGCTTCCTCATTCTTGTTTATATTCTACATGAATTAAGTTATGACAAATACAATAAAAATGCGGAGAATATATACCGTGTTGAGCGTACCTTTCTTAACCCTGAAACAGGTGATAAATCTCTTGAATTAGGCTCCATTGCTCCGCCTTTTGCACCTTTATTAGTTAATGATTTTAAGGAAATAAAAACACTAACCCGTCTGTTGTCAAGCGGCAATACTTCATTCAAGTACAAAGAAAAAATATTTAATGAACAAAATGTGTTTTTTGCAGATGAAAATCTTTTTCATGTATTTAATGTGAATATAGTGAGGGGTAATCCTTCTAAAGCTTTAAATGATCCCTATTCTGTAATGCTAACAGTGGAAATGGCTAAAAAATATTTTGGTAATGATGATCCTCTGAATAAGATGATAATGCTGGATAACCAGCTTACCTGTAAAGTAACAGGCGTTTACAAAGCTTTTCCTGCAAATGCTCACCTGCATCCTGCCGTGATGATTTCATTTAACACCCTAAAAGATAGTGCTGTGTACGGAGAAGAAGGTTTGAGAACAAACTGGGGTAATAATTCTTTCCTGACATACATTGAGCTGCCTGATAATTATGATCCAAAAAAACTGGAGACACAGTTACCAGCTTTTCAAAACAGGCATATTAAAGAAGGCAATGACAATAAATTTAAGCCATCAGACTGGTCAAAACTGACATTAAAAAAACTGACAGACATACACCTTTATTCTCATACCGATTATGAGGCCGAAGAAAATGGCGATATAAAAAGGGTGTACATTTTTTCAGCCATAGCATTATTTATCTTATTGATTGCATGTATAAATTACATGAACCTTTCTACAGCACGGTCTGTATTACGTGCAAAAGAAATTGGGGTTCGCAAAGTAGTAGGTGCCAGCAGGCGTGAGCTGATTGCCCAATTTTTAAGTGAATCAGTACTGCTTTCGTGGGTTGGTGCCCTACTTGCATTTGGACTGGTTTGGCTCACGTTGCCCTGGTTGAATAAATTATCTGGTCAGTTCTTAACCATTGACACTTTATTGAACTGGAAGATCATTATTCCGATTTTAATAGTACCCTTTATTGTCGGTATCCTTTCAGGTATTTATCCTGCAATGTTCCTTTCTTCCTTCCAGCCTATCAGGGTGCTAAAAGGTTTTATGAAAGTGGGCGGAGTAAACATTTCATTTCGTAAGGTGCTGGTAGTGGCGCAGTTTTCTATTTCTATTATACTCATCATCGCCACAGCCATTGCATTTCAGCAGTTGAGGTATATACAAAACAAATCGCTTGGTTTTGATAAAAACCACGTCATCAATTTTAGTTATACTTCTGCTTTAAACAATTCTTTTGAGTCATTTAAAAACGAATTATTATCCAACACCAGTGTTCAATCTGTTTCAAGGTCCTCTCGTATTCCAGGCGGTCGTTTGCTGGATGCTATGGGCTCACAGATAAATAATGGCGATTCATTAGCGCCTACTAAGGCAGATATAAAATTTGTAGTAGTAGATGAAGGGTTTGTGCCCACTTTTGGACTTAAACCGGTGGCAGGGAGAAACTTTTCAAAACAATTTGGTATGGATACTGCTGCTTTCCTGATTAATGAAGCGGCAACAAGAGCCTTGGGATTAAAGTCTATCAATGAAGCAATTGGTAAACAATTTCAATACGGTGGCAGGAAAGGCCAGCTGGCGGGTGTAATAAATGACTTCCACTTTGAATCTCTGCATCAACGGATTTTGCCTATGGTATTTTTTATGCCTACCGGCACCGGTGGTTTTGGTAATTTATCCATAAAAATTGCAGGGAACAATATTCCAGGCGCCTTAGCACATATTGAAAGCATATGGAAAAAATATCTTCCTGATATACCCTACGATTATAGTTTTCTTGACAACAGGTTTGAAAGATTATATGAATCCGAGCAAAGACAGAAAACCATTTTTACTGTGTTTGCCTGCATTGCCATTTTCATAGCATGCCTCGGGTTATTTGGTTTATCTGCATTTGCCATCTCTCAAAGAATAAAAGAGATCGGTATCAGAAAAGTATTAGGTGCCAATGTACGAAGCATCGTCACACTTCTCTCAGGAGACTTTTTAAAGTTGGTTGGTATCGCAGCGGTAATTGCATTTCCTGTCGCATGGTATTTCATGCACCGGTGGCTGGAAGATTTTGCCTATCGCATTGACATTCCCTGGTGGGTTTTTGTAATTGCCGGGATTATAGCAGCAATTGTTGCCTTTATCACAATTTCTTTCCAGGCTTTTAAAGCAGCAACCGCTAACCCAGTTAAAAACTTAAGAACAGAATAAAAAGTAATTTATGATAAAAAATTATCTGAAGATTGCTTTTAGAAATTTGACAAAGAACAAAGGTTTCTCTCTCATAAACATTTTAGGTCTTGCCCTTGGTATAGCATGCAGTGTTCTTATTCTTCTTTGGGTTAAAGATGAACGTAGCATTGATTCATTTCATAAAAACGGCGGACAGCTATACGTGATATACAAAACGCAAACATATGACGGAACGGCTAACACGTCTTATTCTACTCCCGGCGTAATGGCGGATGAAGTAAAAAAAGCTTTTCCTCAAGTTCAGTATGCATCAAGCTTTGCATCCGATGAAGAAAATACATTTCAGGCAGGAGATAAAATAATGAAGCAAAGCGGGAACTATGCCAGCGCCGATTTTTTTAAAATGTACAGTTACCCTTTGTTACAAGGCACGGCTCAGTCAGCCCTGGGTTCCGTTGAAAGCATTGCCATATCAAGAAAAATGGCTACTGACTTTTTTGCCAATCCCGAAAATGCTATTGGTAAAACAATACGCTTTAATAACGCAAGGGATTTTAATGTAACGGCCGTTTTTGAAAACCTTCCTGAAAACACATCGGTTAAATTTGACTACCTGATCAACTGGCACGCCTATCTTGAATTTAATGAATGGGCAAAAGACTGGGGCAACAACGGCCCTCAAACACACGTGATGCTGCAGGCTGGAGCGAATGAAGAAGCTTTTAATAGTAAAATCAGACATTTTTTAGATAAGTACGATAACCAGGAGGCACGGGGTGTGCATGTTGAATGCGGTACCCAGCGCTTTAATGACATGTACCTTCATTCTAACTTCAAAGATGGTGTGCTTACCGGAGGCCGTATTGAATATGTAAATCTTTTCACCATAGTTGCCATAATTATTTTATTGATAGCATGTATCAATTTCATGAATTTAACTACTGCACGGTCAGTAAAGAGGGCAAAAGAAATTGGTATCAGGAAAGTGGTTGGTGCTGTAAAGCAATCTCTGGTGATACAGTTTATTGGCGAAGCAATTTTTATAACTTTTTTTGCTGCCATCATTGCTTTACTGCTTGTCATAATTTCCTTACCTGCATTTAATGGCCTTACAGGTAAACAAATTGAAATGCCCATCAGGGATGTTATTTTTTGGGCGAGCATGGCTGGCCTTGTATTAATAACAGGATTTGTAGCAGGAAGCTACCCGGCATTATTTTTATCATCCTTCAAATCTGTTAGTGTTTTAAAAGGGGGATATAAATTCAGCAACGGAGCTATTTTTTTCCGTAAAGGATTAGTTATATTCCAGTTCATATTGTCCGTTGTCCTTATTCTTGGAACTATCGTTGTTTCAAAACAAGTAAATTATATACAAACAAAAAACCTTGGATATGACAGGAGGAATCTTGTATATATTCCTTTAGAAGGCGACCTTCCTGGCAACTACAATATTTTAAAAAATGAAGCTTCAAAACTGCCCGGCATTAAGCTTTTTACACGTATGTCTCAGGCTCCAACGCTTATTGAAAGTTCAACTGGCGGTGTTGATTGGATTGGGAAAGATTCTACAGTCAACATAGAATTTACTCAAGCCTCAGTAGGATATGATTTTACAAAAACGATGGATGTCAAAATGTTGCAGGGCCGCGATTTTTCTAAAGACTTTGCGACGGATTCAGTCGGGTATATTCTTAATGAAGAAGCTTTAAAAAAAATTGGCTATAAGGATCCCATCGGTAAACCTTTAACCTTTTGGGGGCGCGAAGGAACCATAATAGGAGTGATGCAAAACTTTCATTTTAATTCATTGCATCAGCCTGTACAGCCAATGATTTTACGATTTGGCGAAGAGGAAACTTATGGCACTGCATTGGTGTGGATTGAAGCACGAAAAACCAAAGATGCATTAGCAGGCTTAAGAAGTATTTGTATGAATTTAAATCCAAAGTTCCCGTTCACTTATCAATTTTCTGATGAAGAGTACAGTAAGCTATACAAAAGCGAGCAAGTGGTGAGTAGGCTTTCAAATTATTTCGCATTTCTCGCCATTTTTATCTCATGCCTTGGTTTATTAGGGCTTGTAATGTTTATGGCACAACAACGCAGCAGGGAAATTGGTATCCGTAAAGTATTAGGTGCTTCGGTAAGCAATGTTGTAGGGTTACTATCAAAAGATTTTTTAAAGCTTGTTTTAATTGCTTTAATCATTGCTGTTCCTATTGGCTGGTACGGCATGAACAAATGGCTGCAGGATTTTGCATACCGTATAAATATTGAATGGTGGGTGTTTGTTCTTGCTGCCATTATAGTTACAGTGATTGCATTATTAACAATGAGCTTCCAGGCGATAAAAGCTGCTGTTGCAAATCCCGTTAAAAATTTAAGAACTGAATAAACATTTTTATTATGAAACACATTCATTTGTTGAAGAAGCACACCAAAAACTTTTTTTCATTTTTGTTTTTGTTCTTTTTATTCTTTTTTAATCTATCTGCACAAATAACGAAAGACACATCTTCCGTAAAAAAACAAATCATGATTTTAAACCAGCAGATGGAGGATGCATTTAATAAGAACAATATGGTTACAGTGGCTGCTTTTTATGCGGATGATGGTGAGATCGTTTACCTAAATAATTACACTGTGAAAGGAAGAACAAACCTTGATAAATACTGGATGGATTTAAAGGATAAGGGTAGAGGCTGGAAATTAACCATTGTTGAGATTGGCGGCCAAGGTGAATTTGTTTACCAGTTGGGAAAGTCAGATTTAAAATACATAAGCCAGAGAAAAGAAAAATCGTCAATTACAAATTTTGTTCTTCTCTGGAGAAAACAAGAGGATGGTGGGTATAAAATATTCAGAGACTACTTGACTAAAACAAAATTTGAAAAGAACTAAAGATTGCTTTTCGCTCTCTTAAATAGAGTCTGGTCGTTTTCCCTTCTCCTTCGAAGAAGGTGGCCGTAGGACGGATGAGGTAGAGGGTGAGGGTAAAGTTCTCAAAATCAGAAATAAATTTTTTATATGTTCAAAAATTTTTTTAAAACAGCGTTCCGCAGCCTCAGAAGAAATAAGTCATATAGCGTGATAAACGTTGTAGGACTCGGTGTTGGTATTGCCATATGCCTCATGATATTTATTATTATCCAATTTGAAACTAGCTTTGATAACTTCCATAATAAAAAAGTCAGGGTATACAGAGTCCTTACTGAATTCCGCGATCCATCCGGCAACAGCTTCAATGCAGGTGTTCCCTTTCCTTTGCCTGCTACGTTACGACAAGATTTTCCGCAATTGGAAAAAGTAGCCGCGATCTATGCAGATAATAATACTTTATTATCGATGATGGACGATGATCAAAAACAACTGCTTAAGAAGTTCAAAGAGGAAGATGGTGTATTCTTTACCGAACCTTCGTTCTTTGAGATCTTTGATTTCGAATGGCTTTATGGCGACCCCGTTACAGCTCTAAGTGATCCTTTAAGCATTGTTCTTACAAAGGAAATTGCGGAAAAATACTTTGGCTCCTGGAAGAGTGCTGTAGGCAAAACCATCAAACGTAATAACAAAAAACTGCTGAAGGTAACAGGCATCCTGGCCACTATCCCACTGAATACTGATTTTCAATTTAAGGCAATTGCACCTTACCAGACTTTTATCACACCTTCAGAAGATTGGGCAACTGTAAATGAAGGTGGCCGTAGGACGGATGAGGTAGAGGGTGAGGGTAAAGTTCTCAAAATCAGAAATAAATTTTTTATATGTTCAAAAATTTTTTTAAAACAGCGTTCCGCAGCCTCAGAAGAAATAAGTCATATAGCGTGATAAACGTTGTAGGACTCGGTGTTGGTATTGCCATATGCCTCATGATATTTATTATTATCCAATTTGAAACTAGCTTTGATAACTTCCATAATAAAAAAGTCAGGGTATACAGAGTCCTTACTGAATTCCGCGATCCATCCGGCAACAGCTTCAATGCAGGTGTTCCCTTTCCTTTGCCTGCTACGTTACGACAAGATTTTCCGCAATTGGAAAAAGTAGCCGCGATCTATGCAGATAATAATACTTTATTATCGATGATGGACGATGATCAAAAACAACTGCTTAAGAAGTTCAAAGAGGAAGATGGTGTATTCTTTACCGAACCTTCGTTCTTTGAGATCTTTGATTTCGAATGGCTTTATGGCGACCCCGTTACAGCTCTAAGTGATCCTTTAAGCATTGTTCTTACAAAGGAAATTGCGGAAAAATACTTTGGCTCCTGGAAGAGTGCTGTAGGCAAAACCATCAAACGTAATAACAAAAAACTGCTGAAGGTAACAGGCATCCTGGCCACTATCCCACTGAATACTGATTTTCAATTTAAGGCAATTGCACCTTACCAGACTTTTATCACACCTTCAGAAGATTGGGCAACTGTAAATGGAAATAATGTATGTTTTGTTTTATTACCTGAAAATTTATCTCCTTATGATATCAATAAATTATTTCCCGCTTTTGTAAAGAAATACAGGCCCGAAGAAAGGGTGGCGAATACCGGTCAGCTACTTCAACCACTTGATGAAATCCATTATGATGAAGAATCGGGTAATTTTCAGGAAAGGGCAATATCAAAAGAACTTATTAGCACCATTAAACTTATTGCGATTTTTATATTATTAATTGCCTGTGTCAATTTTATAAATTTAGCAACGGCACAATCGGTCAACAGAGCCAAAGAAGTAGGCATCCGTAAAGTTTTAGGTAGTAATAAGGCTCAGTTAGGAATACAGTTTTTAAGTGAAACTATACTGATCACTATTGCAGCAGTATCATTTGCAGTCATTATGGTGATTATTTCCCTTCCGTTCATAAGATCTGTTTTGGATCTTCCCCTATCATTCAGCATCCTGAACGATCCACAATTACTCATTTTTCTCGCAGGTATCGCAGTTGTTGTTATTTTTCTTTCAGGCATTTATCCTTCAATAATATTATCAGGGTATAATCCGGTTACGGCCTTAAAAAGTAAAATTGTCGCAGGCAGTACTAAAGGAGTATCTGTCAGAAGAACATTAGTTGTAATTCAGTTTGTGATTGCCCAGGCATTGATCATTGGTACAATTATCATAGTAAAGCAAATGAATTATTTTCAAAATGCTTCGTTAGGTTATGATAAAGAAGCGATTATAACCGTGCCCATTCCGAACGACAGTCTAGGCCGATCAGAAATAGATGCATTAAAAGCAACCCTGCTACAACGGCCTGAAATTAAAAATGTCAGCTTCAGTTTTGCACCGCCATCAAACGATGGCAATTGGTATTCAGATTTTAAATTCAACAATTCATCTAAGAACACTGAGTTTGCAGCCAACCTCAAATGGGCGGATGCAGACTATGTAGCTACTTATAAACTACCGCTTGTTGCAGGAAGAAATTATGTGAAAGCGGATACTGCTACAGAAATGTTAGTCAACGAAGAACTTGTAAAAAGTCTCGGAATAACTAACCCGGCGGAGGCAATTGGCAAGGAAATAAATATGTGGGATGGACAGGTGAAAGCATCTATTGTTGGAGTGATAAAAAATTTTAACTCGCAGTCATTACAGGAAGGGATGACGCCAATTATTATTGGAAATTATAAAGCTACTTACGGGTTAATTAACCTGAAACTCCAGCAACAGAATATGCAACAAACACTTGCTTATGTTGAAAAGTTATGGAGTCAAACTTATCCCAACCATGTGTATGAATACCAGTTTATAGACGAAATAATTGCTAATTTTTATCGGCAGGAAAAACAACTGTCGCAACTATATAAAATTTTTGCTGTAATTGCTATTTTCCTAAGCTGTCTTGGTTTATATGGCCTTGCATCATTTATGGCAGTGCAGCGCATTAAAGAAGTTGGCATACGTAAAGTGTTAGGTGCCACTGTACAAAATGTAGTGTATTTATTTACAAAGGAATTCATTGGGCTTATTGCAATTGCATTTTTAATAGCGACACCACTTGCATGGTATTTTATGAATGAATGGCTGCAGGATTTTGCTTATAGAATTGACATTAGCTGGTGGATATTTTTAGTAGCAGGATTACTTTCCTTATTGATAGCATTAATTACTGTCAGTTCACAGGCTATTAAGGCAGCACTGACAAATCCGGTAAAAAATTTAAGAACAGAATAAAAATAATATATGTTCAGAAACTATATAAAAGTCGCTTTAAGAAATTTGTGGAAACATAAAAGTTTTTCAGCTATAAATATTTTTGGATTAGCAGTAGGAATTGCCACCTGCCTGTTGATCATAGTTTTTGTAATGGATGAATTGAGCTATGATAAATTCAATAAGAAGGCTGACAGAATTTACAGGGTAGATGGAGATATTAATTTTGGCGGCACACATTTTATTTTAGCCGTAGCCCCTGATCCGATGGGGCCCACATTAAAAAAAGATTTTCCGCAGGTAGAGCAATATGTCCGCTTTAGAGATTATGGCGGCTTCAGGGTAAAAAAAGATAATGAGAATGTTCAGGAAAATAAGGTGATACATGTTGATTCTACCTTGTTTGATGTGTTTACGCTGCCCCTGATAGAGGGTGATGCTAAAACAGCACTTACAGATCCTACTTCAATTGTAATCACAGAAAAAGTTGCAGAAAAGTATTTTAATAGAACTGATGTGGTTGGAAAAACATTGGTGATAAATGATACTTCTTCTTACAAAATTTCGGGTGTAATAAAATTAATTCCAACTCAATCACATTTCAATTTTGATTTTTTTGTTCCTCTTAAAACTGAAGAAAGCCGCCAGGGCAATTGGCTGAGCAATAACTTTAATACCTATATCGTACTAAAAGAAGGTTCTGACCCAAAAAAATTAGCGGATCAATATGATGAGCTGATAAATAAATATGTTGGTCCACAAGCCCAGTCTTTATTGAATGCAAGTCTGGAAGAACTGAAAAAGAATGGCAGTTATTTAAAGTATAGTCTAATGCCGCTTACACAAATTCATCTGCATTCTGATAAGGTGGCTGAGCTTGGAGCTAATGGAAATATGCAATATGTCTATATTTTTTCTGCCATTGCAATTTTCATATTACTGATTGCCTGTGTAAACTTTATGAACCTTTCTACTGCCCGTTCGTCAAACAGGGCGAAGGAAGTGGGAGTGAGAAAAGTGTTGGGTTCTGCAAAGAAAAACCTTGTAGTACAATTTTTAGCCGAATCAATTCTTATCAGTTTTATTGCATTGATACTTGCAATTACAATTGCCCAATTACTTTTACCTTACTTTAATCAGCTATCAGGAAAGGAAATTGTATTAGGATTATTTTCTAAACCATGGTTAATTCCTTGTTTGATTTTGCTGGTATTAACGGTAGGCTTATTGGCAGGAATCTATCCGGCATTTTATCTTTCTTCCTTTCAACCCATTTCTGTTTTAAAAGGCAGACTGGCAGCGGGATTCAAAAGCGGATGGTTCCGCAGCACCCTGGTGGTTTTTCAATTTGCTATTTCCATTATTTTAATTGTAGGCACTGTCGTTATTTATAATCAATTAAACTTTATCCGCAGCAAACAATTAGGCTTTGACCGTGAACAGGTGTTGGTTATTAAAAATACATATTCGCTGAACCAAAAGGCAAAATCATTTAAAAATGAACTACTGAATATCAGGGGTGTGGAAGCAGTTACAATGACTGGATTTTTACCCACAAGTGATTACCGAAGCGACAGTCCTTTATTTCCTGATGCTACATTGGATCAAAAGTCTGCGGTTGCAATGCAAAATTGGTATGTAGATGAAAATTACATTCCCGCATTACGTATGGAGATGGCAAAAGGAAGAAATTTTTCTGCGCAATTAGCTTCTGATTCTTTGGCAATAATAATTAATGAAGCAGCAGCTAAACTTTTGCCTTTTGCTGATCCGGTAAATAAATCTCTTTATTTAACTACCAGCTTTAAAACCAAAATACCAAAGGCATTCAGGATAGTTGGAGTTGTAAAAGATTTCAATTTTAATTCTTTACGCCAAAGGGTTACTCCATTGGCGCTGTTCTTTGGGGAGGAAAAAGGCAGTGTGGCAATTCGTCTTAGAACAAGTGATCTTCCATCACTTATTTCAGAGGTGGAAAATAAATGGAAGAGCGTAGTGCCGGGGCAGCCTTTTAATTATTCATTTATGAATGATGACTTTAATAAAATTTACAGATCTGACCAACGTATTGGTAAAATTGCAATGAGTTTTTCTGTTCTTGCCATTTTCATTGCCTGCCTGGGTTTATTCGGTTTAGTAACCTATGCTGCCGAACAGCGCACCAAAGAAATTGGAATAAGAAAAATATTAGGTGCTACTGTAACAAACATTGTAGGCATTCTTTCAAAAGATTTTTTAATGCTGGTAATTATAGCTGCATTGATTGCTTTTCCCGTTGCATGGTGGGCTATGAGTACATGGCTGCAGGATTTTGCATATAGAATTGACATTAGCTGGTGGATATTCTTAATAGCAGGATTGATTTCATTATTTATAGCATTGGTTACTGTAAGCACACAAGCTATAAAAGCAGCGCTGACAAATCCGGTAAAAAATTTAAGAACAGAATAAAAATAATATATGTTCATAAATTATATAAAAGTTGGTTTCCGGAATATTTCGCGAAATAAAGTCAACAGCTTAATTAATATCGCAGGGTTGGCCATTGGTATAACAGCTTTTGTTTTCATTGCACTTTATATATTTGATGAACTTAGTTATGACAAGCATTACAAAAAATCGAAACAAATTTACCGTCTTACTTTTTCTGCCAAGGATAATTTGCCCTGGCTTAGGGATGTACCTTATGTAGTACCTGGAGTAGCATCTAAAACACCCGAAATTGAAAAATATACCCGTCTTTTCCGTGCCGCCGGGCTGGTGCAGAAAGATGATGTAGGTTTTAATGAATCAGCAATTTATTTTGCAGACACTTCTTTTTTCTCTGTTTTTGATCTGCCTTTTATTTCGGGAACTCCGGAAAAATTTTCTACAGATCCGAATTCATTAATTATTACACAATCAATCGCATTAAAATATTTCGGTAAGGATAATCCAATAGGAAAAAAACTGCAAATAATGGGTAATGACGGGATTGATAATATGACTGCGCAAGTATTGGCTGTTATAAAAGATGTGCCGCAAAACTCACATTTTCGTTTTGATTTTCTTATTCCTTACCGGCCTCAAATGGCGAGCCGAAGTAATGTAGGGGTGTATTCTTATGTACTTCTTTCGGATAATGTTAATGGTTCTGTGGTTGAAAAAAAAATAAATCGTCTGAAGCAGGACCATTTTAAGGAATGGAGGCTTGATTCAATTACAACTTTAGGATTACAACCTCTTAACTCCATTCATCTTCAATCTGATTATTTTGATGAATTAGATGTCAATGGCAATATGCAAGTCATCTATATTTTTTCTATTACAGCCTTTTTAATTCTGGCGATTGCCTGTATCAACTATCTGAACATATCGCTTGCGCAAAATGTGAAACGTTCAAAAGAAATAGGGTTGAGAAAAGTATTGGGAGCAAACAAAGCCCAGGTTATATTTCAGTTTATAACTGAATCTTTTATTATTGTTCTAATAGCATTGTTTTTTGCGGCATTTTTTATTCAAATCAGCTTACCACTTTTTAACCGGTTTACTGAAAAATCTCTGTCGCTGGAGCATAACGGATACCTGGTTATACTGTTTCCCGTGATAATTGTAGTAACATTAATGGCAGCATTGTATCCTGCCCTTGTGTTATCTAACTTCTATCCCATTTCTGCCTTAAAGAATATTTTGCAGGCAGGCGCTTTAAAACATACTTCACTCAAAAAAGGGCTGTTGGTTTTTCAATTTTCCATTGCTGTTATATTGCTTATTTGCACAGCCGTTATTTATCAGCAACTATCTTTTATAAGGGCCAAGAATTTAGGTTTTGAAAAAGAACAGGTTGTTGTTCTGCCTTTGCGCAGCCCGCAATCGCAGAAAATGCATCCTGTCTTAAAACAAGAGTTGTTGATGATACCTGATATTATAAACGTTGGGGCAACGCATTCGGTGCCAGGTGATGAAATTGATGGTAGTAATTACCAAATCCCTTCAATAACAGAAAAGAAAAATGATGAAGATCAAGGTTTTGCCTTTAATACTCTATTTGTTGATAAGGATTATCTAGGATTAATGAACATCCGGTTTTTAGCGGGTAAAAATTTTGATGCAGCCAATAATTCTAAGGCGGGTTCTGCTTTAATAATTAATAAAGCAATGGTTGAAAAATTAAACTGGCAAAATCCGGAACAGGCTATTGGTAAGATCATCGAATATTTCGTTCCAGAAACAAGAACATTTCAAAGCGCAAATGTAATAGGTGTTACTGATGATTTTCATTACCAGTCGCTACGGCACATAATAGAACCCCTCGTAATACGGCTATCTGATCCGGGTGCTATAAACATCCGGGATTATACAGCCACCATTACTTCTTTGTCAGTAAAAATCCAGGGCGGATCCGTTCAAGGAACATTGGATAGAATGAAAGCGGTCTGGAAAAATTCAAATAATTCATATCCTTTTGAATACAATTTCCTTGATGATAAGATAAAAAAGCTATACAGTGCGGATGAAAAATTGGGAAATATATTTAGTCTTTTTTCCCTGGTTGTTTTATTTATCACTGCCATAGGTTTATTTGGTATATCAATTCTGACGATTGAGCAACGCACGAAAGAAATCGGGATAAGAAAAGTATTAGGTGCGACAGTCACAAATATTGTGTCCATGATCTCAAAAGATTTTTTAAAAATTGTGGTGCTAGCATTTATTATATCCTTTCCTATCGCATGGTGGGCCATGAACAAATGGTTGGAGGATTTTGCTTATCGTATCAATATTGAATGGTGGGTATTTGCCCTTGCAGAAAAAGTAAGACGGTAAATTTGTTTCGATTTTTTGTAATGCTTGTCATAACTAAGTTCATCAAATATATAAAGTGCAATGAAAACAAAAGCTGTTATACCAATGGCTAACCC
>MWVW01000166.1_pt1 | contig 15552 bp, 12 predicted proteins | sample 1047191 | NCBI WGS metagenome assembly MWVW01 (sample SAMN06349985, study PRJNA376086) | soil metagenome | isolation source: MtG22-5 sample Antarctic (ecotone) | place: Antarctica
GGTTAGCGATTGGTGTTTTGATATATTTCTTATATAGCAAAAAACACAGTAAGCTTCAACATGGGAAAATGGTAAAACCAAAAGATCCAATAGATCCTTTAAATCCGATGTAATAAATATTTATTAGTTCATGTAGAAACCGTCCTGATTGCAGGGCGGTTTTTCTTTTTCCTCAACCAGCTAAAATCGTATGCTATTATCAAACAGCATCGGATAAAGAAGTAAAATTAAAATCTTTAATCTTCATTGGAGGAATCATATTTCCTGAGATGCGAACGGGTTTACCCACAGCCTCTAAATTAGTAAGCATATTTGCAGGACTTTCATTGAATCTAAAATTTTTAACAGCATGCTTAATTTTGCCATTCTCGATGTAAAATGTTCCATCACGTGTTAGCCCGGTAAATACTAATGTCTGCGGATCTACCGCACGTATATACCAAAACCTTGTAACTAAAATACCTTTTTCAGTTTCTTTAATAAGATCTGATTGTGATTGATTAGTTCCGCTCATTATAAATCCGGAAGGAGAAGGAAGCGAATTCACTCCCTTACTATTTGCCCAGTATCTTGAGTAGTATAGATTTTTAAGAATACCATTTTCTATCCATGATATTTTTTCCTGTCTGCGTCCATCGGATGCAAATGGGCTGCCTGGATTATCAATGTTGAAGGGATCAGAATAAATATGAACGTTTTCTTTAAAAAGTTTTTCGCCTATTTTATTACCACCACCTTTTCTGCCAAAAAAACTTCTGCCTTCGTCGGCATTTCTAGCGTCCAAGGTATTTATCAGGAGTTGTAATAACTCACCGCCAGCTTCCGGTTCCAGGATTACAGTATATTTTCCCGGCGCCAATTCTTTAGCATCTCTGGAAGCAATTGCTTTATTCATTGCAATTTCAGTTACTGCCTTTGTATTTAATCTGGAAGCATCAGTAAAATTTTGCCTTGCATATCCGGAACCCCTTTCATCTGCAGTTCGTACTGTGATGGAAAAATTACCATTGGTTACCTTATTATATCCAAACAATCCTTTGCTGTTTCCAATGGCATTAAAACCTGTATTATCCTCCAGATAACCTGCTGCAATTAATTTTTTATTTAAGCATGGCTGTATGCTTGCAAAAGCGGCATTTGCCCTGTAGAGAGGATTGATCTTAGATGTGTTTTCTGAATACGTGTTTGATTTTGAATATTGCTGTGGACCCAGCAGGGACATATATTCAGGATTTTCAGGAGCCAGCCTTGCAATTTCTTCTGACCGTGTCACTGTTTTTTCCAATGAAATTTCATCAAATTCGTTTATCGTTGCTGTGCCACTGCGTTTTCCGAATATTGATGTAATTGCCAGTGAAAGATTATCTGCCTCTCCACTGGTAGAAACAGTATTGCGGGCATACCTGATATTGCCTGTACGTTCGGCATTTAAGTTTATGCTTGTTTCATCTGCTTTGGCATAAGATAATACTTTGTCTATGATTTTTTTTGCTTCCTGTTCATTTAGCATTGCCATGAGGTGTTGTTAAATATTTTTTGAGGAATTTGTATTTATCACATTAACATTATTGAAACGGCTGGTAGAGCTCCCATGAGATACGGCACTTACCTGGCTGGGTTGTCCTTTGCCATCATAGAATGAACCAAAAGAGCGGTAGTCATCTTTATCGCAGATCTGGGCACATGAATTCCAAAATTGTTGTGTGTTGGATTGATAAGCCACATCGTCGAGCATACCGGTTATCTTTCCATTTTTTATTTCATAAAAAACCTGTCCGCCAAACTGGAAATTATAGCGTTGCTGATCAATAGAATAAGATCCACGACCTAAAATGTAAATCCCATTTTCAACATTTTTGATCATGTCATGTACATTCAGTTTTTCTTTACCTGCACGAAGAGATACATTCGGCATTCGCTGAAATTGTGCAGAGATCCAGCTATCCGCATGGCAGCAACCATGCGATTGTTTTTGCCCCAGCATATGCACCTGGTCTCTTGTTGCCTGGTAATTAACCAGGGTTCCGTTTCTGATAAGTTCCCATTCTTTTCCCGGAACGCCTTCATCATCATAAGCAACCGTATTAAGAAAATGCGGCTGAGTTCGGTCTGCTACAATATTTACGATATTACTTCCAAAATTAAACTTCCCGGATTTCCATTTGTCAAGAGTTGCAAAAGAAGTTCCTGCATAATTAGCCTCATAACCTAAAACCCGGTCAAGTTCTAAAGGATGTCCTATTGATTCATGAATAGTTAAACCAAGATGGTTGGGATCTAAAACAAGATCGTACTTTCCAGGCTGCACAGATTTAGCTGTATGCTTTTCCTTAGCCTGTTTAGCTGCCTGTACAGCATCTTCAACCATATCATACGAGTTGCGGTAAAAAATTAAATCATTAGGACCTTTAATTTTTTCAGAAGGTTTGCCGGCAAGATATTCATAGCCCATGCCCATTGGTGCACTGAGTGCATCTCTTGTTTTAAATTTACCTGTTTGTTTATCAACTACAGTAACAGTAAATGTAGGCCATAAGCGATGTATATCCTGATCAATGTATGAGCCATCAGTTGAAGCAAAATATTTTTGTTCATTTACAAAAGATAAGCTGGACCCAATAAAACCTGCACCTGCTTTCATAGCATCACTATTAACTTTCATTAATAGATCAATCTTATCTTTTACGGGAATTTCAAATGAATTTATTTCTATTGGCGTTTTCCAGCTTTTCTCTCCAAAGCCTTGTTGGTACGCCAATCTTACAGGTTCCCGTTGCAATTTAGCATTAGCCCTTGCAATAGCTGCCGCAGATTGAGCACATTTAATAACACTAACCTCTGTCACTTCGCTGGTTGCTGCAAATCCCCATGTTCCATTAACAATAACTCGAATGCCAATGCCATAAGATTCTGTATTTGCAATGTTTTGTACCCTGTTCTCTCTTGTAGAAATATTCTGTTGAAGATAGCGCCCAATGCGAACATCTGCATAACTGGCACCTTTTGATTTAGCGGTATTCAAAGCTAAATCTGCCAAAGATTTTTTAACTGATCGCTCAACACCCTCATTTAAAAATTGCGAAGGATCAACGGGGTTACCTGATAAAAAATCCGGTATCATTAAGGCACCAATGCCCATTGATGACAATTGCAAAAAATCTTTTCTTTTCAAAATAAAATGTTTTTGTGGTTGTGAGATATTTTTATTCTCTCATTAAATAACCAAATCTACAAAATTCATTTAACCCCGAAAATCATTTTTCATAAACAATTCTATGTTCATTTTTCTTATTCATACTACTAAATAAAAAAGCGACAACAAAAATGTTATCGCTCTCAAAAATCGTATAAAAAATTAAAATGGAAGATCATCTGCAGGTTCAGCAGCAACTTCACTCATACGTGTAGTTGCATTATTGTTTACAGACCCTGATGTAACCATGGATTGATTACCTCCATTATTGCTATTAGTTTGAGGCCCATCTCCACCGCCTAATAATTGGAGATTTTGAACTCTCATCCGTAATGTTGCAGCTGCCTGGTTATCTTTGTTTGTATAAGCATCGGCATCAGGCGATCCTTCTGCATAAACCATTTTGCCTTTTTTTAAATACTGTGCAACCGCGGTTCTGTCCGTCCAGTAAGCACATTCAACCCATGTTGTACGTTCTTTCAAATTCCCCTGCGAATCTTTAAATTTTTCAGTATGTGCTACGCTGAAATTAATAACATTTTTTCCATTCACTTCTTTTACGATGCAATCCTTACCAAGGTTGCCTACGATTTGTAACTTGATCATAATTGTGTTTTTTTAATTGTTAATCGATGTATCTGTACGGCCGCATCCTAATTGTAAGAATGAAGCAAAATCTTTATGAGCCCGCCCGAAAATTGGGCAGATGTTTACAAACCTAATTCATTTTTTTAGCCATATTGCTTACCTGGTCCTGTAAGTTATTAACAAGATTTGCCAGTGCATTTACATCCCATCTTTGCTGTTGTGTTACCTTATTAATGATTGCATTAGCCTGCCACATTTCCAGTATATCATGTGCATTTACCTGGTATGGCTGGTATGCCGGATTATCACTTACCAGGGTTATTTTGTTTTTAATACGATTACTTTTTACAACCCTCTTATATACTATCCCTTCATTTTTGCTTACAACAATATAAGCAAGATTACTTTTTGCATCGTCAAGATTTTCTACTTTTTCACCAACAATAATACTTCCCGAGGGGGTTGGCATCATGCTGTCGCCGATTATTTCAAAAGCACGATAATTACCACCTGTTAACATTGGTAAGGTAAAAGTATTAAGCTCATCAATAAATTCACTATCCGCATAGCCAGCCAGGTATCCTGCGGCTGCTTTCACCGGAACAAAATGAATAAGATTTCTTTCGGCATTCATCATTTTTAATTGACGCCGTTTAGCAAGATAATTACCACCCTGTGTAACACTCAAATCTTTTCGCAATAATTCATCAAGAGTAACTTTAAACATATCACTTAAAAGTTCCAGAACTTCAAGCCTGGGTTCTGCCCGTTCCTCTTCATAGGCGCCAATTAGAGAACGTTTAATTCCTAATTTATTTGCAAACTCATCCTGTGTCCAGCCCCTGAGCTTACGTAAATACTTTAAATTTTGTCCGGCGATAGCCATAGTAAACTAATTTGCTTAGTGTAAAAATACTAATTTTTTTAGTTTAACCAAAGAATTACGCATATTTTTTTATTAAGGCATGATTTATGCATTTTACGTTTAATAATTTCAATTCTAATGAAAACTAAAATTATATTTTTGATACTCACTGTTGGATTCTTATATAATTGTCCGGTATTTGCACAAGGTGGACGACCCCCGCATAAGGTTGTAAAACAGCAACCCCGGGTTAGTGGTGCTATAAGTGCAAACACACATGCTAATGCGAAAGCAAAAATACATGCCAACAGCAATAGTGTTTTTGGTTCTAAAAAAACGCATCCGAACTATGAAAAAAGAAATCAATCTAAAAAGGTTGTTATAAAAACTGAAGGGCAATTAAAAAAGGGTAAAGAAAAAAAAGATAAGAAGTAAGTATAAAATATTTATTCAAATACAATCCATTGACATAAAAATATCTTATACAATTGCTCCCTGTAAAAGCTCTCTAAAATAAAAAAGCCCTGAATAATAAATACCAGGGATTAAATAAATCACCTACCGAAAAAAGCGTTTATAAAATTCTCACATTGTAGAATTTATCTCAAAAAGATTAAACTCATATTTAATCTATAAAAAAATTAAATGGTATAATTTAATTTAATTAACCTCATTATCAGACTGAGTGGAGAATACCGGGCTCGAACCGGTGACCTCTTGCATGCCATGCAAGCGCTCTAGCCAACTGAGCTAATCCCCCAATTTATATTTTATTAAAATTTATTCTCCCCAAATTTCATCCTTTCCTTCCAACCATAATTTAACCTGTGCATTGGTAATTGATTTTGGCCGTTCAAGAGGAAAGCCAAAAGCCCTGTCCCAGCATAAACTTGCCAACACGCCTAATGCCCTGGAAACCCCAAATAAAACAGTATAAAACTCATACTCTTTCATTCCATAATGAACCAATAAAGCACCACTATGAGCATCTACATTTGGCCAGGGATTTTTAACCTTTCCAAGAGATTGTAAAATAGGTGGCACTGCTTCATAAATGTTCCAAACAGTTTTAACCAGCGGATCATCAGGCATATGTTTCTTACCAAACTCCACTTGTGCAGTAAATCGTGGATCTGTTTTACGTAAAACAGCATGCCCATAACCGGGAACCACCTTTCCTTCACTTAAGGTTTTTTTAACGTATTCTATTATCTGGTCTTTATCAGGACATTCGTTTCCAAGTTCCTCTCTCAATTCAAATATCCATTTAATTACTTCCTGGTTAGCGAGGCCATGCAACGGGCCTGCAAGACCATTCATTCCGGCTGCGAAACTTAAATATGGATCACTTAATGCTGAGCCCACTAAATGCGTAGTATGTGCAGATACATTGCCCCCTTCATGATCTGCATGTATAGTCATATATAACCGCATTAATTCCTGGAAACCTTCATCTTCATATCCCATCATATGAGCAAAGTTGCCTGCCCAATCAAGCAATCCGTTGGGTTGGATATGATCGCCCTTTTTATATTTACGACGATATATATAGGCCGCCACTCTTGGAAGTCTTGCTATAAGATCCATAGAATCATCAAATACTGCATCCCAATAATCTTTTTTATTAAGACCTGCAGCATATTTTTTTGCAAACTGGCTTTCAGTTTGTAAAGCCATTATTGCCACCACAAACTGCGTCATCGGATGTGTAGTTACAGGCAATGCTTCAATAGTGGCAAACACATGGTTAGGTACATGGCTGCGCCTTTGCCATACGCTGGTGAGGTGTTGCACATCCTCATCGTCGGGCAATTCTCCCACTAACATTAAATAAAATAAGCCTTCAGGTAAGGGTTCTGAACCGCCGGTAGCTTTTGGTAGCTTTTGCTGTAATTCCGGAATTGAGTATCCGCGAAATCTAATGCCCTCCTGAGCATCCAACAACGATGTTTCAGTTACAAGACCCGTAATTCCACGCATCCCCTGATACACTTGTGATAAAGTAACTTCGCCGATCTTTTTATCTCCATGTTCCTTTAATATTTCTTTCACTTCTGCAGCCATTGCATCAGCCTTCTCTTTAAATTTATCTTTTATTACCCCCATAAGTTTAATTAATTCCAACAAAGTAAAGTTAAGAATTGAATACCGAATAATAATTTTTGAATATATTAATATAAAGGAATCCACTATTTCGGGGCTCTGCGATAGAAATAATAGGCAAGCAGCCCGAAAAAAATATTAGGTATCCATGCTGCCAATACAGGATTAAAGTTACCCTTCATGGCAAATACAGAAGAAAATCTGCCCACCAATATATACAAAACACTTATTATTATGCCAAGAGCAAGATGAAAGCCACTGCCCCCTCGTATTTTCTTTGAGGCAACAATAGCTCCTATCATGGTTAATATCAACACAGATGGCGGGCCTGCATCCCGGCTACTCTTTTCCAGTATCAACCTATTTACAATTTCTGATCCCCGTATTTTTTCTAGTCTTATAAATTCATTTAGTTCTTTGGTTGGCAACTTATCCTTCATGTATTCGTCTCTTTGCAGATCCATTGGCTTAAAATTATATTTCATCTGCATAACGGAATGTTGTTTTATATCTTCCTGTATACCATTAATAAATCTTTCTGATATTCCGGTTAGCTTCCATTTATTTGTTAGCGTATCCCATGCAATACTTTCTGAGCGTAAATTATAAACCATCTGATTGTTACGAAAAGTCTGCACAAAAAAACCGTTACCACTGCGGCTTACCGTATCATAATAGCGTATACCTGCATATGAAAAAGAATCCAGCCTGAAATAGTAATTGTTAATAAATGACTGATTGCGGATACCGGCATAACTATCATCAATATATTTAGCAGAAAAACTAGCCCACTTTGCATTTGCTTTCGGCAAAATACTTTGATTGCACCACCACAGAAAAACCGATAAAATAATCCCGCCAATAAAATAGGGCCTTAAAAACCTGAAAAAGCTTACACCATTACCCAGTATGGCAATTATTTCAGAACGGTTTGCCATAATTGAAGTAAAAAAAATTACTGATAAAAAAACAAATAAGGGAAAAAGTAAAGCATCAATTCTGGGAATAAATCCGAAATAGTATTCAGTAAGGATGGTTAATGCAGGTAATTTGGTTTTTGCAAAGTCATCCGTTCTTTCACTAAGATCTATAATTACAGCTATGGTTGTGAGAGCAAATAAGAAAAATAAAACAGTAACAAAATATTTTTTTAGTATATACCAGTCTATAATTTTCATACTCCAAACTTCTGAAAGGACATTAGAATAATAGTGAATTTATTTAAATAATACCTGCATATTAATCATCTGCATTTTGAAGAGATAATACCTGCACTCACCAATATTCACTTCTTTTCCGGACGTAAAATAGCTGTTACCACATTATTACCGGTAAATAATAATTTAGCAGCATCCTGAATACTTTTTACAGTTAATGCATTTACATATTTTTCATAATCAACAAAATATTTAGGGTTGCTTCCGGGAAATTTAAAATCCTGCAGCTGGCTCAGCCAAAAACTATTTTCTTTTTTGTTGATCTTGTATTGTTCTCTCCATTGTTGTTTTACCTTATCAAGATTTTCCTTTGATGGCCCAAACTTTTTCAGGTCTTCTATTTCTTTTGTGGCTGCATACAATAAGGTGTCTACTTTCTCAGGCCCCCCGGGAAGCTGTAATACAAACATATAATGCGGATAAGGCAGTTTTTCAAATTGGGGGAAAATTCCGCCGCCATAAATTCCCTGGATTTTTTCACGTAGTTCTTCTAAAATCCTGATATTTAAAATTTCTGCTATGGCTGCACCTTTTAATTCAAGTTCTTCACTGTAGGGTACCTCACCGCTATAAAAGGCCAGGATTAGGCTTTTAGGTTCAGTGCCTTTGTAAATATTCAGATTCTTTTTCCCTTTTACCGGCCGCACCTTATTATCTGCATAAGTAAATTTTTTATTTGCAGATGGGAGGCTGGCAATGTATTTTTCAATAAAATTCTTTATGCTGTCCTCTTTAAAGCTGCCAACGAACGTAAAATGCATTCCATTTACATTACCAAAGCGCTCATTATATATTTGCATTGCCCTGTCAAGGTTTATCTTATCAAAATATTCAGCTTTAGGTATTGAAACAGGACCTAATGGGTTATTATTATACAACACTTTAGAAACCGTATCTATAAATGCAACCTGGGGATTTGCTCCCAGCATTGCCACCTGCGATTTATTTTTTTGAATATAAGACCTGAATAAAGAAGTATCCTTCCTGGGTGATGTAAAATACAAATACATTAACTGAAACATAGTTTCCATATCCTTTACGGTGCTGCTACCGCTAATACCCTCTGTAGTTGCTGTAAATACCGGATTGGCAGAAACAGATTTACCGGCAAGCATCTTTCTCAGATCAACAGGAGAAAAATTGCCCACTCCCATATTGCTTACTACAGCTGTTGCAAATTCAGCATTGTATTTATCTTTTACGCTATAATTATTTTTACCACCAGGCCTTACCGCACTCATTAATATTTGATCATTTTTAAAATCAGTTTGTTTTAATGTAACAGTAACACCATTGTTTAATGTAAGCTCAGTAGTACCCAGGTAAGCATCTTTTTTAGTAGTAACAATTTTACCTGATTTTGGTGTTGTTGTTAATAATGAAGTTGCCAATACTTTTTCTTCATAAGGCTTAATCTCCAGTTTTTCTACCTCATTTACTTTAGCCAAAAGTTCTTCGCCTGTGGGCAAAGCCGCTTTTGAATTTGCTTCGGGACCTGTTAAAGCAATAAGCTTATGTGAATTTTGCTTTAAAATATTTGCTACTGCATTTACATCATTTAGAGAAATTTGAGGAATTAACTTCTGATAATATTCATATTCTTTTTCTATACCGGGAATTGGCTCCTGTACTAAAAAGTTCCTGATATATTCTTCGGCATAATCAGCCGATTCAGTTTTGTCTTTTTCATTGAACATACGCTCCATCCGTGAGATAAGATTCTTTTTAACCCTATCCAGTTCAGCCTGCGTAAAACCATATTTTTTTACCCTTTCCAGTTCTGATGTAAATGCCTGGAGGCCCGTTAAAGGGTCGCCTGTACCTATCCCGATCCGGGCATTAAATGCTTCATAGCCTCTTGCATACGAAGCAAAGCTTGCCCCGGCAAATAAAAATGGAGGGTTCTCTTTTTGCGTAAGCTCTCTTAACCGCTGATTTAAAATTGTTACAAAAATATTTTTTATAATATCTTCTTTATAACCAGTTAAAGTAACGTCAACAGGATCTGATATGGCAGAATAATTTAGCTGAATAACATAATTGGTAGCTTCTTTATCTGTAACTACCAAACCTGTACTTTTAGCATAAGGTATTACCGGAACATTAAGCCTGGGCCTGGGATTTGAAGAATTTGTAAGGTTATTGAAATATTTTTTAATCAGATCCTCGGCCTTACCGGGCTCAATATCACCTACAACAATAACTGCCATCAAATCAGGACGATACCATTCTTTATAATACCTTCTTAAACTTTCATAACTGGCATTTTTTATAATACTGTCTACTCCTATTGGCAAACGATCTGCATATTTTGAGCCTTCAAATAATTTTGGATAGATCTTTCTGAACATCCTGTCATCAGCTCCTTTTCCTAACCGGCTCTCTTCTAAAATCACTGGTCTTTCAGCATCAATATCAACATTGGTCAGGCTTATATTATGTGCCCAGTCCTCCATAATTTGAAAACCTTTTTCAATATTACCGGGCTTATCAGTTGGTATAGGAAGAATGTAGACAGTTTCATTAAAACCAGTGTAAGCATTCAGATCATTTCCATAAGCCACACCAATTGATTGAAGAAAAGAAATGATATCATTTTTTTTGAAGTGTTTTGTGCCATTAAATGCCATATGCTCGGTTAAATGTGCCAATCCCTGCTGGTCATCATCTTCCAAAACAGAACCTGCATTTACCACAAGCCTTAATTCAACTTTTTGCTCGGGCTTTTTATTTTGTCTTATATAATAAGTAAGCCCGTTGGGTAATTTGCCAATTTTAACCTTTGGATCAATAGGTAATTTATCTGCCGGATTATTTTGGGCCAGGCAAAGCTGTGTAGAAAAAGAAAACAGCAATAAAATAAAGCTAAAAATACGGGATGGAGAAAGGTGTTTCATTTATTTTTTTTTAAGATTACAAATATATCAATCCTATTACAAATAATCAGGTAAGAAGTAACAGGCATTGCTTTAGGCTATCTTTCCAGTTTGGAATAGTTATACCAAATGTTTCCTTAATTTTTGTTGTATCCAGAACTGAATTCTGTGGCCTTTTAGCTGCAACCGGATATTGTGAAGAGGGTATTGGATTAATTGAGCATTTACTTTTTATGAATTTTTTAATTTCCGATGCAAAATCGTACCAGGTGGTAGTACCAGCATTACAATAGTGAAAAACGCCGGTATACGAATAGTCATTATTATCTTCTTTAACTATTGCCATTATTACTTCGGCGAGGTTTGCAGCAAAAGTTGGGCAACCATACTGATCACTAACTACATTTATACCTGGCTTCCCGTTAAGAAGCCTGAGCATAGTCTTTACAAAATTATTCCCGAATGAAGAGTAAAGCCAGGAAGTACGAATAATTATAGGAGACGGATTATTATTTAAAACCAGTTCCTCTCCTCTTAATTTGGATGCGCCATAAATATTTACAGGAGAAACTTTTTCATCTTCTTTATAAGGTGATACAGATGTTCCATCAAATACATAATCAGTAGAGATATGAATAAGCTGTGTTTGATGTGCCTTACATATTAGAGATAAATTTCCGGCTGCCTCAGCATTTATAAGAAATGCTTTGTCAGTTTCTGATTCAGCTTTATCAACAGCGGTATAAGCTGCACAATTAATACAGTAATCAATTTGCTGTTGATCAAAAAAACTTTTTACAAGTTTAAAATTGTCTATTGGAAGATCTTGCTTTGTGGTAAATAAAAAATTATAAGATGGATAGTTATCGGCTATTTTCCATAGTTCCATACCCAGCTGCCCACCGGAACCTGTAACCAAAATGGTTTTCTTATAAGAAAAAGAATCATTCATTTAAATAATCTTATCCTTCATATAAAAAATTACTCTTACACTCATAGAAGCCGGGATGACCTGTATCTTTTTCTGAAATTATTGCATCATTTTTATCAACTTTCCAATCAATATTTAAATTAATATCGTTAAAGGCAATACCTTGCTCGCTTTCTTTATTATAAAATTCATCACATTTATAAAATACTTCCGCTACAGGGCTTATTACAGAATATCCATGCGCAAAACCTTTTGGAATTAATAATTGCTTTTTATTTTCTGCTGATAATTCTAGTGTATATACTTTACCCAATGTTGGCGAATTTTTCCTGATATCAACTGCTACATCTAAAATAGTTCCGCTTAATACCCTTATAAGCTTTGTTTGAGCATATGGATTTAACTGATAATGCAGTCCGCGGATAACTCCATACCCTGAGCTTGCCTGGTTATCCTGAACAAAGTTAATTTCAATTCCTTCCGAACTAAATACTTTCTGATTATAGCTTTCAAAAAAATACCCACGATCATCCTCCCATACTTTAGGTTCGAATATCAACAACCCGTGAAATTCAGTTTTAATAAAAGGCATATATTTTCAATTTACGATTTACGATGTATGATATACGAATTTTAATTATAAATCTTTTTAAAATATTCTATGGTTTCAATCAATCCATCTTCAAATTTTTTAGTTGGTTGATAATTCAATAAATTTTTTGCAAGAGAAATATCTGCTAAAGAATTTTTTATATCACCTGCCCTTGGCTCTCTGTAAGTTGGCTGATGCCCGCTTTTTAAAAATTTTCTTACAACATCGTATAAATAGTTTACAGAAAAATTTTCCCCAACAGCAACGTTATAAGTTTTATTTATTGCTTCTTCCTTCTCAGTAAGCATAGCTTTTATATTAACCTGTACAGCATTTTCAACAAATGTAAAATCACGGGTTTGCTCTCCATCACCATTTATATAAACCGGAGTTTTATTAATGATACCTTTTACAAATAACGGTATAACCGCAGCATAGGGGCCATCAGGATCCTGTCTTGGGCCAAAAATGTTGAAATACCGAAATCCAATAGCAGGTATTTTATAAACATCTGCAAAAACCTGGGCATATATTTCATCTACGCGTTTACTGACTGCATAAGGCGATAAACAGTTTCCTAACCTTTCTTCCTTTTTCGGTAAAGAAGGTTCATCTCCATATACTGAAGAAGATGAAGCATAAACAAATCGATTTACTTTATTATCAACAGCAGCTTTTAAAATATTTACAAAGCCGCCAACATTTACATCATTAGTGGTTTGCGGTTCTTTAATTGAGCGGGGAACCGAACCCAAGGCTGCCTGGTGGGTTACATAATCAATGCCATTGCATGCAAGCTGGCAGGTTGCAAAGTTTCGAATATCACCTTCTATAAATTCAAAAGAAGGATACGTTTTAAAAACAGCAAGATTCGATTCAAAACCATTTGCCATATTATCCAACACCCGAACTTTTTTTGCACCATTCTTTAATAAATATTCTGTTATGTGACTACCTATAAAGCCTGCTCCTCCGGTTACAAGAAAATTCTTATCACTTAAATCCTTATCGTGGAATTTATTCAAACTTAATTATTACTTGTTTCCTATTACCTATAGACCATCACTATTTACTATTCAATATTGATTACAAACTCCAATAGGTTCTGCTGGTTATTTTACCACGGTAAATGCCTTTAAGATCTGCAATAATTGCATGGGGTTTTGTTACTGCAACAAATTCTGCATCATTCAATTTTTTATAATCGTTATGCGGCACAGTAATGATAATTGCATCATAATCATTTTCGAGTTCCTGCGTTAGTCCAAATCCATATTCATGCGCAAGCTGTTCACTTGATGCATGCGGATCAGTAACATGAACATTAAGCGAATAAGATTGTAATTCCTTTACTACATCTGCAATTTTTGAATTACGTATATCACTTACATTTTCTTTAAATGTAGCGCCCATCACTAAAACTTTTGCATCTTTTACATTACCATTATAGTGTATGATATGTTGCAACACTTTTTTTGCAATATATCCTCCCATCCCATCATTAATAGCTCTGCCGGCAAGTATTACCTGAGAATCATACCCTAGTTCTTTTGACTTATGAGTTAGATAATACGGATCAACCCCTATACAATGCCCACCAACCAGCCCGGGCTGAAATTTTAAAAAATTCCATTTGGTGCCGGCAGCTTCAAGCACTTCGTAGGTATTTATTCCCATTTTATCAAAAATGATGGAAAGCTCATTCATCAAAGCAATATTCAGATCCCTTTGTGTATTCTCAATAATTTTGGCAGCCTCAGCTACTTTTATAGAAGATGCTTTATGAACACCAGCATCCACAACTAAGTCATACACCTTCGCTATCACCTCTAAACTTTCTTTATCGCATCCGCTAACCACTTTTATTATATTGGTTAAAGTATGTTCCTTATCACCCGGATTTATTCTTTCAGGTGAGTAGCCAAGCTTAAAATCCACTATATTTTTTAAGCCAGATAATTCTTCAATAATCGGTAAACAATCATCTTCAGTACAACCTGGATAAACTGTGGATTCAAACACTACATAATCGCCTTTTTTAATTACTTTCCCTATGGTATCGCTTGCTTTTTTCACCGGACGCAGATCAGGTACATTGTGTTCATCAACCGGTGTAGGAACGGCTACAATATAAAAATTTGCTGTTTTTAAAACATCTAGGTCAGAAGTGAATTCAATATTACAGTCTTCAAAGGCTTCTTTATCTAATTCCTCACTGGGATCAACGCCCTGCTTCATTAATTTTATGCGGTCTTCATTAATATCAAATCCAACCACTGAAAGTTTCTTAGAAAATTCAAGTGCAATTGGTAATCCAACATAACCAAGCCCGATCACTGCTAATTTTTTCTCTTTATCAATTAATCCCTGATACATCTTTAAAATTTTATCTTCTGCTTTGAAATTCTTTTGGAAGCTTATTTAATTCTTCTTCCGGCAAAGATTTAAAATACTCATAAGTAATTTTTAAACCTTCCTTCCGTGAAACCTTAGGCTCCCATTCTAATATTTTTTTGGCTTTCGAAATATCAGGCTGGCGCTGTTTAGGGTCGTCCTGTGGCAGCGGTTTATAAATTATTTTTTGTGTTGTGCCGGTAAGTTGAATAACTTCTTCTGCAAAATCTTTCAGTGTTATCCAATCCGGATTACCAATATTTACAGGCATGAAATAATCACTCATTAGCAAACGATAAATTCCCTCTATCAAATCATCTACATAACAAAAGCTTCTGGTTTGGCTACCATCACCAAATACCGTTAAGTCTTCTCCTCTTAACGCCTGCCCGATAAAAGCAGGTAAAGCCCTGCCATCATTCAATCTCATACGGGGGCCATAAGTATTAAATATTCTTACTATCCTTGTCTCCAATCCATGAAAACTATTATAAGCCATTGTTATGGCTTCCTGAAAACGCTTTGCCTCGTCATATACTCCCCGGGGGCCTACAGGGTTAACATTTCCCCAATATTCTTCTGTTTGCGGATGAACAAGCGGATCACCATACACTTCGCTTGTAGATGCCACTAAAATCCTTGCTTTTTTTGATAAAGCCAAACCTAAACAATTATGTGTACCAAGAGAACCAACTTTTAATGTTTGAATCGGAATTTTTAAATAATCTATAGGACTTGCAGGAGATGCAAAATGTAAAATATAATCTAATTCACCGGGAACATGAATGAATTT
>MWVW01000167.1_pt1 | contig 15510 bp, 16 predicted proteins | sample 1047191 | NCBI WGS metagenome assembly MWVW01 (sample SAMN06349985, study PRJNA376086) | soil metagenome | isolation source: MtG22-5 sample Antarctic (ecotone) | place: Antarctica
GTATTGCCTGTTGTGGTTTGAATCAGGTTGCCATTCAGGAATAACTTCAAGGTTGCTGACTTATTGCTTATGGCAGTAAGTGTAATGCTTTCACCTAGATTTTTAGAAATGGGTTCCGGTGTCATTGCATAATTTGGTTGAAAAAGTGGTTGTGTAAAGCGAACTGCAAGGCTGTTAGTATATACAGGCAGATACATATCGCTTCCGTCCAAATTTCGCTGCACTTTTGATCCGTTTCCATTACGAAAAAGGATGGCGATCTTTAGAATAGTTTCACCTGCAGGCACTCCATAATAGGTTTTCAAACTTCCCGGAATTGTAAACTGCCATTTATTATTGCCGAGGTAAGTAGCGAGCAACTGGGCATTTGGCTGGTTAAAATTCTGAGCGAATTTTACATACCTCCAATCGGTAGCGCTGGTGCTCAGGTTGGTGATCACTCCTGTGTGTACATATACATCTCCGGTTGGGGTATAGTTCAATAACCCGGCATTGCCCTTAATGGCATCCATAGTGATGACAAGGGTTTGAGCCGCATCATCCTCCTTTGGAAAATCAGGTGTCCAGGTAAGAAGTTGGGCAAAAGAAGCAATGCCTGTAAAGGCACCTATCATAAGGAGTAGAAAACATCTTTTCATAGCAAGCGTTAGGCCTTAAAGATACAATATGTACTGAAAACACATTGTTATGCCGATATTTTCTTCTCAATGATTCTTCAATTCACAAATAGACAAATAAGAATTATGTTATTTTGACTCTTATGGTGAAGTATAACATAAAAGACCTACAAGCCAGAACAAATTATTTATTAAAAAAAACAAATAAAAAGAACATCACCTCCGATGATATTGATGAACTAAGAGAAGTCCTCCGCTTTCATGAATACAGATATTATATATTAAACGATCCGCTGGTATCGGATGTGGAATATGATATGCTATACAAAGCATTGGAATCGTTGGAAAAAGAAAACCCAGACCTCATCACCAACGATTCTCCCACACAGAGGGTGGGTAAGGGATTGACAAAAGAATTTCCCACCGTGCAGCATCTCGTACCTATGCTTTCCCTGGATAATTCCTACAACAGTGAAGACCTACTGGATTTTGACCGGAAGGCAAGAGAAGCCACGGGTAAAAAACAAGTTGAATATTGCATTGAACCAAAATTTGACGGCGCTTCTATTTCACTTGTGTATGAAAATGACAAGCTCATTCGCGGTGCCACCCGGGGCGATGGTGTTTATGGCGATGACATTACACCAAACATCCGCCAGATCAGGACCATTCCACTAACGGCCAGATTTACAAACTACGGTTTGCAAACAGTGGAGATCCGTGGAGAAGTGCTGATCAATAAAAACAATTTTAAAGCATACAATGAAGCTATTGTTGCCGCCGGTGGTGCACCTTTGGCCAATCCCCGAAATGCCGCTGCGGGTTCGCTTCGCATTAAAGACCCTATGGAAGTTGGTCGTCGAAAGCTCGAAGCGTTTACTTACGGTTTAGGTTATTTTTCTACTGCTAAAAAAAATGACAAAGCTCCTCACACTCATTCCGAAACGCTGGAGATGCTTTGGGATTTGGGTTTCAGGAGCCCCGATAAAGAAAAAAAAATAGTGCAGGGCATTGATGATGTTTTAGAATATTGTAACGAATACGAAGAAAAACGCGATGATCTTCCTTATGAGATCGATGGCATGGTCATTAAAGTAAATGAATTTGCCTTGCAGGAAAAAATGGGCATGACCTCACACCATCCCCGGTGGGCAATGGCTTATAAGTTCAAAGCCAGGCAGGCTACAAGCAAACTATTGCGTGTGGAATACCAGGTGGGGCGTACCGGCAATATAGGTCCTGTGGCCAAAATTGAACCAGTGCATATCGGTGGGGTCACTGTTACATCGGTTTCGCTTTTCAATGAAGACCTGATAAAAGAAAAAGACCTGCGTATCGGAGATAGCATATTAGTGGAACGAGCCGGCGATGTGATTCCTTATATTGTAAAAGCGTTGCATGAACTAAGAACCGGTGAAGAAAAGCCCATTAAATTTCCAAAGGTTTGCCCGGCATGCGGCGATGAGCTTTACCGTGCTGAGGAAGAAGCAGCCTGGCGGTGTACCAATATTAATTGTTCCGCACAGGTATTGGAGAAGCTTATTCATTTTGCATCGAAAGATGCTATGGATATCCGTGGACTCGGGGTAGCCAATATTGAAAAATTTTATACCCTGGGGCTACTCACTACTATTCCGCAGATATACCAACTCGATTTTGAGAAGATAGGTGCAATGGAAGGATTTGGTAAAAAATCAATAGACAACCTGGCAACAGCTATTGAGCATACCAAGCAGCAACCGCTTCACCGTTTGATCTTTGCATTAGGTATCCGTTTCGTGGGTGAAACTATGGCTAAAACCCTGGCGCATGCTGTGCATCATTTGCTGGACCTGAAAGATTTTGATGAGGAAGCTTTGCAACAACTGGAAGACGTAGGGCCGAGAGTAGCCAACTCTGTTTATACATTTTTCCAAAATGATGATAATATAAAAATGTTGAAGCAACTGGAAACAATGGGTTTGCAGTTGAGCAATGAAAAAAAACAATTAGCCAGCCAGGGAAAACTTCAGGAACTCACTTTTTTATTTACAGGCACATTACATCAACTAAAGAGAAGTGAAGCGGAAGAACTGGTAGAACGGAACGGGGGGAAAATAGTGTCGGGTGTGAGCAGTAAATTAAATTACCTGGTGGTGGGTGATGATGCGGGCACCAAATTGGAAAAAGCGAAAAAAATCACCTCGGTCAGGATTATAACAGAAGACCAGTTTTTGAAGATGGTAGGAAAGGGCTGATTGTAGCCACTAAGGTACCAGGACAGAAAGTAACACAAAGTTTTATTCGCTGCACCTTGCCCTATCTCTTTACGCATTTGCGTGAAAATGATTTTGTATTTCGCTGCACCTTTGTATTTTCTCTTTGCGCCTTTGCGTGAAAATGATTTTGCATTTCGCTGCACCTTGCCCTATCTCTTTGCGTCGTTGCGTGAAAAAGATTTTGTATTTCGCTGCACCTTGCCCTATCTCTTTACGCATTTGCGTGAAAATGATTTTGTATTTCGCTGCACCTTTGTATTTTCTCTTTGCGCCTTTGCGTGAAAATGATTTTGTATTTCGCTGCACCTTTGTATTTTCTCTTTACGCATTTGCGTGAAAATGATTTTGTATTTCGCTGCACCTTTGTATTTTCTCTTTGCGCCTTTGCGTGAAAAAGATTTTGTATTTCGCTGCACCTTTGCCAGATCGAATTGCGCCATGGCGTGAAATAGTATGCCTTTAATTTGCACTATGCTGGAACCACAAACATTGAAGTTTTTAACTGCCCTTAAAAAAAATAATAACAAGCCCTGGTTCGATGTGAACCGCCCCAGTTATGAAGCAGCAAAAATAGATTTTCAGAATTTTAGTCAGCTTGTTATACAGGATCTTCAAAGAACTGACCCCTTCATTGCCGGCATTACTGCAAGGGAATGCCTGTTTCGCATCAACCGGGACGTACGTTTTTCGAAAGATAAATCCCCTTACAAAAACAATATGGGCGCCAGCATCAAGAGAGCTGGTAAAAAATCGCCTTTTGCCGGTTATTATTTTCATTGTGAGCCTGGCAGAAGTTTTATAGGTGGCGGTCTTTGGATGCCCGATGCTATACAATTAAAAAAATTAAGGCAGGAGATCGATTATAACTGGGCCGAATTTAAAGGCATCCTGCAAAATAAAAGTTTCCGGAAAATATATGGAGACCTGTATAAGGGTGCTGACCAGAGCCTGAGCACACACCCAAAAGGATATGAAAAAGAAAATCCTGCGATCGCTTTTTTGAAATTGAAAAGCTTTATTGCTGAAACCGGAGCAAAGGATGATGAATTGACCAAGGCAACATTGCACAAAAAAACGGTAGAGGCATTTAAGGCGCTGCAACCTTTACTTAATTTTATTAACCGGGCAGTAGATGCTGAAGAATGATCAGGCAAGCCAGTTCCTTGATAACAAATGTTCAGCAATTTGCACAGCATTGGTAGCGGCACCTTTGCGCAGGTTATCACTTACAATCCACAGATTTAAACTATTGGGCTGTGATTCATCACGCCGGATGCGTCCTACAAAGACTTCATCTCTTTCGTGTGCCGTAATAGGCATGGGATAAACCTGCTGAGCCGTATCATCCTGAATAATAATTCCTTTTTCACGACTTAATAATTGTTTCAACTCATCAAGGTCAAAATCATTTTCAAATTCCACATTGACACTTTCGCTGTGCCCTCCTATGACGGGGATCCGCACTGTGGTGGCAGTTAATTTTATAGAATCATCACGCATAATTTTTCTCGTTTCATTTACCATCTTCATTTCTTCTTTGGTGTATCCATTATCCATGAACACATCTATCTGTGGGATAGCATTCAGGTCTATACGGTATTTATAGGCCATCGGAAATTCAATTTTTTCACCTCTTTGCTTTTGGGCCCTTTCGCCCAACAATTGGTCAACCGCTGTTTTACCGGTACCCGTTACACTCTGATAGGTGGATACCACAACTCTTTTGATCCTGTATTTTTTATGTAAGGGTTGCAGCACCACCACCATTTGAATGGTAGAACAATTCGGATTGGCAATGATCTTATCAGTTGCGTTAAGCACATCTGCATTGACCTCCGGCACTACCAGTGGTACATTTGGATCCATACGCCATGCAGAAGAATTATCTACAACAGTAATACCTGCTTCAGCAAATTTTGGAGCCCATTCCAGCGATGTTGATCCTCCGGCAGAAAAAAGAGCTACAGCAGGTTGGGCTGCAATACCTGCTTCCATTCCAACTACCTTATATTTTTTTGCCTTGAATTCTATTTCTTTACCCACCGATCTTTCTGATGCTACGGGAATCATTTCCGTAACAGGGAAATTACGTTCTGATAAAATTTGCAACATTTTCGTTCCAACTAATCCGGTTGCTCCAACTACTGCTACTTTCATTTTTTCCTTTTTAATTGCATAAAAAAAACCCTCCCTATTGGGGAAGGTTTATTGTATATAGACATACATCCATTAAACACCTTCCCAAAGCGAGAACTGTTTTTTAATACTTTTGGTATGTTTATTATTACCTGCCATTATTACGAAAATATTGATAAATTAATTTCGCTCCAAATAAGACGTCTTTATTACCAATAGTTTTTTACATTAGCCCTGATGATGGTAATGCGAATGTTATCGGTGCTCCTTTTTATTGGCATCAGGGATATAAAGGCCCAAATAGGAAACAGGTATGATGTTGTTATCGATGAAATAATGGCCGATCCCACACCCCAGGCAGGCCTGCCCAACAATGAATGGATAGAATTAAAAAACACTTCTTCTTCTGCTATTAATCTTCAGGGTTGGCGAATAGGCGATGCTTCTGGTATAAGTGGACCAATGCCCAATTTTTTATTACAACCTGATAGTTTTGTGATTGTATGCACCAGCAGTGCAGTAGCTGCTATGTCCTCCTTTGGAAAGACCATTTCTGTTACCAGCTTTCCCTCTCTGGATAATGATGGTGACGAAATTTATTTACGTTCACTGCAAGGGAGCACCATTCATGCAGTGCGTTATTCGCTCGACTGGTATCAAAACGAAGTAAAAAAGGACGGAGGCTGGAGTCTGGAAATGATTGATACCAAAAACCCATGTGCAGGTATGAGCAACTGGAAAGCCAGTGTGAACGCCATTGGTGGAACGCCCGGTAAAAAAAATTCTGTTGACGGAGTGATTACCGATAGCGCACCACCTCAATTAAAAAGATCATTCACTCCTGATGCCTCCACAATTGTACTATTGTTTAATGAGCCACTGGATAGCACATCTGCTTCCTCCGTTTCGAATTATTCTATTGGGCCTGCTATAAGCATTAGCTCTGCTGTTGCAATTGCGCCTTTTTTTGATGCTGTACAATTAAAACTGAGTAGTGTGTTGCAGGCAGGCACTGTGTATACCGTTACCGCGGGAAATGTAACCGATTGCAAAGGAAACAGCATCGGCATTCAGAATTCAACAAAAACAGGATTACCACAGGAAGCAGCGATTAATGATGTTGTCATCAATGAAATACTTTTTAATCCCAGGCCGGACGCTTTTGATTATGTAGAGTTTTATAATCGCAGCAATAAGATAATAGATGTGGCTCAACTATCTATGGCCAACCGGAGCAGCACAGGTGTGATAGGTTCGGTGAAGAAATTAGCAGGGAATCCTTTTTTATTATTTCCCGGAGAATACATAGTAGTGACAGAAGATGTGCAAAGTTTGGCTATGAACTATCTCGTTAAAAATATCGATCAGGTATTTACTCTTTCTTCACTGCCCTCTTTTCCAGATGAAGGGGGAACGGTGATATTGCTCAATGCCCAGGGAATAGTTGTAGATGAAGTGAAATATGATGATGACTGGCATTTTGATCTCATCGCGAATGATGAAGGAGTGGCTGTGGAAAGAATAGATCCCAATGGTCCATCGCAGGATAAAGGTAACTGGCATTCCGCGGCATCCACAGCAGGCTATGGCACCCCGGGTTATCAGAATAGTCAATACAAACAGGCGGGGCTCAGTAATGCAACTCTTGAATTAACACCAAAAGTTTTTTCTCCGGATAATGATGGCAGGGATGATGTAGCCACCATTCAATATAGTGTTTCGCAAAGTGGTTATGTAGCCAACATCACTATTTTCGATTCAGGCGGAAGGCCGGTAAGGATGTTGGTAAAGAATGCAATTCTTGGATTGAAAGGAAGCTGGAGCTGGGATGGTCTAGGGGAGAAAGGACAGAAATTACCTATAGGAACTTATATTATTTACACCGAGTTTTTTAACCTGGATGGAAAGAAAGAGCGCTTTAAAAATACGGTAGTGCTGGGGAGAAGGTTCAATTAAATTGTTATAACTTTATTCTAACTTTAATATGAAAACTAAAATTTTAAAAACGGAATTCCCGTGGTATAATGCTTTCAAAGCATTTAAGGTTTGCTATTGTTTCTTCTTTAGTTTTCCCAAAGCTGAAGCCTCCACATTAAGGCATTACGCAACATAATATTTTCCCTCTTGCCAAAAAATATTTTTTAATTGTATTTGTTGCATATGGAACCCTTATCAAATTCAGTAAGACTTAGCCGAAGTGCCATTTGTATTCAGTGCGACAGTATTATAATGTACCAAAACTTTAAACCTTAAACTTTAACTCCTTCACCCCAGCTCTATATCAAAATTCACCAGGTCCTGGAACTGTTGTAGGCGCACATCAATTTCTTCCTTAGTAATTTCTTTCAAGCGTTCAGTTCCGAACTTCTCTACACAAAAACTTGCCATAGCCGAACCGATGATGATCGCAGTTTTCATATTTTCAAATGATATGTCTTTGGTTTTGGCAATATGACCGATAAAACCGCCGGCAAACGTATCACCCGCACCAGTGGGGTCAAAAACATCTTCGAGGGGTAGTGCAGGAGCAAAAAATACCTGGTCCTCATTAAAAAGTAAAGCGCCATGCTCACCTTTTTTTATGATCAGGTATTGCGGACCCATAGCCATTATTTTTTTCGCAGCTTTTACGAGTGAGTATTCATTGCTCAGTTCCCTTGCTTCGCTGTCATTCACCATGAGAACGTCTATCCGGGCCAATACTTTTTTAAGATCATCGAGGGCTATTTCCATCCAAAAATTCATAGTATCCATGACGATCAGTTTTGGCCTGCTCTTCAATTGATCAATGACACTGAGTTGCACTGCTGGGGCCAGGTTGCCTAACATCAGAAACTCACAATCCTGGTAGCTTTCCGGTACCACTGGTGAGAAATTGGCCAATACATTGAGCTGTGTCTCCAGTGTATCGCGGGTGTTCATATCCATGTGATACCTCCCGCTCCAAAAAAAAGATTTTTCATCCTTTTTTATTTGTACGCCTTCCATCTCTACTCCCCGCAGCTTCAGTGCATCTAATTCAGACTGGGGAAAATCCCCACCTACAACGGATAACTGTTTAATGGGCTTGGTAAAATTAGAAGCGCTCCAGGCAATATAGGTAGCGGCACCACCAATGATTTTATCACTTTTTCCAAAAGGAGTTTCAATAGCATCAAAAGCCATGGAACCAACAACGATCAGGGACATATTTTAAAAATTTTGGGGGTCAATCAGGTCAGAAAATATAGATATAATTTTTACCTTCAAATCTGATCTCACTTATTTTTTTACAGCGTGCAAACCTAAGTTAATTTGCCGTAAAATATTTTATGACGGAACAGCTATCTGTACATCAACCATCAGATTTTTATTCCCTAATCATCAAAGGTTGGTAGCTGTTATCTTTGGCGGTCAAATAATATGATCCATTTTCATTCATTGCATGTAAATAAAATAACACGGGAGACAGAAGATTGCGTTGCCATTAGTTTTGATGTTCCTGAAGAATTAAAAGGCCTGTTCCGGTTCAGGCAGGGGCAAAGCCTTACTGTACGAAAAGTTTTAGGAGGCGAAGAACTCCGCCGCACCTATTCCATATGCAGCAGTCCCTATGATAATGAATTGCGGGTAGCTGTGAAAAAAGTGGAAGGAGGCGTTTTTTCAACTTATGCCAATGAAAAATTGAATGTTGGCGATCATTTGGATGTAATGCCGCCGGTAGGTAAGTTTTATACAGAGCTGAATCCCGTACAGAAAAAGAATTATGTAGCTTTTGCTGCAGGTAGCGGCATCACACCAATCCTCTCCATTATCAAAACCACACTGCGCACCGAGTCACACAGCAGCTTCACGCTTGTGTATGGAAACCGCACTAAGAACAGTATTATTTTCAAGGAAGAACTGGAAGCTTTAAAAGATCAGTACATTGATCGCTTCCGCATCTATCATATACTGAGCAGGGAAAAAACAGAGTCTGCAATTAACCATGGCCGTATAGATAAAAACAAGTGTAGTGTTTTATTTGACAAGGTGATAGGTATACAAAAATGTGATGAGTTCTTTCTCTGCGGTCCTGAAGAACTTATTTTTTCCGTAAGGGATTATTTAAAAAATAATGGTGTGCCGCAGGGCCGAATTCACTTTGAATTATTCACAATCCCGGGACAAAAAAAATCTGTGGTTACTGAGCAAAAAGAAATAAGAATTGATGCAGGACCACAAGCAAAAGTTAGTATAAAGCTGGATGGTATCCTTTTTGACTTTGACCTTGGCTATAAAAGCCAAAGTATTCTGGATGCAGCACTACAACAAGGCGCTGACCTACCATATGCCTGCAAGGGTGGTGTCTGTTGCACCTGTAAGGCCAAATTGTTGGAAGGTGAAGTAACTATGGATGAAAACTGGGGTTTGGAGCCTGATGAAGTAGCTGCAGGATTTATCCTTACCTGCCAGTCACACCCCACAACCGATAAAGTGTTAGTGGATTTCGATGTGAAATAGCTTAACTTTTTTTCAATCTATCTATTGAACAGCTAACCCATTTTTGTTGAGTAATTCAAATATGGATTTGTTCAACCAGTAAATGGTGTTCTGAGCCAGCCCGGTAGTATGAAAATATACTTTACCCTCGGGGTCCACAATTACATGCGTTGGATAAGATTGAATTCTATACATCTCTGCTAAATACCTTCCATTGTCAATAATAGCATAATTAAAAGGCATTGTCTTTAAAAACTCATCGAGTCTATACTTGTCATCCAATGCAATACCTATAAATTGTAAAGCAGTATTGGTTTTATACTGTGCCACAAGATCATTTAAGGCAGGTATTTCCATACGGCAGGGCTTACAGTTAATGAACCAAAAATTAATCACTGTAATCTTTCCTGTGAGATCCTTTAAATTGAACTTATTGCCATTTATATCCTCAATCTTAGAAAAGCTTATTTTTTGACCATTACGAAAAGCTGTACTTTCTTTTGGTTTTGGCATTCTTTCAAATTGTTCTTTTTTTTGTTTTTCTGTTAATTTAATCAGGATAAATTCTGAGTTTTCATCATCAGCATCAATGGGTCTATAGCCATAGTCGCCCTGTAACAATAATGTTTTCCAAATTGCAGGTGGATAAATTATGCCACTTGAGTCCCTGACAATACTATTATCCGTAAGGTTAGGTCTCTTTTGCGCAGTCACTGTTGTATCAGCCAGAAGAATAAAAGAAAAAAGGAGTAGAAATAGTTTCATACGACAAATTAACAAATATTGTTAATCTAACTAACCCAACGCTATGATTTTACTAAATTTGTAGACTAATTTTCGTTCATGTCAGTACAAGATTTGCAAAAAATATTTGATGATAAAATAGAGGCTGAAGTGCGGATAGAACCTAAAGACTGGATGCCTGAAAAATACAGGCAAACGCTCATCCGACAAATCAGCCAACATGCGCATAGCGAGATCGTGGGTATGCTTCCCGAAGGGAACTGGATTTCAAGAGCTCCATCGTTAAAGCGTAAATTAATATTGATTGCAAAAGTGCAGGACGAAGCAGGGCATGGATTGTATTTATATTCCGCCGCGGAGACATTAGGTATCAGCCGCGATGAAATGATTGAACAATTACACAGTGGCAAAGCAAAATATTCTTCGATATTTAATTATCCTACGCTTACATGGGCCGATATGGGTGCTATAGGTTGGCTGGTGGATGGCGCTGCCATTATGAATCAAGTACCGCTTACCCGTGCTTCGTACGGTCCTTACAGCCGGGCCATGATCCGCGTTTGCAAGGAAGAAAGTTTTCACCAGCGCCAGGGGTTTGAATCATTGCTTGTTTTAAGCAAAGGCACCGACGAACAAAAAGCCATGGTGCAGGATGCGGTTGATCGCTGGTGGTGGCCCAGCCTCATGATGTTTGGTCCTCACGATACAGAAAGCACCAATTCAGAAGCAAGCATGAAGTGGAAGATTAAGCGTTTCAGCAACGATGAATTGCGCCAGCGGTTTGTAGACATGATTGCTGAGCAGGCCAAATTGATAAATGTAACGCTGCCTGATCCGGAATTAAAATGGAACGAAGAAAGAAAGCATTACGATTTTGGCACCATCAACTGGAATGAGTTCTGGAATGTAGTCAATGGAAATGGTCCGTGCAATAAACAACGTTTGGATGCACGCAAGCAAGCATGGGAAGATGGTGAATGGGTAAGAGAAGCCGCAAGTGTTTATGCTGAAAAAAGAGCATCCCGTAAACAACTGGCAGCATAATTATTTACTAAGCAGCAGAGCTGCTATTTGGCTTCGGTGCAGCCTGTGCTGAGTGTATCCGAAGCATAGCACACTTCAACGTTCGGTATACTATTCGCCAATATTCAGCTATATAATAATATCAGCAGCATCAAGCTCTATGCGACTTAGCCTTATACAAAATAAAATCTATGAAATCAGAGGTCAGAAGGTAATGCTTGACTTTGATTTAGCGGCTTTATACGAAGTTCCAACAAAAGTATTCAACCAGGCTGTAAAACGTAATTTGAAAAGGTTTCCAGCTGACTTCATGTTTCTTTTGACAAAGGATGAATTTAATTCTCTAAGGTCACAAATTGTGACCTCAAGTTGGAGAGGAAGAAGATATATGCCCTACGCATTACCGAACAAGGTGTAGACATGTATCAAGTGTGCTTAATAGTGAAAGAGCCATTGAAGTAAATATAGCTATTATGCGAACGTTCATTGTGATCAGGCAATATTCATTAAATTATAAAGAGCTTCAGGATAAACTACAGACATTGGAAAAGAAATATAACAGGAACTTCAAAGAAATTTATAAAGCTCTGAATTTATTAATTGCAGATAAAGCAATGCAGGAAGATCAAAAAAACAGAGTGCCAATCGGATTTAAAACAAAATCATCAACATGATATTCTTCAAAAAATATTTGTACGGAGACTACGGAGATAAAGAACAAGCTGGGCAACATAGTGACGCTCCATCTGGTGAACTCTTGCAGCACGGTGGGGGGGCTTGGCCACTATGGGAAGTGTTCATCCGGAGCAAACAGGGGCTGGATCATAAACATGTTGGCAGCCTGCATGCCGCCGATGCACAAATGGCTATTGAAAATGCAAGAGATGTATACACACGCCGGCAGGAAGGTGTAAGTATTTGGGTAGTGGAAAGCAAACATATTCATGCCACTAACCCCGACGAGGCAGAAAGCCTTTATGAGCCGGCAAACGACAAGGTATACCGGCACCCCACATTTTATGATTTGCCTGATGAGCTGACGCATATGTAAGCAGCTTGTCCCCCGGTGGGGGGACATAAGTCAGGCAGGCATCCCTTTTAGCGGTCTTATTCTTTAGCTTCGTGTTAATGACAACTCCAGTAAATAAAATAAGCTCGGATTTAAGTGCCCCCACCGGGGGACAGGGGGTTTTTGCTTTCTCTCTTCACCTTGCCGACAACGCCCTGATCACCGGGCAGCGTAATGCCGAATGGTGCGGACATGGACCGGTATTGGAACAGGATATTGCCATTACCAATATATCTCTCGATCTTATAGGGCAAGCCCGCAATTTTTATCAACATGCAGTTGATCAGTATAATCATTTTACCGATGATGAAAAAAAAGAAGTTGATTATTTAATACCAGGTATATGGAAAAGCTATGACAGATCGTTGCAGGAAGATGATCTTGCTTTTTTACGGGAAGAAAAGCAGTACCGGAATCTGTTGATTACCGAATTACCAAAGGGAGACTGGGCATACACAATTCTTCGTCAATTCTTTTTTAGTGCATTTCAATATTATCAATACGAGTTACTGCAAAATAATGATGATGTACAATTAGCTGCTATTGCAGAAAAGTCAATAAAAGAAGTGACCTATCACCTTCGCTGGAGTAGTGAATGGGTAGTGCGGTTAGGCGATGGCACTGATGAAGGCAAACGACGCATCAATTCAGCCCTCGATGAATTGTGGGTGTATACCGGCGAAATGTTTCAACCTGCAACTTTTGAAGGTTTAGGACTATCTTCTATAAAAGAAAACTGGATGATAAAAGTGGATGAAGTATTCAATGAGGCGAGGCTAACAATGCCTGCACAAACATGGATGCACCAGGGTGGTAAGGAAGGAAAACATACGGAACATTTAGGGTATTTGTTAGCCGAAATGCAATTTTTACAAAGAACATATCCAAATTCTACGTGGTAAGTGATAAAGAAATATGGCAGCTATTAGAGGATGTAAAAGATCCTGAAGTACCCGTTCTATCCGTCATTGATCTGGGCATTATCCGTTCTGTAAAAACGACGAACGGCAGCACTGAAATTATCATCACACCCACTTATTCCGGATGTCCGGCCATGGATGTGATCTCAATGGATATCCGTTTAAAATTAATTGAAAAAGGTTTCCGAAATGTAATTATTCAGCAAACCCTTTCACCTCCCTGGACGACTGACTGGATGAGTGAGAAGGGTAAAGAAAAATTAAAAGCGTATGGCATTGCACCACCCAATACCAAACCACAATTCTGCAATGAAGAAATGTTCTTTGAAGAAGTGGTAGAATGTCCCCGATGCCATTCCCACCATACCAGGTTGATCAGCCAGTTTGCATCCACCGCCTGCAAATCCATGTATCAATGTATAGATTGCAGGGAAGCATTTGATTATTTTAAATGTCATTGATTGTTTTGATGGATTAGCTTTGGTTAGAAATTTATAACTATGGACTTGGTTTTACTGGAACACCATAATTCTATTGCTTTTATCACTTTGAACCGTCCTGAAAAATACAATGCATTCAACCGTGAAATGTCATTGCAGCTCCAGGAAAAACTGGATGAGTGCAAAAAAAGCACTGATGTGCGTTGCGTTTATATTACCGGTGAAGGAAAAGCCTTTAGTGGGGGGCAGGATTTAGCTGAAGCAGCCGATCCGCAGGGCCCTCATGTCAGCAGGATACTGCTGGAACATTTCAATCCTATAGTATTGCGCATACGAAAGTTGGATAAGCCTGTAGTGGCAGCAGTAAATGGCGTAGCAGCCGGTGCTGGTGCCAATATAGCTTTGTGTTGTGATGTGGTGGTTGCTGCCAGGTCTGCTTCCTTTATTCAGGCCTTTTCTAAAGTTGGTTTGATACCTGACAGTGGTGGTACTTTTTTCTTGCCACGGCTGATCGGCTGGCAAAAAGCTTCTGCGCTTGCTATGTTGGGTGAAAAAGTTGATGCCGATGAAGCAGAGCGCCTGGGCATGATTTATAAAGTATTTCCTGATGAAACGTTTAATGAAGACGCAAAGAATATTGCCCATACATTAGCTCAAATGCCAACGAAAGGGTTGGCTTATACCAAGCAGGCTTTCAATCAATCTTTTGTAGGCTCTTTTGAAGAACAACTGCATGATGAGGAATTGCTGCAACAAAAAGCCGGCGGCACATATGATTATAAAGAAGGTGTACAGGCATTTCTGGAAAAAAGAAAACCTCAATTCAAAGGCGAATGAACCAGCAGGATAAAGATCATTTATCAATTGCAGTGGTTGATGAAATGATGAAAAATGATTTGTTTAGTCAATGGCTTGGAATTAAATTAATAAAAATCAGCGAGGGTTATAGCAAGATCAGTATGACATTACGAGATGAAATGATCAATGGTTTTGGCGTCATTCATGGCGGAATTGCTTTTTCCTTGGCTGATAGCGCCTTTGCATTTGCCTGCAATAACCGCAACAATCTGTCTATGGCTTTAGATACTTCTATCACTTTTACAAAAGCTACAAAACCTGGCCATATACTGACTGCAGAAGCTCAGGAACTGCATAATGGCAGGAGTACGGGACTTTACCTGATTACAATTACCAATCAGGATAATGAACAGGTAGCATTGTTCAAAGGAACCTGTTTCAGAACTGGCAAATCCCTTATTTAATCTTCTGTGCAAGAACAAATACTTAATTTTTTTCAGCAATATCCCAACATTGCATTTTTCACCAGTATTTTTATTAGTGTGCTTATTGCTCTTTTGGGTATAGTGCCCAGTATTTTTATTACTGGTGCCAATATTTTGTTTTTCGGCTTTTGGGAAGGAACGGCCATTTCTTTTTTAGGGGAGGTATTTGGTGCTTTAATTTCGTTTTGGTTGTACCGCAGAGGATTTAAAAAAACATTGCAAAGCAAATTAAAAAAGTTTCCAAAAGTTAATGAGCTTATAGCTTCTGAGGGTAATCAGGCATTTGTACTTATTATATTACTTCGCTTGTTACCATTCGTACCCTCAGGCGTGGTTACATTTGCGGCTGCCATAGGAAAAGTAAGACCGGTTACTTTTATATCTGCCAGTGCCTTAGGTAAAGTGCCTGCTCTATTGATTGAAGCTTACACTGCTTATCAATTAATAAGTTATGGATGGGAAAGCAAAGTGATAGCAATTATTGTTATACTTATTCTTCTTTATTATATTTTTAAAAGACATAGTCCGATCAGAAAAATACATTGAAAACATTTTCTCA
>MWVW01000168.1_pt1 | contig 15503 bp, 10 predicted proteins | sample 1047191 | NCBI WGS metagenome assembly MWVW01 (sample SAMN06349985, study PRJNA376086) | soil metagenome | isolation source: MtG22-5 sample Antarctic (ecotone) | place: Antarctica
CAAATAAATAAAAGTAGTACACCAATTAAACCAGCTATTAAAAAAAAAAGAAAATCAAAAGCATATAAAACTTTTGCTGATGATGTTTTTTGAATGAAAGAAAGTATAATAATCACCATTAACAATAATGAAAAAATAATGGAGGGACGAAATACAGAACCTTTATTTAAAGAAGAGGGCATCTGTAATATTGTTTGTGGTGAAATAACGAGAGGTTGGTCGCGAATGGTTGCACTATCAAACCCTTTCAACAAATAATCTGGTAAAAACATTGCTTGCTGGTTTGATACTTTTTTGTCCAGTTTAGCACCGAGTAAAAGATCAATTCCCAACTTATTCCAATATTGCCCTCCTTTATTTAGATAATAATGAATCTGGTTACGAAAGGTGGGCACATCTGCAGGTAGAATATTATTGAAAACAACAGGAGAAGCAGTATTACGCGCCACAATATCTTTTGCTCTTGTAGTACAGTTGTCAAACAAAAAATCATATTGGTAATATTTGTTTTCTTCCTGGGCATTTATTTGTAATGCAGTAAATAGTTTTTCTTTTTCGACACAGCTTAGTTGTAATACCTGTTCCTGTATGCTGCGGCTTTCATATTGATAACTATAAGCAAAATCAGCAAAGTTTTCAATGGATAGAAAATAACGCAATTGCCCTTTAATAAATTTGGTATAAAAGTCAGGGCCAAATTCAAAAGTGCCATAGTTGAAAACAATATCTGAACCGGTAGTATTGTCTTTTACGCGTAAGGCTGTGTGTCCAAAGGTTGAATAAAGTTCTTCGCCGGGACTGCAGGTAAGCAAACTGATGTGCAGTCTGCAACTGTCTTGTGCAATGACAGAAGTGAAAGAAGCAAGAAGAAAAAAAGGAATTAAAAAAATTTTTCTCAAGTCAGAAGTTTATGGCAAGATAGCGAAAACAATGCTCCCTAAATCCCTCCGAAGGAGGGCTTCGCTGCGCACAGCAAGGGCTTATTTGACTATGCTAAAAGCTTTGAACACTTTTGAATTGCTAAGAGTTTTTCATTTTGTAAAGACTGATGAACTATTGGGGTCTACGCATTGATGGCCTCCCATATTGGGAGTCGGAATGTACAGGTCTGTTCGTAAATGGCTTTCCCTTCGGTCCCGCCTTGGCGGGAGGGATGGTCTACATATATTTGCAACTATGAACAAGGAGGACCAGATTGAAAAAATAGAGAGTGAGCTTAAACAATTATATGGACAGGTGCAGCAACAGCAACAACGCATTATAGAATTACACAACCACCTGATGCAATTAAGCGGAAAGCAATTGAATTATGCCCCAAAAACAGTGGCAGCATCTAACTGGATATCAGAAAATTTTATCGGCCTTCGTATCATTCATTTAATAGGAATTGTAGTTCTTGTGATCGGGCTTTCCATAGGAGTGAAATATGCTATTGACAGCAACTTAATTTCAGAAGAGTTGCGCATAATGTTGGCTTATGCAGCGGTGTGATCCTTTTTATTTTGGCTTTACGGCTAAAGAAAAAATACATAGGCTTCAGCGCTGTTTTATTAAGCGGCGCTATGGCTTCGCTTTATTTTACAACCTATGCGGCTTTTGTGTATTATGCTATGATGCCTTTTGCCGCTGCATTTACTATTATGACGGCGCTGACGGTTTTCACTACGTATCAATCCATATTTTACAGTCGGCAGGAAATTGCCTTGCTTGGTTTGGTAGGGGCATACGGAATCCCCTTTTTGATCAGTCAGAATTCGGAAAGGGCTGATCTTTTCTTTCTTTATATCACTCTTATTAATATCGGGGTTGTGTTTCTCAGTATAAAAAAAAGCTGGCAACTAGTAGGGAGAGTTGCACAGGCAATTACATGGATATTGTTTATAGTTTGGGCAGCATCAAGATATAGTTCTGCTATGGAAACAACAGGAATATTATACCTCGCTGTTTTCTATTTATTGTTTGCACTGATTTCAATTTCAAAGAAAATAATCTTTAAAGAACCTTTGACACAAACTGATGCGTATGGTCTGCTTGCTAATAACATTGCTTTTTACCTGGCCGCTCTATTAATTTTCCGTTCTTTTCTTGAAGAAAAAGAAATGCCGGGGCTTACCTTTTTTGTTTCAATTTTTATGGCATTGCAGGCACTGGCATTTTATATATATTGGAAAGAGATTTTCGTCTCAAGGCTGATAGCCTGGTTATCGCTGCTGCTTTTTATTTTATTTATTGCATTAAATTGGGATGGCTTAACTGTTACTTTATTATGGCTATTAACGGCTGTCGTATTATTTATTTGGGGAGTGATGAACCGGTCGGCCCTTGTCCGGATTGCTTCCATTATTTTGATAGGAACAACACTGTTTAAATTAATTACGATTGATAGTATTACATTCAATACCATACAAAAAGTGATTTCCTATATCGTCCTGGGAATTTTGCTCCTGGTGGTTTCTTATTTCTATCAAAGATTCCGAAAGCAATTATTTAGCGAGGATAAAGGCCCCCTGTCCCCCGGTGGGGGAACTTAGGTCAGGCAGACTTTTCATTTTCTATTCCTTTTTAACGGCAGTTGATCGATATGTACCGGACGATATTGCTTATGGCGTCTCACCCTTTTAGTTAGGTATAGTTAGGTAACGTTATTTAACATTGCGCAATATTCATTATATACACGGCCATTCTAATCAGAAGTAAACATCGCACACACGAACTGTTCAGGATACAAAAGAAACATCGGTCTAAGTTCCCCCACCGGGGGACAGGGGGCCTTTACTATAATTCGGCGCCTCCCTGGTAATCTCCACATCATGCGCATGGCTTTCCCGCATCCCTGCATTTGTTATTTTTACAAAGGTGGATGCTTTTAATTCATCAATATTTTTTGCCCCGCAATAACCCATGCCTGCACGTAAACCACCGGTAAACTGGTAAACAATTTCTTTTAGCAATCCTTTATAAGCAACACGCCCTTCAATACCTTCAGGCACGTATTTTTTTACATCTGCTTCCGGGTCTTGAAAATAACGGTCGCTGCTGCCTGTGGACATAGCACCTAATGAACCCATACCCCGGTATTCTTTAAACTTTCTTCCTTCGTAAATTATTGTATCACCTGGACTTTCTTCTGTGCCTGCAAATATGCTTCCGATCATTACGCAATTGGCACCAGCAGCCAGTGCTTTTACCATATCGCCGGTATAACGGATGCCACCATCTGCAATGATAGGAATGCCTTTTTTATGCAACACAGCAGCAGCTTGTAAAATAGCAGTTAATTGAGGCACACCGGCGCCGGCTACAATTCTGGTGGTACAAATAGAACCGGGGCCAATACCTACTTTGACTGCATCTGCACCAGCACTTACTAAGGCTTCGGCGCCTTCGGCTGTTGCAATATTACCGGCAATGACATTGATTTTTTTAAAATCTTTTTTTATTTGTTTCAATGCCTCAATAATTCCTTTTGAATGACCGTGTGCACTATCCAGGCAAATGACGTCAGCTCCTACTTGTTGCAAAGCAGCCACACGATCCATGAGATCGTTTGATACCCCGACGGCTGCCCCTACTAACAAGCGGCCTAATGAATCTTTTAATCCGTTTGGAAAAGAAGTGAGCTGTAAAATATCGCGGTAAGTGATGAGGCCAATGAGTTTGCCGGCAGTATTTACTACCGGTAATTTTTCGATTTTATAATTGCGCAAAATAATTTCTGCTTTGGCCAAATCTGTTCCTTCTGGTGCTGTGATTAAATTTTCTTTGGTCATTACTTCACTCACCGGGCGTTGCATATTTTCTTCAAAACGCAAGTCACGATTGGTTAAAATACCGGCAAGTTTTCCTTCTCCGTCAACGATGGGAATACCACCGATCCTGTTTTCACGCATTAGTTTTAATGCATCCCCAATAGTGGCATCATGCTTCAAAGTAATTGGGTCTATGATCATAGCACTTTCGCTGCGCTTTACTTTACGCACCTGGTCTGCCTGTTTTTCAATGGACATGTTTTTATGCAAAATGCCCAGGCCGCCTTCACGTGCAAGAGCAATGGCCAATAATGCTTCTGTAACAGTATCCATAGCGGCAGAAAGCATAGGGATATTAAGTGTAATGTCTTTGGTAAGTTTTGTTTTTATGTCAACATCGCGTGGGAGGATTTCTGAGAATGCAGGAACTAATAGTACGTCGTCAAACGTTAGACCTTCAATGAAATTTTTGGAAATGGAGTTGTTGTTTGCAGCCATGTGTAAAGATAAAAGAAAACAGCCCACCTAAATCCTCCCGGTGGGAGGACTTCCCTGCCGCACAAGGCCAGCTTGTCTGATATGCTTAAATTTTTCAACCATTCATATTGTAAAGGCTCTAAGATTTAATGACGATTGATTAGAATATAAGGGTCTGTGCGAATGCTAATTTTCCCATTGGGGGATTGAGGGGGCTGGTTTCTATAGCAACTTATACATCTTCCCCGGCATACTTTGTACCACACCTTGGAATTCTAAATTCAAAATAGCTGCAGCCACTGAACTGCTGTTTAATCCACTTTGCAAATTAATTTCATCAATGGCAACAGCATCTTTTTCCTGCAAGAGCTGAACAATAATTTTTTCTTCTGCTGTCATTTCTATGAATAATTCTCTTTGGCTTTTGCTTTTGACCTTTGACTTTTTATCTGCCCAACCCATTACATCAATTAATTCTTCTGCATCGGTAAGCAAAATGGCTTTATTGTTTTTAATTAAATAATTACATCCATCACTGTTTTTATCTATAGTTCTACCGGGTACGGCAAATACATCGCGGTTATATGCATCGGCTAATTTTGCAGTGATCATGCTGCCGCCTTTAATATCTGTTTCTACAATGACGGTACCATCGCAAAGTCCGGCTACCAAACGGTTACGTAATGGAAAATTATGTTTGTCGGGTTTTGTGCCGCTAAAAAATTCAGTAAGGATTCCACCTTCTTCTTTGATCATATCTTTTGCAAGTGCGGTATGTTCGGTCGGGTAAATTTTATCTAACCCATGACCAACTATGCCAACTGTTTTTAAATTATTTTTTAGCGCTGCTTTATGTGCGAATGCATCAATGCCAAAAGCAAGCCCGCTGATAATTAAAATATTTTGTGCAGAGAGATCTTTTACCAGTTTTTCAGTAAAGGCTTTTCCATAATCCGTATTACTGCGGGTACCTACAATAGCAACAATTTTTGGAGCATTTAAATCTGCTGATCCTTTATAGAAAAGCAAGGTTGGAGAGTCGTAGCAATTCAATAAGCGGCGGGGATAATCTGTATCATTAATGAATAATGTTTTTATCTTAAATTTTTCTATAAAATGCAGTTCTTCTTCGGCTGTAGCAAAGTCACCAAAATTCTTGATTGACCTTGCCCGTACTGTGCCAATTCCTTCAATCTTTTCTAATTGCGAAACCTTTGCTTTAAAAACAGATAAGGCATCGCCAAAATGTTGTACCAAAATTTTTGCATGTACATCGCCGATGTTAGGGACAAGGGTTAAGGCAAGTTGATGGAGAAGGTCATTATTCATTAACCTTTAAAATTTAGGAATTTGTAATTGCTTACAAATAAGACTGCATGTAAACTTTTCTAATTTAGGGTGCCTTGGGACTGAGGTTTTTTTATTTATCAGGTTGTTTTGATAAATATCATGTTTACTTCCGTGGCGGAATAAGGTACAATTATGGAGAGCTAAGTGTTGAATAAATTCGATTCTTTTAACTGACATAGCTTATTGTCAAATCTTCTTCTAATACAACATTTTCCAATTCACTTTCTGATTCCATAGCCTCTAAATATAGTTGTAATGCATCCATTACATTTTCTTTTGTTTCCTCTATGGTTTTACCCTGGGTTATTACACCGGGTATCTCTTTTATAGTGCCGATGAAATATTCTTCACCTTTGGAAATAGAAATTGTCAATTTCATAATCTCAAATTTAGGCTTTACTTACTGATTACTTTCAATTCTGTTCTCCTGTTTTGCGCCCTTCCTTCCTCTGATTTATTTTCTGTTACCGGCTTAGAAGCGCCAAAGCCTTTTGCGATTAAACGATTGGTTGCAATTCCTTTTTTTGTTAAATAATTTACGACTGCCCTGGCCCTGTTTTGAGAAAGTTTTACGTTATCAGCGGCTTTTCCAATATTATCTGTATGGCCCTCTATCTGAATTTTTACAGTAGCATTTTCATTTAACAACTGCACCAACCTGTCCAGTTCAATTTGTGATTCAGGCTTTAGTTCATATTTATTAAAATCGAAAAAAATATTTTTTAGTACCACGGCGGCATTTATTTCAATAGGTTGTAAAGGAATATCTTTTGTATAGGTTGAATCCGGCGATTTATTTTTAAGTGAGTAATTATCTGAAAAAAATAAATATCCCCGCCTGTTTACATTAAAGGCATAATTTTTTCCAACAGGTAAGGTGATCAGATAATTACCTGTTTCATCTGTTTGCACCTTTGAAATTATTTGATTGGTTGCCAGGTCAATTAATTCAACCGCAGATGGCAACCCGGCAGCCGTTTTTTTATCATATACTTTCCCTTTTACCCACCCGGTTTTAAATGGCCGGATATCACTGCGCATTTCAAAACTATAAATATCCAATCCGCCTTTACTATCGCTTCTGTCACTTGCATAGTAAGCTGTTTTACTATCTGCAGCAATAAATAAAGTTCCTTCATGATGAATAGTATTTATTGGGTAGCCTAAATTTTCCGGTTTGCTCCATTTTCCATTTGCTATTCTTCGTACAACAAACAAATCATTTTCACCGTAACCCAACAAGCCATTTGATGTAAAATAAAGTGTCTGATTATCGGCATGAATAAAGGGGCTTGATTCGTCCAGACTTGTGTTGATTTCAGGTCCTAAATTTTCAGGATCGCTCCATTTACCATTACTGTTTAAATGCGATACATACAGATCACTGCCACCCAAGCCGTCAGGCCGCCGGCTGGTGAAATACAGGTCTCGTTTATCAGGTGATAAACATGGCTGCGATTCCCATTGATCTGTATTTATTTTATTGCCTAAGTTGATGGCTTCGCTCCATCCATCTTTTGTTTTATATGAAATGTAAAGATCACAACTGCCAAATGCACCTTCGCGATTGCAGGCAGTAAAGACTAACCAGTTTCCGTCCTGCGAAATATTTTGTGCACCCTCATTCATTGGTGTGTTGATGCTACCGGGTAAGCGCTGGGCCTTATCCCAGGCTGCATTTTTTTCGCTTAAGAAAAAATCTTCATTAAAATTATTCAGGCGTCGGGTAAAGATCATGGCATCTCCTTGTATGGGTAGAGATGGAAAATATTCTGATTCTGCACTGTTTATTCCATCTCCTAAATTAACAGGTGTAAAAACATAATTCCTTGCTGCATCTTTTTTTGCAAAATCTACCGCAAACTGAAATGTTTTTTTTCTGTATTCCGCTGCTTTACGGGTATTGGGATTTAAAGTTGTTTTTGCAAGCAGTGTATTAATAGTTGTTAATGCTTTATCAAATTGTCCGACGCCAGCTAAATTAATGGAATAGGGAAGGCGATAATCTGAAGTGTAGTTGCTATCTAACAAAAAAGCTTTTTCATAAGTACTTATACTTTGCGGGTGGTCTTTTATTTGGCCAAAAACACCTGCTAACGATAAATAGGCATCAATATATTTTGCATCTTTTTGAATGGCATCCTGTAAGGCTTCAACAGCGTCTTTATATTTTGCATCCTGTGCTTTTTCTAATCCTTTATTGTAAGATTCAATTGCTCTTTTATTGATTTTGGAAACATCATATTGTGAATGCACTATTAAGGAAAAGCAAGAAAGTATAAATAGAAAAAAGATTTGCTGGAGGTTTTTCATCTGTTGAAGATAAAAAACTCCCTATGAAAGGAAAAATATCTGAGTGGAGTTTTAACGTTAGCGAAATTTTATTACTCGAATTACACTAATGAAAACGAATTAGAAACCGGATCATGCCTTACGCACTTTACCTTATACCCAATGCCTAATTCCTACGGCACATTAATATACTTATGAATTTGTAGAGAGAGTTGCCATTGCGGATTTGCTTTTATATAATCAATAATGAGAGGTGTAATAACAGGTGCTTTGTCCCACTCTGGTTGTAAATACAATTTGCATTGTGGTGAAACTTGCGCTGCATATTTTTCTGCCCAGTCAAAATCTGATTTATTGAACACTACTATTTTTAATTCGTTTGCCAGCGGCAAGCATTCAGCCAATGGTGCTTTAAATTTTTTTGGCGAAAGCGTCACCCAATCCCAGGTGCCACTTAATTGTGAACTTCCTGAAGTTTCAATATGAGTTTTATAACCTGCTGCTTTCAATTTTTTGGTTAGCAAATTCAGATCATGTAGTAGCGGCTCACCACCCGTAATAACTATAATTTTTGCAGGCGTTTTTTTAATATTTAATATTAAATCTTCAATCTTCAATTGAGGATGTTTATCTGCGTCCCAACTTTCCTTAACATCACACCAAACACAGCCTACATCACACCCGCCCAGGCGAATAAAATAAGCAGCTTTCCCCTGGTGAAACCCTTCACCCTGTAGCGTATAGAAATGCTCCATGACGGGGAGGGTTAAGGTGGATGGTATAGGGTTTAGGGTGTAAGGCATATCGTTAAACATTCTCAAAATTATTAAAAAGAAAAACTTTGTCATTTATGCGCATCAGCACATTAGCACATCAGCACATTTGCACATTTGCACATTTATTCATAGTGCTTCAATGCACAAGCTTTAAAAGTATTTTTCATTAATGCAGCAATCGTCATGGGTCCTACACCCCCGGGCACTGGCGTTATATAAGAACACTTAGGCGCTACAGATTCAAAGTCAACATCTCCAAGCAATTGATAACCTGATTTTTTTGTGGAATCGGGCACCCGGCTTATACCGACATCAATAATTACAGCTCCTTCTTTTACCATATCTTTTTTAATAAATCCCGGCCTGCCTAAAGCAGCCACAATGATGTCTGCGCTTATACAAATTTCTTTTAAATTTCCGGTATGTGAGTGGCAAAGGGTTACCGTAGCATTTCCGGGATTTGCTGTACCACTCAGCAAAATGCTTATTGGTCTCCCTATAATATTACTTCTACCAATTATTACAGCATGTTTGCCTTTGGTTTCAATTTTATAATGAGTTAATAATAATAAAATACCATAGGGCGTAGCGGGAATAAATGTTGGTTGTCCCAGAACCATTTTACCCACTGTGTTGGGATGAAATCCATCAACATCTTTCTGCGGATCAATGGTATTAATAACCTCTTCAGAAGAAATGTGCGAAGGCAGGGGAAGTTGAACTAAAATGCCATCAACTTCCGTATCTATATTCAATTCCCGGAGGGCTTCTAATAATTTAAAAGAAGATATTGAATCTTCAAACCGGATGAGGGTAGATTTAAAACCAACTTCCTGGCAAGCTTTAACCTTGGCAGCAACATAGGTTTCACTGGCTCCATTATTTCCAACAAGGATAGCAACCAAATGAGGTACTATTTTTCCGTTGGCAGAAAGCTGTGCCACCTCTATTTTTAGTGAATCTTTGATAGCCTGAGATGCTTCCCTGCCATTTAAAATTTGCATGGCGCAAAGGTAAAGGGAGGGGTGCTCAATATTAATTTATTTTGATGGTGTTACAGGCTTACATTTAACCAATATTTTAAAACATTGCCTTGAGAAAGATTGTATTAGGTTTATTTTTTTTACAGGTGGTTTTATTTTGTAAGGCACAAATTGTACGTATACCTGTAACTTCTGCTTATACCCGTCTTGGCGCTTATACTCTACACAATACCGATGCATTTTCATTTAATGCTAACCAGGCTACGCTGGCCAATATCAATGAAGTAAGCGGTGGAATATATGGCGAAAGAAGATTTTTATTAGAAGAACTCGCTCTTTACCAGGTCGCTTTTGCCTTACCAACATCCAGTGGTAATTTTGGTTTACAAGGTTCTTATGCAGGGTCAGCAGACTATAATGAAACCAGTGTTGGTTTGGCGTACGCAAGAAAGCTGGGAAGTAAATTAAATATTGGTGCTCAATTCAATTACCATTCCATTAAGGTGGCTGGCTATGGCACCGCATCTGCTATTAATTTTGAAGGAGGGTTATTGTTTCATGTTACTGATCAATTTCATGTGGGTATTCATACTTATAATCCCACCAGCACCGCATTTCAAGAAAATGAAGAAGAAAAATTACCCGCAATTTATACCGCGGGTTTAGGTTACGAGGTTTCCAATAAATTTTTTATCAGTGGAGAAATTCAGAAAGTGGAAGACGAGGATTTGAATGTGAATGCGGGCATGCAATATAGTTTTGATGAAAAACTTTTTGCCCGTGCAGGATTTACCTCCGGCACATCCAGTTATTTTTTCGGGTTAGGGGTGATGTTAAAAAACTTCCGTTTAGACGCCACAGCTTCTATTCATCCTCAATTAGGCATAACTCCAGGATTGCTATTATTATTTAAAGGAAAAGATAGAACACCTTGAAGTATTTTTTATATATAATATCATTTGCAGCCTGTGAGCTTTTTTTTACAAAAAAGCTGATGGCTCAGACCATACCGCTTACTACCGAGCAACAATTGGAAAATTTAACCGATGTACAGGAAGGCGATATTGAAGACGATCAATATTTACAGCAGCTTCAATATTACAGGCAACATCCGCTAAACATTAATACAGCTACGGCGGATGATTTTCGCTTCTTCCGTTTTATTACCGATCTGCATATTCAAAATTTATTACAATACCGGAGGGTGTTTGGAAACCTGGTAAGTATCTATGAACTGCAGGCGGTGCCAACCTGGGACATTGCCACTATTCGTAAAATTCAGCTATACATAACTACAGAAGATCCTATCAACCTAAAAGAAGAAATGCTTAACCGGTTGCAGAAAGGAGAGCATTATTTATTAGCCCGTTCATCGCGGATTTTAGAAAAGCAAAGGGGTTACGATACTTCATTAAATACCCATTATTTGGGCAGCCCCTATCGTTTATTATTCCGCTATAAATATCAATATAAAAACCTTTTGCAATATGGTTTAACGGCGGATAAAGATGCAGGCGAAGCTTTTTTTAAAGGTGCACAGTCAAAAGGATTTGACCATTATTCCTTTCATTTTTTTGCCCGGCAATTAGGCATTATTAAATCACTGGCATTTGGCGATTTTGCCATTAACCTCGGGCAAGGCTTGACGCAATGGAGTTCGCTGGCTTTTAAAAAAGGGTCGGAAGTCATGTCTATAAAAAGACAGGCGTCTGTTCTTAACCCGTTTGGATCCGGTGCAGAATTTAATTTTAACCGCGGGGCAGGCGTTACCATCAAAAAAGGTTCAATAGAAGCCACTGCCTTGGGCTCTTACCAAAAAATTAGTGGGAATGCTATTCTTGATACCGTAACAAATGAGGAAGCTTTTTCCAGTTTACTTACCTCTGGTCTGCATCGTACTCCCTCCGAAATAGCCGACCGGAATAACATTGGTCAAACCGCTTTTGGCGGGAATGTAACTTACCAAAGCAGCTTTTTTAAAGTAAGTTTAAATGCTATTGCTTACCAGTTTTCAAAGCCCTTGCAAAAAAGCGATCAGCCCTATAATAAATTTGCTATTAGTGGTAAGGATTGGGCCAATTATAGTATGGACTATAGCTTTACAAGGCGTAATGTGCATTTTTTTGGCGAAGCTGCTGCTGATAAAAACTTTAAGAAAGCCTTTATAAATGGAGCGCTGGTCAGTATTGATCCTAAAGTCGATGTATCCTTACTTTACCGCAATATTCACCAGGCTTACCAGGCTTTGTATGGCAATGCATTTACTGAAAGTTTCCGTCCGTCAAATGAAAAAGGTTTTTATACCGGCGTCACCATCAGGCCTGCTTCCACCTGGCGGATAGATACGTATGCAGATTTCTACCGTTTTTCTTATCTTAAATTCAGAGTGGATGCACCCAGCCAGGGAAGGGATTATTTATTGCAGTTAACCTATCAGCCCAATAAGCAATTTGAATTATATACCCGTTTTAGAAACGAGCACAAGCAGATTAATGAATCAGAAACAGATTCTGTTACGCATTTTCTTGTTGTTAAGCCGAGGCAAAACTGGCGATTTCATTTCAGCTACCTGATCAATCCTTCTTTAACCATAAAAGCCAGAACAGAAGCCGTTTGGTATAATAAAAAAGAGAAGGAGAGTGAAAGAGGTTTTCTAACCTACATAGAAGGGGCTTTTAAGCCTACCCGTAATCTCTCTGCTAATTTAAGGTTGCAATATTTTGAGACTGATGGTTTTGACAGTCGTATTTACGCTTATGAATCTGATGTATTGTATAGTTACAGCATACCGGTTTTTTTGGATAAAGGATTTCGTTATTATTTAAATATGAATTATGATATCTCCAAAAAATTGACCGTTTGGCTACGTTTTGCACAAACCATATACCGGGACCAGGAAATAATTGGTTCGGGTCTGGATGAAATAAAGGGCAATAAAAGGACAGAGGCAAAGTTCCAATTACGATTTATCCTTTAACCCTACCTCTTATCCCTAAAATTTCCTGTTATTCAATTTAGGTTTTTATTAAAAAAACTTTAACTTGGCGCAGCTTTTTCCACCAAGCCCATGTCTCATACTTGTGGAAAACAGGTTTGGAAACTCAATTAATGCTTTTAATTATTAAAATTTAACGATCACATGAGAAAAATTGCATCACTGCTAACTGTGCTGATGTTAGTCTGCGCATTGGCATTTGGACAAACCCGTACAGTTACGGGAAGAGTTAATGATGATAAAGGAACTCCCATTCCTTTTGCAACCGTTACAGAAGCTGGAACCAATAATGGTACACAGGCAGACGCTAACGGAAACTATACTATTACAATTGGAGCAAATGGCCGTTTAACCTTTTCAGCAGTTGGCTTCAGTACGCAAACATTAGTTTCTACCAACGATGTGGTAAACGTGTCTTTAGCACAAGGTAATAGTCAGCTGGATGAAGTTGTGGTTACCGCCCAGGGTATTAGAAGAAGGCCAAGGGAATTGGGTTATTCTGTTGGAAGAGTAACAAACCAGGAACTACGGGTAGGCCAGTCACCACGTTTGGCTGAAGCCTTATCGGGAAAAGTTTCCGGCTTAACTGTTTTTAATATCGATAATAGCGTTGACCCGCGTGTGAAGGTTGTTTTACGTGGCTACCGTTCGTTAACTGGTAGCAACGATGCCTTAATTGTAGTTGATGGGATCACCGGTGTACCTCAAAGTACTTTAGCAGCTCTTAACCCTAATGACGTAGAAAGCGTTACTGTATTAAAGGGTGGTCAGGCCGCAACCTTATATGGTTCAGCAGGCGTTAACGGAGCACTTATCATTACCACTAAAAGAGGAACAAAAGGAAAGCTAAAAGTTAATTATTCAAACGCTACAAATTTTGAAAGACTTTCTTTCTTACCTGATTTCCAGGATAAATATGGCAGTGGATCGCATTATGCTAATAGTTTTGGCACTGCCGGGTATAAAACAGATTACCTGGAAAGAATGAAGGATAACTTTCGCACATTTGAAAATCAACAATATGGTGATGCTTACGATGGATCTATGCGGGTAGCCGGCCGGGTTACTGAGGATGGAAGTAAATTTGAAATTCCCTATTCCGCCATAGATGGTGAAAGAAGAAGAGTATGGAATACCGGATTTACAAGCAACAACCAGGTTGGCTTTACTGGTGGAGATCAGGCAGGCACTTACTATCTGTCCTATGAAAACAGTAGAACAGAAGGTATAGTCCCGGGTGATAAAAGTGAAAGAAACAGTATTCGTTTAGCTTCATCCCGGGAAATAAATAAGTTAAAAGTTGGGTTTGGTGCTGCCTATGTTCAGACAAATTTTAAGAGAACTACTTCTGATTTTTATTATGATATGCTGAATGTTGCCGCTCACATCCCTATTTCAAAATTAAAAGACTGGCGTAATAATAAATTTGCAAACCCGAATGGTTTTTATGATGATTATTTCAATAATCCTTATTTCAATAATGATAATAACCGCCAGAACTACCAGGATGCAAACATTAGTGGAAGTCTTGAATTAAATTATAAATTACTTCCCTGGTTAAATATCAATGAACATTTGGGGGTTGTGAATAATTCAAGAACTCGTAAGAATCATACCAGTAAATTCATTTATTCTGACTATGCTAAAAACGTTGCCCGTGTTCCTGCTCCTTTTACCAATGATTATCCTGGAATAGACCGGGCTGCTACTGACATTAGCGGTAGTGTTTTTGATGCCATTACAAATGAAAATGTTTTAAATAATGAATTACAACTTCAAATGGCCAAAGATTTTGGCAATTTCTCTAATAAGTTCATTTTAGGTCAGAGTGTTTATCAGCTTAGGTCAAAACAAGTTAGCGTTAGTTCTGGTTCAATCGTTCAGGATAGTATTTTTAACGTGGGCAATCGCCAGGGTGAATTAGACGGTGGTGAAGGTAATTCAAGGTATAGGAAATATGGTTATTATGGAGATTTGACAACCGGTTGGAAAGACATGGTTTTCCTTCATCTTTCCGGTCGTTACGATGGCACCTCTTTATTCTTTAAACCGGAAAGATCATCTGATTTATACAAATTCTTTTACTATGGGGCTGACGTATCTTTTTTAATAACAGAAGCATTGCCAGGTATTAAAAGCAATTTTTTGAATTATGCTAAAATAAGAGTGGGTTATAATAAGAATGCAAATGATAATATATTCCCTTATCAGTTAGACCTAACTTATCAAAACGGCACAGGTTTTCCTTTCGGAAATACTGTAGGATATACGGTTGGTAATGTACTTCCAGACGCAAACCTAAAACCCGAATTTGTTAGCTCATATGAAGCGGGAGGAGAATTTCAATTTTGGAATAACCGGATAAGTTTAGACCTGTCTGCATATACACAAAAATCAACAGGTTCCATCCTGACTGTAAAAGTTCCAAACTCCACTGGGTTTCCTTTTTTAAGGCTTAATGTGGGTGAAACAAAGAACTGGGGTTATGAGACAGACCTTCGTGTGCAGATTGTAAAAAAGGCAAATGTCAATTGGGAAATGAGTGCCAATTACGGTTATAATGATAACAGGGCAGAGAAATTATTCCAGGGTGTTAATGAATTTGCTTTAGGAGGTTTTGCTCATGCCCAGGCTTATGTAATACAGGGAGAAAGTTATCCAACCTTAAAAGCAACTGCCAATCAAAGAGATTCAGCAACCGGTCGCGTTATTGTTGGCAGTGTAGATGGCTACCCGTTACAGACAGCTGATTTGAAAAATTTTGGAAGAACTACTCCCAAACATGTGGCTGGTTTAGGAACACGTTTAAGAGTAAAAGATTTTACCCTCCCTGCTAATGCAGAATATAGAGTTGGCAATATGCAATTTCATCATTTAGGCA
>MWVW01000169.1_pt1 | contig 15498 bp, 18 predicted proteins | sample 1047191 | NCBI WGS metagenome assembly MWVW01 (sample SAMN06349985, study PRJNA376086) | soil metagenome | isolation source: MtG22-5 sample Antarctic (ecotone) | place: Antarctica
GTTTCATCATGTTGTCAACAGTACCTGCAGGTAATTAGTCAAATTGTGAATGTGTCGGAGCAAAAACAGTAAATGGACCAGCACCGCTCAATGTTTCCGCTAAACCGCCTGCTTTAACGGCTGCTACTAATGTGGTATGCTCGGTAGAGTTTGCAGCATTTTCTACAATATTTTTGGATGGAACCATATTAGCGCCTCCAACCATCACGCCAGTCTCATTCATATTATTATTCATAGTATCACTCATGGCATCAGTAGTTGAAGACATGGTGCTCGTATCAGAAGTGGTGGTAGATGATGTTGAAACATCATTGCACGAAACTAAAAAAGTGCTAAAAGCAACAATAGTAACAATGGATAAAAATTTCTGTAACATAAAATACCTGGTTGATTTTGTTTAAAATGAAACTAACGTAAAATGAAACAATTTAGATTTTGAATGTTCAAATGTGAATTTTGAATAAATATTTCACATTATTAACCTACTCATTATTAAACTATTAGCAACCAGGTTAGTTTTCCACAATCCTCCCTCATTTTTTAGCAAGCTCAAAAATTAATGTAGGTTTGCATGACCTCCCGGATTTTCTCTTCCGCTGGTCAATGTGGTAAGCATTTATTAATTGCGGCTTAGAAGTGTGACTAAGCCATACCTTGGCGGGGAATGTTGATGAAAGTGAGATGTAGCTTGCCTCCAAATAAACTTATTGTAAAAAACAACCATTGAACAATGGCTAAATATATTTTTGTTACCGGCGGTGTAACATCATCATTAGGCAAAGGAATTATTGCAGCGTCACTTGCCAAACTTTTACAGGCAAGAGGTCTGCGTACTACCATCCAAAAGTTTGATCCATATATTAATGTAGATCCAGGCACATTAAATCCCTACGAGCATGGAGAATGTTATGTAACGGAAGATGGTGCTGAAACAGATTTGGACCTCGGTCATTATGAACGATTTTTGAACATTTTTACCTCGCAGGCAAATAATGTCACAACTGGCAGAATATACCTTACGGTAATTAATAAAGAAAGACAAGGGGCGTATCTCGGAAAAACGGTACAGGTGATTCCTCACATTACCGATGAAATAAAACGCAGAATAGTGTTGCTTGGCCAAAAAGATGACTACGATATTATCATTTCTGAAATAGGCGGCACGGTCGGCGATATTGAATCATTACCTTATATTGAAGCCATACGTCAGCTACAATGGGAGTTGCCGGAAGAAGATCTGTTAGTTGTGCACCTAACCCTCATTCCTTATCTAAAAGCGGCGAAAGAATTAAAAACAAAGCCCACCCAGCATTCGGTTAAAATGTTAAATGAAAGTGGTGTGTTTCCCGATGTAATTGTGTGCCGTACAGAGGAACCACTTAATAATGAATTGAAACGCAAAATTGCTTTATTCTGTAACGTAAAACCTGAAGCCGTTATTGAGGCTCCCGATGCGCAAACCATTTACGAAGTGCCTATTTTAATGATGAATGAAAAATTGGACCAGATTGTTTTAAAGAAACTGAATATGGCGGGTTACAAGGAACCTGAACTATCCAAATGGAAAGAATTTTTAGATAAACTAAAATATCCGAAGTCAAAGCTGATTATTGGCCTGATTGGAAAATATGTGGAGTTGCAAGATGCCTATAAATCCATATTGGAATCATTTATACATGCGGGTGCGGTTAACGAAAGCAAAGTGCAGGTGATACCTATACATTCAGAATTTATTACCACAGAAAATGTAGGGGAAAAGCTGGGTAGCTTAGATGGATTACTGGTTGCCCCCGGTTTCGGTCACCGCGGTATAGAAGGGAAAATTGCAGCCGTTAAATATGCCAGGGAAACCGGATTACCTTTTTTTGGGATTTGTTTAGGTATGCAAATGGCCGTAATTGAGTTTGGAAGAAATGTGTTGGGTATTGAAAATGCCCACTCTACTGAAATGGATCCTCATGCAAAAAACGATGTAATTAATATGATGGAGGAGCAAAAAGCAATTACAATGAAAGGAGGCACCATGCGGTTAGGGGCATATCCCTGTGAAATAAGAGAGGGCACTCTTGCTCATCGCATCTATGGAACAACACTTATTTCTGAAAGACACCGTCACCGTTATGAATTTAACAATGAGTATTTAGAGCAATATGAAAATAACGGAATGATTGCCAGCGGTAAAAATAAAGAAACAGGATTAGTTGAAATTATAGAATTGCCTAATCATCCTTTTTTTGTTGGCTGTCAATACCATCCCGAATTAAAGAGCACCGTTGAAAATCCTCACCCCCTCTTTGTGCATTTTGTAAAAGCAGCAAAGCATTTTAATGAAAATAGAATGGCCACTAAAAACCCACTCTTACAAAGTGAATTAATCTAAAATTTGGATCAGGTTTAGATAAATGATTGTTTCTTTGAATTTACTTCTCAATTTAGTTAAACTCTAATCTCCTAATGCTAAACTCGCTCCTCCTGACTATATTTGCCGACTTTAGCAAAAAGAATGAGCCAGCCCTAAGGCCTTACTCATTCCTGACCATTTACAATCAATTATTTTAGCAGATGAATTTTGACCGTAACACTATAATCGGTTTTGTGGTACTTGCGATTCTTTTTATTGGATATTTTTTTTATACCACCAAAGAGCAGCAGGCCTATCAACAATCAAAAGCAAAACAGGATTCTATTGCCAATGCCAATACACCAAGACCAGATACCCTGGCTTTAAAGCAAGATTCTGTACGGACAGATTCTTTTCAGAAAATTACCAATACAGGTGCATTTGCCGGGGCTGATACTGGTTCTGAGCGATTGACAGTTGTTGAAACTGGCATCATGAAAATTGCTTTTACAAATAAAGGCGGTCAACCTCGTTGGGTAGAATTAAAAAATTTTAAGGTACCTGATAGCACCAATGTACGATTGGCATCTTCTGATTTTGATAAAATAATTTATTCTGTAAATACTGCTCCCAATCAGACAGCGAACGTTACAGATTTTTATTTTTCGGGTGGAGAAGTAGTAAAGAATAAGGATGGCTCTCAAATAATAACCTATCAATTACAATCTGCACAAAACACTTCTATTGTACATCAGTTTGTAATTAAACCTTCAAATTACATGGTTGATTTTAACCTGAAAATCAACGGGGCAGATCAGCTTTTGGCTAATAACACAATTAACCTTGTCTGGCAAAATAAAGCTGTGCAGTTACAAAAAGACTTGGAGTACGAAAAGCAGCAATCTTTTATTGGCTATAGCGAAAATGGCGATTTTGACAATGAACAAATTGCAGGCGATACAAATATAGATTTTGATAAATCATTGAATTGGGTTTCGGTTAAACAGCAATTTTTTAATACTACGCTTATTGCAAAAAATAATTTTTTGTCCGGTAATGTAGAGTGGGCAGTTCCTGCAGAAGCTTCTGATAAAACAGTTGTGCAATCTGTCGCAAACCTAAAACTAAAACTCCCAGCTACTGGCATTGCTCCTTTGGCTATTTATTTTGGCCCTAATGACTATAAAATTTTAAAGCAATACGGGAATGAAATGGAGGGCATGGTAGATTTAGGCAGCGGTATTTTTGCGTTTGTAAAATACATCAACCGCTGGATTGTTTTACCTGCCTTTGATCTATTTACAAAACTTACATCCAATTTTGGAGTTGTTATTTTACTGCTTACTTTTTTTATACGTTTACTGACCTCGCCGCTGATGTATAAAAGTTATTTGAGCAGTGCAAAAATGAGGGTGCTGAAACCGGAAATAGAAGTATTAAAAGCAAAGCATGGTACCAATCAACAACAAATGTTTATTGAGCAGCAAAAGCTGTTTAAAGAAGCAGGTGTAAATATGCTTGGGGGATGTATTCCCGGTTTACTTCAGATCCCGATTTTCTTTGCTCTTTATAGTTTTTTTAATTCCAATGTCGCTTTGCGTGATGAGGGTTTTTTATGGGCAAATGATTTATCCCAATATGATTCTATTCTCAGCTTGCCTTTCAATATTCCTTTTTATGGAGAGCATATAAGCTTATTTACAATAACTGCTTGTCTAACGAGTTTTTTAATTTCTATTTATAGCATGAGCATGACGCCGGATCAAAGTAATCCTGTATTAAAATACATGCCCTATATTTTTCCTTTTATTTTGTTATTTGTTTTCAACAAACTTCCAGCAGCCTTAACCTGGTATTATACCGTATCAAATATTATTACTCTTTTGATGCAATTCGTCATTTTAAAATATATTATTAATCACGATAAGATTTTGGCTAATATTGAGATTAATCGAAAAAAACCAAAAACAAAATCGAAGTGGCAGGAACGGTTCGAACAGGTACAGCAACAACAACAGCGCAAAATTCAGGAGCAAAAAACACGTAAATAATTATTGCTAATTGTAATTTATCTCAGATCAGCTTTTAATTTACGCAACTAATTAAGATATTTGTTACGTCCTATTGATGATTCTATTTTTATGAACAAATTTATTACCCTTTTTTTTTGCGTTTTTATAATCGCCATTAAAATAAATGCTCAAAAAAAATTTTCAGAGGCTACTATCTCTTATGACATTGTAATTAATACCGGATCGGATAAACCTCAGGCAGCTGATTTTTTTGACGGGGCTACGAGTACTGTTTACTTAAAAGGCCCCAAAAGCCGTACAGAGATGGTAAGTTCTTTAGGTACACAGGCAACTATCATTGACAATTTAAAGAATTCTATTTTTATACTACGGGAATATGGTGAGCAAAAGTTTATTATACACTTAACTCCGGCAAACTGGAAAGAAGCTAACGGCAAATTCGAAAATGTACAATTCAGTATTTTAGATGATACAAAAACCATTTTAGGTTATAAATGCCAAAAAGCAATTGGTAAGCTAAATGATGGGACAAGCTTTGTGGTGTGGCACACAACAGATTTATTGCCTGAGAATAAAGATTTCCAGTATGCAAATAGAAACCTCCCAGGTTTAGCAATGGAATATGAGTCTATTGTGGGAAACTTAAAAGTTACTTATACGGTTTCCAAAATAAATTTCAATCCAGTTGCAGCACCAAAATTTGATTTGCCTAAAGCAGGCTATAGAATTTTAACATACGAAGAAAGTAAAGGGCAATAATTAATACCGTGACGGAGCCGGGTTAAATTTAATCTTATCTAATAAAACCTTTCTTTTTAGAGGTAAAATGTAAGTAGTGTTACCTTTTTGGTAGGTAATTACTTTGTTTAGGATGATATAATTCTCTTGGGATGAAGTGGAACTGAAAACATCTCTTCCTCTATAATTATATCCTGATTTTAAAGTAAAACTCTTAAAATTATAGGTTGGATTATAAGTAAGCAGTTTTTTAGAAGAGCTATTTTTTTTTTTGCCATCGCCTAACGTAGCAAAGGCGGCTAAAGAACCCACAATAAATAATGCAGTAATAAACTTCTTTTTTGAAATATATCTTAATATGGTAGTATTCATGTTCACTATAGGCAAAAATAATTAAAATTTTAACATTAGCGAAACTTAACGTAGTTTTTATTTCTGTAAGCTTTAACGTTTTATAATTGACATTGTTGTATGTTGTTTTTTTTATAATATAATATATATCTTGTAACAGATTAGCTCGGAATGAGTACTGACCCATATCAAAACGATAAAGAAAGTATTAAAGAATTACTGAATCATTATGATAATCTGCGTAGCGGAAGAAACACGATGTTTTTAGAAGAAGATTCTTTTGAAAAAATTATTGATTACTATGATGATCAGGAAGATTTTACAAGAGCACTGGAAGCTGCTGAAATCAGTATTGAATATTTTCCCTTTTCTTCTTCTCTCTTAATTCGTAAGGCTGATGTACTTCTATCTTCGCGAAAATACTACCAGGCATTAGACGTTTTGGAAAAAGCGGAAACACTGGATGGTAATGATGTTAATTTATATATTTTAAAAACAGATGCTTACCTGGCACTGGACAAACAAGAAAAAGCCGTGGCTTTATTAGAAAAAGCCATCAGTCAATTTAAAGGTGAGGAAAAAATCGAATTGCTTTTTGAGCTGGCGGATGTGTATGATGATTATGAGGAATTCGATAAAGTATTTGATTGCCTTATTATGATATTAGGAGAAGATTTAACTAATGACGAAGCACTTTATAAAATTTGTTTCTGGACTGATTTTACTGGCAGAAATGAAGAAAGTATCCGTTTACATTTAGGTATAATCGAAGAATATCCCTATAATGAATTAGCATGGTTTAATCTTGCAGCGGCTTACCAGGGTCTGAAACTTTATGAAAAAGCTATTGATGCCTATCAATATGCTATAGTGATTGACGAAAAATTTGATTACGCCTATCGTAACATTGGTGATGCATATATACGACTTCGCAAATACAAAGAGGCCATTGAGGCATTGGAAAAAGTACTCGAACTTTCAAAGCCGGAAGAAGTAATCTATGAAGCGATCGGCCATTGTTATGACCGGTTAAAGAATTATGCTCAGGCAAGATTTCATTATCGCAAAGCATCCCACCTTAAACCCGAAGATAGTAAGCTATTTTATAAAATGGCTTGCACTTATTACAATGAAGGACAATTGATAAGCACTGTCAAGCAGTTGGAAGTAGCACTTAAAATTCATCGTTTACAACCAGAGTATAATGTATTGATGGGTGAATGCAAAATGCAAATGAATTTAATAAAAGAGGCCATTCAATTTTTTTCAACTGCAGTAAGATCAAAGCCCAAAAGCATTGCAGGTTGGGAAGCCTTGATCCGTTGTTTATACAATGCTAAATATTACACTGAGGCAAAACAACAAACGATTGTAGCATTAGAGCACACAAATAATAAGTCAATTTTTTATTATTATTTAAGTGCCATTTTATTTGCTTTAGGTAAATCAAAAGAAGCGTTGATTTACCTTGAAACAGCCATCCAGGCATCGCCTAAGATTTTAAAAAAATTTATTTCACTCAATCCTTCCTGTTTGCAAAACCCTCAAGTGGTTGATGTAATTGCCCGTAATAAGCATAGCCGCTCAAAGGGGAAAAAATAGTTAACTATACTTCCCTAATTTTACCCGCAACTTTTATTTAACAGCAATCTGCTTACTAATGAATTTCAACCTCTCGCAAATTCCGGATAGAAACGCCAGGCCTCGCACCGTTGGTATAACAATGGTTATGGACAAAGGTCTTAGTGTAGTTGAAGCAAAAAATTTTATGAGTGTTGCATATCCGCATGTGGATATTGTAAAATTAGGTTTTGGAACTTCCTTTGTTACGCCCAACTTAGAAGAAAAATTAGAAGTATATCGTTCATATGACATTCCGGTTTATTTTGGGGGTACTTTATTTGAAGCTTTTTTAATCCGTAATCAATTCGATGATTTTGTGGGAGTATGTAAAAGCTATGGTGTAAGTTATATAGAAGTGAGTGATGGTTCGATCAACATTCCACATGCTGAAAAGTGTGGTTATATTGAAAAGTTAACCAAAGTTGCTACTGTGCTAAGTGAAGTGGGCAGCAAGGATGCGGCGCATATTATTCCTCCTTACATATGGATTGAATTGATGAAAGCAGAATTAGAGGCCGGCTCAACTTATGTAATTGCAGAAGCCCGGGAAGCTGGAAATGTAGGTATTTATCGTGGTTCCGGAGAAGTAAGAGAAGGATTGGTGCAAGAAATTCTTACGCAAATCCCAGGTGAGAAAATAATCTGGGAAGCACCTCAAAAAGCACAACAATTATACTTTATAGAATTATTAGGTTGCAATGTAAATCTTGGTAATATTCCTCCCTCAGAGATGTTAGCATTAGAAGCCATGCGTATTGGCTTGCGGGGAGATACCTTTAATTTGTATTTAAATAAGGAGAAACCCTGATGCGGTTATTTGGGCTAATAGGTTATCCATTATCTCACTCCTTCTCTAAAAAATATTTTACTAAAAAATTTGAAGCAGAAGACATAAAGGATTGTAGCTATGAATTATTTCCAATCCATGATATACATGAATTATCTGGTCTTATAAAAAATCATCCTGGCCTTAAAGGCCTTAATGTTACTGTGCCTTATAAGCAATTAGTTTTACCCCACCTTTCCCATTCTAATATTCCTGAAGGATTAAACGCATGTAATTGTATTAAGATAGAAAACAATAAATTAATAGGCTATAATACAGATGTAATTGGTTTTGAAAAAAGCTTACTTCCGCTTTTGCAAGATCATCACCCTAAAGCATTGATACTTGGAAATGGAGGTGCGGCTTTAGCCGTTCAATTTGTATTAAGGAGATTAAATATAGATTTCAAAACCGTTAGCAGAAAATTACATGATGGGTCTATGCTAACTTATGGGGATGTGACTACTGAAATCATTTCTGAACATACATTAATTATTAATACTACTCCGCTTGGTACCTTTCCTGGTATTAATGAATGCCCGGCTATTCCTTATGATGGAATTTCTGAAAATCATTTACTATACGACCTTATTTATAATCCTGAAAAAACAAAATTTTTAACTGAAGGAGAAAAGAGGGGAGCGCAAATTTATAATGGCTATAAAATGTTAGTTATCCAGGCAGAAGAAAGCTGGAAAATTTGGAATGATAATTTTATCAGTTAAACAATTCAAATACTTTTTGCGGAACGGCTACTATTTTCTTTTTAGTGTAATCAAAACAAAGCATTCCGGTTTTTGCAATCACAGCTAACACCTCTTTCTCATTATTGATTTTTATCAGCTTATAAACAATATCGAAGCCTACGCGGTTCACATCCATTATAGCAACAAAAGCAATTAAAGTATCACCATAAAAAATTTCATTCTTAAATTCAATAGCTGCATCGCTCATTATTAAACTAACGCCACCAAATGCCATCTCAGTAAATCCAAATTCTTTTAGAAATTGCATCCTCGCTTCCTGAATAAGCGATAAAACAGAATCATTCCCTACATGTCCGCCATAATTTACATCAGTAATGCGCAGTGGAATGGAGGTAGAAAAAGAAAATTTATCTGGAAGTAAGACTTTAATGCGTGCCATCATTAAGATTAGAGATTTTCTTCCAAACGCTTGATCATATCTATTAGTCCGGCAAAGTCGCCGGAAGGAGAGACCAGGGACGTAGCCATTTTTTGTTGTAAGGATTGAATGTTTTCTTTGCAGCGGCTATTATTTACTGCGGCAATATTTTCAGCACAATTAAAAACACGAAGGGCTTTTTGCGAAAGTCTTACAGAATTTCCCTTTTGATTGGCAACAGTTAAATACCGGCTATTTTTAATGAAAGAATTGGAGTGGGAAGATTGTGCATCAGCATCATTGGGTATAGTAGCGAGGTTTTGCCCGTTGCTTTTTTTGTCAACATTATTTTCTGGTATGTTTTCCTTTATTTTCAACGGCTCTGGATCATTTTCCTTTACTACAGGGTGATAAACTAATTCATTAGTTAACGCACTTTTATTTACAAGAAGTGTAATGGTAATGGCAACTATTGCGATGATGGCAGCGGCACTTATATAACGTAGAGGCTTTTGGTATAGTTTAAAAAAAGGGGTTGTTTTATTGCCGGATAAAGAGTCAGCATCAAGTTGACTGGTCAGTTTCTTCCATATAAGTGAAGAAGGTTGCTGCTCAAAATTGTAAAGTTTATCCGTGCCGGTCAACTCTTCATCTAACGCAGAATTAATGTTATCCCAAACACTTTCCGGTGGGGTAATCTTGTATTGTAATAACTTATTTTGAAGGTAATTATTCATTATGGCACTTGCTTTTGCTTGTCAATATGTTTTTTTACTAAATCCTGTAAAATAATTTTTGCTCTCGAAAGTTGTGATTTACTGGTTCCCTCGCTAATGCCTAAGATATCGGCAATTTGTTTATGAGTATAACCTTCGGAGAGACCAGGGACGTAGCCATTTTTTGTTGTAAGGATTGAATGTTTTCTTTGCAGCGGCTATTATTTACTGCGGCAATATTTTCAGCACAATTAAAAACACGAAGGGCTTTTTGCGAAAGTCTTACAGAATTTCCCTTTTGATTGGCAACAGTTAAATACCGGCTATTTTTAATGAAAGAATTGGAGTGGGAAGATTGTGCATCAGCATCATTGGGTATAGTAGCGAGGTTTTGCCCGTTGCTTTTTTTGTCAACATTATTTTCTGGTATGTTTTCCTTTATTTTCAACGGCTCTGGATCATTTTCCTTTACTACAGGGTGATAAACTAATTCATTAGTTAACGCACTTTTATTTACAAGAAGTGTAATGGTAATGGCAACTATTGCGATGATGGCAGCGGCACTTATATAACGTAGAGGCTTTTGGTATAGTTTAAAAAAAGGGGTTGTTTTATTGCCGGATAAAGAGTCAGCATCAAGTTGACTGGTCAGTTTCTTCCATATAAGTGAAGAAGGTTGCTGCTCAAAATTGTAAAGTTTATCCGTGCCGGTCAACTCTTCATCTAACGCAGAATTAATGTTATCCCAAACACTTTCCGGTGGGGTAATCTTGTATTGTAATAACTTATTTTGAAGGTAATTATTCATTATGGCACTTGCTTTTGCTTGTCAATATGTTTTTTTACTAAATCCTGTAAAATAATTTTTGCTCTCGAAAGTTGTGATTTACTGGTTCCCTCGCTAATGCCTAAGATATCGGCAATTTGTTTATGAGTATAACCTTCTACAACATACATGTTAAAAACAGTTCTATAACCCGGCGATAATTGCTGCACCAGTTTAATAATATCCTTTTCTGCTAAATTATCTAATACACTTAGATATTTTGCCTCAACAGTGTTTTCTTCTCTTTCTGTTATAGGCTGCAGGTAGGTTTTTCTTCTAAAGTGCTCAATAGCTGTATTAACAAATATGCGTCTTATCCATCCTTCAAAAGACCCCTCACTCCGAAAGCTTTCTATCTTTTTAAAGACCTTAATAAATCCTTCCTGTAAAATATCTTCGGCCTCCTCAGTATTTCCTGCATAACGTAAACACACACCAAACATTTTAGGGGCATAACGTTGGTACAACTCATGTTGCATCTTACGGTTGCCCTCAATACATCCTGTTATTAAGTCGCTATCGTTATTTATTTGGTTGCTTAAACCGCTCAATTTATAAATTTATATCTATTGTTTCAAAAATGCTACCAGTTTATCCAAAGCTTTTTTACGGTGGCTATAAAGGTTTTTCTCTCTTAATGACATTTGAGAAAAGGTTTTCTCAGCTCCATCAGGTATAAAAATAGGGTCATAGCCAAAGCCTTCACTACCTTTTTGCTTTGCGGTTATCCGGCCTTTACAAATGCCTTCAAAATAATGTGTTTTTCCTTTTATAATTAAACAAACCACCGTTCTGAATTGTGCGTTTCTATCTTTTACATCCTTTAAATTATGTATCAGCTTCCTGATATTGTTTTGAAATGATTTTTCTTCACCGGCATACCTGGCACTATGCACACCAGGTTCGTTATTTAGCGAATAAACCTCTAACCCCGTGTCTTCACTGAAGCAATCGTTATTTGTTAGCTGATGAATTATTTTTGCTTTATTTTTTGCGTTTTTTTTTAATGTATTATAAGGTTCTGGTATATCTATATTTATTCCGGCTTCTGTCAAAGTGATGACCTCAAAACTTTTTGGCAATACAGATCTGATTTCTGCGATCTTATGCTGATTATTAGTGGCAAAAATTAATTTCATTTAAATGGGGTTAAACACTGAACAATATTTTTAACGATGCCCATAATCGTTTTTTTAAATCGATATTGTTCTCAATCTCTAAAAGAGATGGTGCAATCATATAAACTTTTTTGTTGTGTGGCTGAATTTGAAAAGATGGAAAGTTAATAGGCAAGCCAAAACTAATAGGATCAATATTGAAAAGTAAAACAGTTTTGCTTTCTAAAGTTTCAAGTAATTCAGTAAGATTCGTTTCAACCATAGGCCATTTTACAATGGCTACTTCAGCCAAGCTTAATTTGCATGCTGCCAATACATTAGCAAGGAAATTCAATTCATGTTCGTTTATTGTTTCGGTATCATTTTTTGAAACAACAATCAAAATATTCTTTTGGTTGTTACCAATGTAATTCTGTGATGGTTTTTCAGGCACGCCTGTTGCATACGGCTCTATTAGAACATCATGGTATAAATCAGCCAATAATAGTGGTGATAATGTGATATCATTTAAGCTCATTCGTATCTTTTGATTTGCTGGTATTTTGCATATCTTTTTTGTTTCTTTACACGCTAAATTAATTTTATTATGCTTGCGACTATGGATATTGCGATAAACAGGATTGAGCGCAGCAAATTAGGAGATCTTAATCTTGAAAACTTGCCCTTTGGAAAATTTTTTACTGATCATATGCTGGAAGCTGATTATGAAGGTGGAGAATGGAGAAACATCGAAATTAAGCCCTATCAACCCCTTTTACTAAGTCCGTCTGTTGCAGCATTGCATTATGGACAAGCCATTTTTGAAGGTATTAAGGCTTATAAGGATGAAGAAGGAAATTCTTATATTTTCAGGCCTCAGGATAATTTTAAGCGCTTCAATATTTCTGCCGAACGCATGGAAATGCCTTGCGTAACCCGAAGAAATTTTTATGGAAGGCATGAAACAGTTGGTAAATATAGATCATGCCTGGATTCCACAAAAAGAAAATCACTCATTATACATTCGTCCGTTTATGTTTTCTTCTGATGAATTGATTGGTGTTCGCCCTTCTGACAGATACAAATTCGTAATTATTTTAAGCCCTACCGGCCCTTATTATAACGCACCTATGCGTATTTATGTAGAGGAGCAATATGTGCGAGCCGTTCCCGGTGGAGTTGGCTATGCAAAGGCAGCGGGGAATTACGGGGCAGCGATGTATGCCACAGCACAGGCAAAGAAAAAGGGGTATGACCAGGTTTTATGGACAGATGCTTTTGAACATAAATATGTGCAGGAAATAGGTACTATGAATGTGATTTTTATTATTGGTGATAAGGCGGTGACGCCTGACTTAGGTGCCGGAACAATATTAGACGGTGTTACCCGTGCAAGTGCCCTTACTTTATTAAAAGAAATGGGGTTTACAATAGAAGAACGCCATGTAAGTATTAACGAATTAATGGACTCATACAAAGCAGGTGTTTTATATGAGGTATTTGGTACAGGAACAGCGGCTACTATTTCTTTGATCAAAGAGTTACGATACAAAGATTTTGTAATGAATTTTGATGTAGATAAATGGCGGACTGGACCTACAATAAAAAAATGGCTGGCAGATATTAGAGAGAATAAAAGACAGGATAAGTATGGGTGGATGGTGAAAGTGGGTTAAGAATTGCAGATTTACGATTGCTATTTTAAGTTTATAAATAATTACAGAAGTATTGAGGAAGTAATAAATCTTTATTTATTATCGTAGCTATTCACTTTTTTATTTCCCCCATTTTCCTTTAAAACGAAAAAAATCTGAAATCTAAAATCTGAAATCTAAAATTTTCTCCTACTTTTGCCCTCCAAAAATTAAAGGTCATAATGCCTACAATTCAGCAATTAGTTCGTAAAGGAAGGGAGATCATTAGCGCAAAGAGCAAATCAAGAGCATTGGATAGCTGCCCACAGCGTCGTGGAGTTTGTACCCGTGTATATACAACTACACCTAAAAAACCAAACTCTGCACTGCGTAAAGTAGCTAAGGTTCGTTTAACAAATAAAATTGAAGTGATTGCCTATATTCCAGGTGAAGGGCACAATTTACAGGAACACTCAATCGTATTGATTCGTGGGGGTCGTGTTAAAGATCTGCCTGGTGTACGTTATCATATTGTTCGTGGTTCTTTAGATACTGCCGGTGTAAAAGATCGCAAGCAAAGCCGGTCTAAATATGGAACAAAAAGAGAAAAAGCAGGTGCAAAACCGGCTGCTAAAAAATAATACTAAACGTTTAATCTTTAGATACAATGCGTAAAACGCAAGCAAAAAAACTTCCATTAGCGCCAGATCCTCGTTTCAGCGATAAACTGGTTACCCGCTTCGTTAATAACATAATGTGGCAAGGTAAAAAAAGTGTGGCCTTTGATATTTTTTACGATGCCGTGGATAAAGTGGCAAAGCAAACAGGTGAGGATGGATACGAGATCTGGAAAAGAGCCTTATCAAACATAACACCTGCGGTTGAAGTACGTAGTCGCCGTATAGGTGGTGCAACTTTTCAAATTCCTGCGGAAGTACGACAGGATAGAAAAGTATCATTGTCCATCAAATGGATGATACGTTATAGCCGGGAAAGAAACGGGCGCAGTATGGCTGATAAATTAGCAAATGAAATTATAGCAGCGAGTAAAGGTGAAGGCGCAGCTTTTAAAAAGAAAGAAGATACTCATCGCATGGCAGAAGCCAATAAAGCTTTTGCACATTTTAAAATATAATACAAGCTCTTTTTAATAAAAAACCATCCCGCATTTCGAGATGGTTTTTTTTATGTTTGTGAGTAAATTAATCCTTTGGCACATCTCTTGTTCCACTTGCATCTCTATCAGTAGTTAATCCACCCAAATTATCATCTTCGCTCATTCCACTGCCAGTAACTCCTTCCGGGGTGTGACTTCCTGTAGAAATATTTGAACCTTCATATTGTGAAGCATCACCGCTTGTTGTGCGCATATTTTCACTATTGTTTCCGTTTCCGGTTTGGTCGGATGTTGTTGAGCGATTGCCGCCTGAAGCAGTACGGCGACGTCCGCTTGATGCACTTTTTATAGTTGAACTACCGCGGGAAGATGAACCACCTGATGATGCGGGGGAGGCTTCCCCACTTTTTTTAGCTACCGCTTTTTTAGTACTATCACTTTTTTGAATGGTGTTTGCAATGGCTTCACGTTTTCTAGCTACTGCTTTTTTAGTGCTTTCACTTGCAGATGCTAAACCTCTGTTGGAGGTTGATTTCCTTCTCAAACTACGGGCTGATGCACCTTTGCCGGCAGATGAACCACTTCTTGAGGATGCTCCAGGGCTGGAAGTTGAACTTCTTGATGTTCCCTTAGCAGATACGCTTTTGGATGAAGAGCTACCTCTTCTCCCTGAACTTTTAGACGCTCCGGTACGTGCTGATGAAGTTCCTTTTGAAGAACTACTACGGCTTGATGCTGATCCCTTACTAGCTGCACGTCCACCAGATGAACTTTTGGAAGATCTTAGCCGGGATGCTGCTCCCTTTTTTGATGCGCTTTTAGAAGACGTTCCACCTCTTGATGAAGAAGATTTACTACGGCTAGACGATGGACTTTTAGATGTCCCCTTTGAAGAACTTTTGCCACGTGATGATGAACTTTTGGTTGCAGATTTACTTCTGCCACCCGAACTTTTTGTAGCTCCTTTGCTGGAGCCACCACGGCTTGAAGAAGAAGCACTGCGACCAGATGACGAACTTTGAGAAGCTCCTTTTGATGAAGAAGCCCTGCCGCCAGAGCTTTTGGAAGCTG